>ENA-ORTU01002315-ORTU01002315.1-human-gut-metagenome-genome-assembly--contig:-NODE-2315-length-17417-cov-3.940790_pt1 | contig 17417 bp, 16 predicted proteins | sample MGYA00241910_ERZ509184 | MGnify/ENA primary metagenome ERZ509184 (study PRJEB26280, sample SAMEA2338847) | human gut metagenome | biome: human gut; feature: human-associated habitat; material: faeces... | reverse complement strand
TTTTTTCGATAATATTGGAGAAGAAGAAACAAAAAGATATTTCCAACTAGCATATGATTTTGTGGCAAGTTATAAAAATCTAGGAGAAGAATATATTTTATCAGCAAAGGTCCATATGGACGAAAGCACTCCTCATTTACATCTAGTTTTTATTCCAGTTGTTCATACAAAAGATAAAAAAGGAAATCCAATAGATAAAATTGCGTGTAGTGAGTATTGGAAAGGTAAAGACAGCTATAAAAGATTGCAAGATAATTTTTATAAATATATTACGGACAACGGATTCAATTTAGAAAGAGGAAAAAAAAGAAAAGTAGAACATTTGAGTACAGAGAAATTAAAACAAATAACAAATTATGAAAACATAAAATACGAATTATCACAAGAAGAAATACAGCCGATAGATATAACAAATAAAGATTTAATAATAAAGCAGAATAAAGTATTAATTAAATATACAAATAAATTAAAAGTACAATTAAGTAAATCATATTCAGCTATTAATAAAGTGGAAGAATTACAACAAGAAAATATAAATTTAAAATATGAAAATGAAGAATTAAAAAAAGAAAATTATAAACTAAAAAAATATATTGAAAAAACTTTTGAGGTAGTAAAAAATCTTTTTAGTTTTCCTATTGATAGATTTCAACGTATAGTAAATAATTTTATTCAATATTTTGAAAAATAAAAGGCAAATAATTATTAATTATTTGCCTTTTTATATTATTCATCTTTTACATCTTTAAATAATTTGTCATCAAAGAAATCTTTTAATGTTATGCCAAAAGCTTCACAAATATGTAACAATGTAGAAATTCTTGGATTGTGTGTTTCATTATTCATAAATGAAAGTAATGTAGTATGAGGTAATCCTGATAAAGTTGATACCTTATTAATTGTTATTTTTCTTTCTTTTGCTAAATTTAAAATTCTTTGTCTAATAGCTTCTTCTAAAGTTAACATTAATATTTCACCTCGAAATTAGTCTAGCAAAAATGTAAGAATAATGACGTCGGTATAATGACAAAAAATTATTGACAAATGAAATTCAAACATTGTATAATTTTTAAAACAGTCGAAATAACGACGTATAAAATAGATATAAAAGGACTGATAATAAATGAAAAAATTAAAATATGAAACTAATAAAGATAATTTATTAAGTAAAATATTTGAACAAAGGGAAGATGAATTGTATGAGATAAAAAATAATGAAAGAAAATTAATTTCTCAAAAATCGAAAGACTATTCAAATATCGATATTGCAATAGATAATTTACCAGATACCCTTACTGAAACTAGAAAAGGTATAAAAGATAGTATAGAAAAATATTTAGAAAGACTTAATGAAATACAAGGAATAGAGAATGAAAAATTTTATAAAGAAGGTTTTTCTGATGCAATAAAATTGATTTTTAGTTGTTGTGGAAATGAGAACAATAAAGAAAAAGACCTATAATGTATAGGTCTTTTCAGTATTTATATTAAATTAATTATTAATAGCCAATTTGTTAAAAAGTTCATCGTTATCTAAAATAAATCCTTTTTTCTTAAATACAGTAAGATACAACTTTATTTTATAATCTAGTTCTTCTAATAAATCACTTAATTCTTGATTTAAATCATCATCAAGTTCGATGAAATGTTTTGTATCTATAGTATCCATTGCTTGATAAAGGTTATAAAAATTGCCTAATAACAATGTATAATTAACTTGATAATATTTATATTTTGATAAACTTTTATCAAAATGGTCTAATTTATCTTCAAATTTTAAAAGTGTATTTTTGCCATAGGTAGCAATTTCATTCCAATTTTTGTTTTCTTTACTGTTATATATAAGTGAAGCCATAATGTTATTAGAATCAATTATTTCTTGAAATTGGTTAAATCCATATATTGTTGATTCGTAATAGCTAATCCAATATTGTTCTTTTTCATCTAATATTGTTTTATCACAATATTCTAAAACTTTGAATTTTATATTGTCCATAGTTTTATTGTTATTTTTTAAAGTGGATACAATTTTGCAATATAAATAATTTCCTGAGAATAAAGGTATCCTTTTATTGTATATTTCATCTTCTAGAAGGAAAAATTTTTTAATTTTTGTTTTATGTCCGGATTTTCTAGTATAAATATTAGCAGATTTACCTATATATAATGGAATATAATCATTTTTATCTATGCCTTCAATATACATCAAATATATTCCACTGGTTTTATCCTTTGTATCAACATCTTTTAGTTTAATTATTTGTGTATTATATAGCTTTTTTACTTCTTCAAAACTTTTCATAATAATTTAACTCCTTTATAACTTTATATGCTTAAAATCAGTATAGCATTTTTACTTAATCAATACAATAAATTTGATTAAGTAATTAAACTTATTTTCTTAAAAAATAAAAGGCAAGTATAAAAAAACTTGCCTTTTGGTAGAATTAATGACTTCTTTAGTAAAGGGTTATATAGTAGAGTCTTTTAGCTGAAGTAGAGCTGAAAAACTCTCATATAAATTTAGTGGAGTAATTGAACTTATGTCAGTATCATATTTGAAAATTTGTGGAAAAACATTTACATATTTTTTCTTATCCACAGTATCAAAGCATTTAAAAATATTAGATTTTATGGTTACAGCACTTTTATTTATTTCTTTACTTAAAATCTTAATACACTGACTATAAGATAAGTCGTCATTTTTATTAATATAAGAAATTAGAATTATATTTTTTAAATAAACAGTACCAATGCTTGTAAGTTTAAATCCTAGTTTCATTAATAAAATAAATACTTTCTTATTTAAATGTTCAATTTCTCTGTCGTTGGTAGAATAAGTGTATTTACTCATAATACAACTAAGCCCCTTTATATTAGAATTTTTACAACTCTTCTATCAACCTTGCCTAAATTATAATTGGATATATGAGATAATTCAAATTGTATAAATTATATGTTTTAGAAACTTAATTATATAAAATGGAAACAAAAAGTATAAAAATAATATTAATTACAGTAAAAAATAAAGCCATAAAGGAAAATAACAAAAAATTATACATTTTGGAAACTTTTCGAAATAAAAAAGACTGCCTAGAAGGGCAGTCTTCCCATTTCAACTAAGTTGTATATATCAAGATGAAAATAAATGGTTCATCAGTAATTAGTGTGCTGTACTCATTAATTCTACCATTTTCTCTACCAGCCTTCCTGCCGAAGTCTCGTATCTATTTTTACATAGATAAACTACTAAAAGCTAGTGAATTACAGATAGTGCTGATAGGGGAATCAGACATTTCTTAAAACACCATCAAGCATTCGGCATACTTGAAACTACTTATTAGTAATTTTTATCAAGCATACACAATAAATTAAGTTATGTTGACACCCTATATAAAAATGATACTGACATAATTATACCATAAGTTGACATAAAAATCAAACTGTATATTAGCTTATATAATTATATTATTAAATAATTTGTAAATTAATAACCCATATGCTAAAATAAATTAAAATATAATAAATGGGAGAATTCTATGTACGATATAAATAATATAAATATAGGAAAAATAATTAGAGAATTACGAAAAGAAAAACATTTATCTTTAGAACAAGTAGGAAAAGAAATAAATAAATCAAAATCTACAGTATATAAATATGAAGAAGGATATTTAGAGCCAGATTTAAGAACATTATTATTATTGGCAAATGTATTTGGAATAAATATAGAGGGATTCTTTAATAAAGAAAAAACAAAAATAACAACAAGAGATATAAACCCCTTTAAAACAGATAAATTGTATATGTATTATATGGGAAATAAATCAGTAATAATTTCTATTATAACTATAGAAAATTTAACATATCAAAAGGCAACTTTTTATAATGGTGTTACATCCGACTCCATAGAAGGCTTTAGATATATGAAATACGAAGGTTCATTACAGGCAGAAAAAGATGACGCATATTTTATATTTGAAACAGGAGAAAAATTTGATTTTGAAAAAGTATTAATTCAAGTAAAATTACCAGAGAAAAGAACCAATAAATATTATGGATATATTGCGTCAGATCGTTCAGCGGAAAAATGCGTAATATTAGATAAATATATTGATAATCAAAAAGAGTTAAGAAAATTAGTAGAAGAATTAAATGTAACTGATGAAGAAATAGATAATATTAAGAGAAATCAATACTGGAATATAGATATATCAGCAGATAAAGAAGTAAGAAAGAAATTTTAGAATAGCTAAATGCTATTCTTTTTTTTACGTTCCTTTACACTTTTTTACACTATATTATAAAAAATTATATTACCATATAAACTTTTAAGTTTTAATAAACTTTTTAGTTTATATGGTATTTTTCATATTAATATATAAGTAACCTAGGTAATATAAAGCTCCGCGGAAATAAAGGAGAAAATATGGAAAATAGAATTAAGGTTACTAAAAGCAAAATAAAGAGATACCTTCAAAATTATACGGATTTAAACCACTTAATAAAAAGGCGAGAATTAAAATGGATATTAGGGAAAGGGCCAACATTAGATGAGTGGAGAGATGGAAAAAATACAGTAGAAAATCAAGCTATAAACTTAATAGAAGATAATAAATTAAAAGAGCTACGATTTTTTAAAAATAATATTGATAAGTATTTATTAATATTAAAAAATACAAAAGATAAAAAACTATATAAATATAAGCGCCGCTTTTAGCGGCGCTTCGGCATACATTCTATCAATGCGTTTTCCAGCGTCAGCGTATCGGGCTGCTGCTCGGCTATTTTTAAATAGGCGATATTCGCGAAATTCCTCATGTTTTTGATTATCTCTGCCCTTGAGTAGCGAAGAGCTGCCTCATAAGCTTTTTTTTGCGGATATTTATCGCCGGTGAGCCGCAGGACGCGTTCGCGGTTAAGCCCCTGATCTATATACGTCCGGGCGGTGAGCATGGAGCGGAAGCACTTTTCCATGAATCCGGCAATGCCGAAGGTGCTTTCGCCGTCAGACAGCATCTGGCGGTATGCCCTTATGCCGTCCTGGGCCTTGCCGGATAGTAGATAGTCCTGCATGTCGAATATGCGTACCTCGAGGCTGCGGGTGACGCAGGCGGATATGGCCTCGCGGGTAAGCTCGTTGCCACGGCCAACGTAGTCTGCAGCCTTTGTAAGCTCGTTGTTCAGGGTGGCGATGTCAGTGCCGGCGAGGCTTACGATGTGTTTTGCCGCGGCTTCTGTTATTGTCACATTGAGCCGCTTTCCCTGCTGATACACCCACTTTGCCGCCTCATAGTCCCTGAATGGAGCAAAATCTACCAGCCGGTTTTCGGCCTTCAGGGCCTTGACTATGCCGAGCTTTTCGTTGGCCTTGCCCCGAATAAAAAATATAAGGAGCGTGTAGTCGGGTATGCCCGGCAGGTATGATGTCAGCTTTCTGGCGTCGCTGTCGGCGGGCAGTGTTTTGCAGACGACGACGCGCCGCTCCCCAAAAAAGGGCAGCGTTTCACAGGCGGAGATAATGTCATCGGCTTCAGCCTTTTCGAGTACCTGCAGATTCAGGTCGCGCGTGGCCTCATCAAGCGATGAGGTAAGGCTTTTAAGGGCGCTTTCCTTTACAAACTCCTCTTCGCCGTGCAAGGCATATGCGCCCTTTAGCGAGCCGGTCTTTATGCTCTTGAAAAAAGTCATATAATCCATACAGGCATTATACCATAAATACAAGTTACAACATACACAGCACAGCTGCAAACAGCGATGCGGCGCATGCGGCGTACTTTTTTGAGGGGGAAACCAGCGGCTGGTCTGATACCGCGAAGCAGGCGAGATACACGAATAAGCATGCGAGCGGCGTTATGGTGGCCTGCTTTACCGCAAATGACACGGAGGATATGGCGTTCGCCGCTTCTGTCATTACGCCGGTGAGAAACATCGGGATAAAGGACAGCGCCTTTGCCGCGGCGGGCATGGCTATGCCTATGAGATTCACAGCCATGGCGGAAAGGAATACGAAGGGCACCATGGGAAGTATCAGAGTATTGGCGAACAGCCCGAGGACCGGGATCGTGCCGAAGTAGTATACGGATAAAGGCAATGTGCCGAGGGTGCCGCAAACGGACAGCGCTGCCATCTGAGCTATGGGCAGCGGAAGGAAGGATAGCAGCTCCGTCACCGGGCGCATGAGAAGGGATATCATTATCACCGCGCCGAAGGAAAGCTCGAAGCCTATGCTGTACAGCGCGGTCGGGTCGGCAAGGAGTATGACTATGGCGCTGAAGGCGATTCCGGAGGGCATGTCATACCGTCTGCCGGCAGCGGCCGCATATAGGCTGCAAAGGCTCATCACGCTGGCGCGGATAAGAGAGGAGGGGAAGGCGGCAATGGCGCAATAGGCAAACAACACTACAATCGAAGTATAAAACTTCACCTTGGGTAGCGCCCGCCGTGTGAGCCGGTTTAGCGCGCCTACCACGAAGGAAACGTGCAGGCCGGAGAGCGCCAGTATATGGGCAATACCGCAGGAACGGAAGGCGTCGTATACAGAATCCGATATATTGCCCTTTACGCCCCAGAGCATGGCGTTGAGAAGGGGCGCGTGTTCCCCGAACAGGGAGGCGCACGCAGAGGAAAGCCCGGCGCGCATGTGCTCGAAGGGATACATCAGACCGTAGGGCAGACTGACAGGGCCGAACAGCGTGCGCAAAAGTCCCGCTGCGCAGCCGAATGCAAACAGTGCGGCGCCCTTGAAGCCAAAGTAGATGCCGAGACCCGAAAAGAGGGAAAAAAGGCACAGGGCCATAATAAGCCCTGCGCCTGAAACGCTGCCGGAGAGGAAGATGCCCACAGCTATGCCCAAGCCCATGCAGACCATGGGCCTGTAATGGAAGATGACGTGCTCCGGCGTCTCCATAATGCCCGGATTAGCCCTTGTAGGCTACGACCTCGATCTCAACAAGGCCGCCGGCGGGGAGCTTGGATACCTGGAAGCAGGAACGGCCGGGGAATTCAGAGCCGAAGTAATCCCCGTAGATCCTGTTCACGGCCGCGAAGTCGTTGAGGTCGACCAGGAATATGGTGGTTTTGAGGATGTCCTTCATGGTAGCTCCCGCGGTCTTGAGAACGTTGTCTATATTGACAAGAGCCTGATGGGCCTGAGCCTCAACGCCTTCCGCGAGCTTGCCTGTAGCGGGATCTATGCCCAGCTGGCCGGAGGTGAATATAAAGCCGTTGGCTTCGCAGGCATGGCTGTAGGGGCCGAGGGCGGCGGGGGCGCTATCGCATTTGATGATGTTTTTCATGGGAGTTCTCCTTTTGATTTATGTATTATGTAACGAAAAGTGATCTTTAATTGGTAAAATAATGGTATCACCGACCGATTAGGCCTGTCAACTATGGACAGCGGCAGTTTTCTTCAGATGCCGGTTCCACATGATAAGGCCGTCTTCGCCGGTATCCATGTAGTACCTCTTGCGCCTGCCCGCTACTTCAAAGCCGAGAGAAGCGTAGAGGTTTTGGGCGACGGTGTTGCTTATGCGCACCTCCAGCGTCATGCTGTCCGCATGATGCAGCAGAGCAGTGCTGATTAACTCAAGCATGAGCAACTTTCCGTAGCCGCGGCCCCGGTATTCGGGATCAACAGCTACATTCGTTATATGGGCCTCGCCAAACATTACCCACATGCCTCCGTAGGCTATCACGTGGCCGTCCTCCTCGCCTACACGGTAATGGGCGATGCTGTTGCGCAATTCACCGTAAAGGGAACTTTCCGACCACGGGGAGCGAAAGCATATCCGTTCCAGCTCTGCTATGCGGGGAACGTCATTTTTCTGCATTGGCCTGAAGGCTATCATTTGTTCCTCTCCTTTGCGAGACGTTCGGCCTGAGAGGGGCGGAGGTAGAGGGGCAGCGCCTCAATAACGGTTTCGCCCCGTACGAGCTTGTCATATGCCGCAAGGCCTATCCTGTCCGCGATTATGTCGTTGCCCTCCGCAAAGCGGGCATTGGGTAAGGCATTGAGTATGCGTTCGCGGTGCATGACGGCTCCGTCGCCTGCCATGAGTATGCCGTCCGGTAGGGTGGACAGCAGATCGTCTATCACCACCGCCATGGGTTCCGGCGAAAATCCCTCGTACTTCACCATGGCATAGCCGTTGCCGTTGCGGCAGTCCAATAGGGCACAGGCGTTATCGATGCCGTACAGCAGCCCTTCGAGGGAGCTTGCGGCCGCCACGGGCTTGCCGAAGGCCGCGGCCATTGCGTTGGCTGCGCATATACCTATGCGGACGCCGGTAAAGGAGCCGGGGCCCGCGTCCACGCCGAAGGCGTCCATATTCTTCGGGGTGTAGCCGGCAGTTTGCAATGCCTTTTCGCAGAGGGGCATTATTGTCTCGGAATGTGTTCGGCCATGACCTCCGACCTCCAGGGATAATACCTGGCCGTCCTTTATAACAGCGGCTGAGGCTATGGGGCCGGAGGTGGAAAGGGAAAGCATCAGCATTTTATATTCTCCAGAAGATCTTGGTATTTTTTGCCGTAGGGTATGAATGTGAACGTCCGCGCTTCGGCGCCTGAACCTGTGATGTGCAGCTCCAGCCGCTCACTTGGCAGCGCGCCGGGTACGTTTTCGCACCACTCCATGATTATAACGGCAGGGCGGGAGAGATAGTCGTCAAAGCCTATGGCATAAAGCTCGTCCTCGCTGCTCAGCCTGTATGCGTCAAAGTGAAGCAAGGAAAGCCTGCCGCCGTGCTCACGGACTATGGTGAAGGTAGGGCTCTGTATATTGTCTATGCCCAACCCCTCGGCGACAGCCTTTGTAAAGGTGGTCTTGCCCGAGCCGAGATCGCCGAACAGCGCTATAAACGCTCCGGGGAAAAGCAGCGGCGCCATGCTTTTGCCTATGCGGGCCGTGTCCTGCTCGCTTATGTTTTCAAGGGTAAGCTCCATCAATCGAATGTTCCTTTCGCTTTAAGCTCTTCCCGGAAGTCCAGCAGCCTGTCCTGCTCTATGGCCTCGCGTACCTGCTCCATGAGCCTGAGGGAAAAGCGCAGGTTGTGGGTTGTTATGAGCTGCGCAGCCAGTATCTCCTTACATTTTACAAGGTGGCGTATATACGCCCTTGTAAAGCCGTTCTTACAGGCGTAGCAGTCGCAGCCCTCCTCGATAGGCGTGAAGTCGTGCTCAAAGGAGGCGTTTCGCAGCATTTTTTTGCCGCTTCCCGTGAGCGCAAGGCCGTTTCTCGCTATACGGGTCTGGAGTACGCAGTCGAACATGTCTATGCCGCGTACAGCGCCCTCCACCAGACAGTCGGGACTGCCCACGCCCATAAGGTAGCGGGGCTTGTTTGCGGGCATATAGGGCATCATCTGCTCCAGCATATCGTACATCATTTCCTTGGGTTCGCCCACCGAAAGACCGCCGATGCCATAGCCCGGCAGGTCGAGGGAAGCGAGAAACTTAGCGCTCTCTATCCTGAGGTCGGCGAACATACCGCCCTGAACTATGCCGAAGAGCGCCTGATCCGGGCGGGTATGCGCCTTCTTGCAGCGTACGACCCAGCGATGGGTGCGCTCCATTGCAGCTATGGTGTATTCCCGGTCGGAGGGATAAGGGGCGCATTCGTCGAACGCCATGGCGATATCCGCGCCAAGGGCTTCCTCTATCTCCATTACAAGCTCGGGGGTGAAGAAATGCTTACGTCCGTCCAGAAGGGAGCGGAACTCCACGCCGTCCTCTTTTATTTTATTGGCGGAGGCGAGGCTGAACACCTGAAAGCCGCCGCTGTCGGTAAGTATGGGCTTGTCCCACCGCATGAACTCGTGCAGGCCGCCCGCCTCTTTTATAAGCTCGTGACCGGGCCTCTCAAAGAGGTGATAGGTATTTGAAAGTATTATCATCGAGCCCACTTCCTTGACGTCCCGGGGAAGCATGGCCTTTACCGTGGCCTGTGTGCCTACCGGCATATAGCAGGGGGTCTCGATTACTCCGTGCGGGGTATGCAGCCTGCCCCGGCGGGCGCCGGACTGCCTGCAAACGTGCAGAAGCTCGTATTTGAAGTCGAATTTATCTTGCATGTGTAAGCTCCGTTGTCATTTATAGTATAAGCATGGCGTCTCCGAAGGAGAAAAAGCGGTACTTTTCCTCTACGGCATGCTTGTAGACGTCCAGCATTTCTTCCCTTGTGCAGAGGGCGGAAACCAGCATGAGCAGCGTTGATTCGGGCAGGTGAAAGTTGGTTATGAGCTTGTCCACTGCCTTGAATTTGTAACCTGGAGTGATAAATATGTCGGTCCAGCCCTTTTTGGCGTGCACTATTCCCTCGTCGTCCGTAACGCTTTCAAGCGTGCGGCAGGATGTGGTGCCCACGGCGAATACTCTGCCGCCCCTGGCCCGCGCCTCGTTGATGGCCCTTGCCGCTTCTTCACTGCACTCATAGTACTCCGAGTGCATGTGGTGATCCTCAACGTTGTCCTCGGATACGGGGCGGAAGGTGCCGAGGCCGACGTGCAGCAGCACGTCAACGATGGTTACTCCCTTTTTGCGTATATCATCCAGAAGCTCGGTAGTGAAGTGCAACCCGGCCGTGGGAGCAGCGGCGGAGCCGTTTTCTTTTGCGTATACCGTCTGATAGCGCTCCTTACCGGCGGTCCTCTCGGTTATATAGGGAGGCAGAGGCATTTCGCCGGCCCGATCCAGTATTTCTTCGAATACTCCATCGTAGTTTAGGCGTACTATTCTGCCCCCGTCCTCGGTGCTATCGAGGATAGTTGCGGAAAGCTCGTCGTTTATCTTGAAGGTGAGCCCGGTCTTTGCCCGCCTTCCGGGGCGGACAAGGCATTCCCAGCGGTTTTCGTCGAGGCGACGGAGCAGCAGAAACTCCATTGCGCCGCCGGTATCATCCCGATAGGCGTGGAGCCTCGCGGGTATGACCCGGGTGATATTGCGCACCAGAACGTCTCCGGGCCTGAAGTAATCCAGTATGTCGGTAAATACACCGTCCCGTATAGTCTTATTTGCCCTGTCATAGACCAGCAGTCTCGATGCGCTGCGGACAGCCGCAGGGGACTGGGCTATCAGTTCTTTGGGCAGATCGTAGAAAAAGTCGCTTGTTTTCAAGATGTTATCTCTCCTTAGTTCATCGCTTTATTATATTGCAAAGGGCATAACAAAACAAGGGGCTGCCGCATTATGCGGCGGCCCCGTCCGGCATTGTATACCTTACTTCATTTCCTTCTGGAAGTTGCTGTATACGTCCTTGAGCATTTCGATTATGGGGAGGTGGTAGGGGCAGCGGCTCTCGCACATTCCGCATTCAATGCAGGCGTTAGGCTCTACGGCCATTCCCTTGTAGCGGCCTATGGCCCAGTCCTTCAGGCCGTAACGGGTGAGATAGCCGTTGATGGTAAAGCAGAAGGAGATATTTATGCCCATGGTGCAGGGCTGGCAGTAATTGCAGCGGCGGCAGAACTGGTTGCCCAGGGTGTCGCGTATGTTCTGCACTTCCCTGAGCTCCTCCTCCGAGATGGGGGTGGGATCGCAGGCTGCGGCAACATTCTGCTTTAGCTCGTCCTCGCTTGCCATGCCGGGTATATTGACGGTTATGTCCTTATTGGAGGCTATAAAGCGCATTGCGAGGGGCGCGTTCTCTATAGCGCCGCCGGCCAGAGGTTTCATACAGATAAAGCCCTTGCCCTTTTCGGCGCACTTTCTGATGAGGTCGGCCGCCTGAAGCTCTACGAAGTTGTAGGGGAACATGATAGTTTCCACCCAGTCCATATCAAGGGCCATCTCAAAGGTGGCTACCTCATGGGCGGTGACGCCTATATGGCCTATCTTGCCCGCCGCCTTTGCTTCCAACAGGGCCTCCAGTGCGCCGCCTTCGCCGGTGACTATCTTCATCTGGGCAGGGGGTGCGTTATGTACCTGATACAGGTCGATATGGTCGGTGCGGAGGTTTTTAAGGCTGGTCTCTATATCCTTTTCCATTGCTTCCTTCGTACGGGCCATGCTCTTGGTGGCGAGAACGAACTTATCGCGGATACCTTCCATGGCTATGCCGAGGTATTCCTCGCTTACGGTATAGCCGCGGGCGGTGTCTATGTAGTTGATGCCGTACTCCGGGAGCTTGTGTATGAGGGCAGTGGCCTCTTCCTGTGTGATGCGCTGGATCGGTATGCCGCCGAAGCCGAGGCGGGAAACCTTCAAGCCGGTGCTGCCGAGATTAGTGTACTCCATGCTGTTCCTCCTGAATATGATTGCTGTTATTGTCCGATATATAAGGCGGGGAGACTACTGGTCTTCCTCCCAGCCCTTGCATACGTCTATCCAGCCCCTTGAGCGGGAAGCCCTTTCAAGTTCATCGCAGGTGAGCCTGACCGCGCTTGCGGCACTGCCTGCGGCGGGGAATACGGTATCGAACCGTTTTAGGGAGACGTCAAGATATACGGGGACGCTGTCCGGCACTGCGAAGGGGCATACGCCGCCAACCGCATGGCCGGTGTACTGCAGCGCGTCCTCATGGGTGAGCATATGGGGCTTTACGCCGAACCGGGCGCGGTATTTTTTGTTGTCCACCTTTGCATCCCCGGCCATGAGCACAAGTATGCAGCCGCATTCTTCGCTCTGGAAGGAGAGGGTCTTGGCTATGCGGGCGGGTATGACTCCCACTGCCTCGGCCGCTTCCGCAACGGTGGCGGTGGAGATGCCGAATTCCTTTATCCTGTCCTCAAGGCCGTAGCTCCTGAGGTATTCCCTGACCTTATCGACGGACATATATATTCCTCCCAAGCTTTATTATCTGTACATATCAGTATATCGAAATTCCGTACTGACTGCAAATGCTGTCGCAAAGCTGCTCAACATAGGGAGTGTATGCGTCGAGGTTTTCCTTGTTTTCCTTCTGTATGGCGTCCAGAAGCTCCTTGGCGGCAGACTTGAGGGTATCGTAGCTGCTCTTGTCTATCAGCTCGCGGCAGTTGTTCATTATGCTGTAAGCCTTGCTGTAAGCGATATTGGCCCGGTTGAGCTCGTCGGCTATAAGTGCCCGGTGGGCCTCTACCTGCTCTTCTATAAAACTGACGTCATTCTCGGAATCCAGATTTACGCTCTGCCCCCAGACTTCCCTGACTATTTTTTCTATTCGGGATACATACAGGCAGTAGCAGTCCCGGCCCAATATATCCATGGCTTTACCCTCCAAAGTATAGCGGGAAAGCTGGCTCATATCCATGCGCAGGGCTACCAGCGCCAGAGAAGATATCTGCTTAATGCTGAGGTTGGTCATTATGTTGGCCTCAACGGCGGAGTAGATGGAGGGTATGTTGGCTATCTGGTCGGTGTCCTTGAGCTGCTTGAGTATGGCGGTCAGCATGCGCTGCTGCCGGTCTATACGTGCTATATCAGAGGAACCCTTACGCTGGCGGCAGTAGTCCAGCACGCCCTGCCCGTCCAGATGCTGCATTCCGGGGTGAAGCTCCCGGCCGTTCATCTTTACCTCTATATCCACGTCGTAGTCCACGCCACCCATAGCATTTACTACTTCTTTTACTACGTTCATATTGAAGCCGCAGTAGTAGCCTATATTTACGCCCATCAGTTTTTCAACCGTCGCTATGGAGTACTCAAAGCCCTTCTTCTGCGCGCCGCCGCCCTCTGAAAAGGCGTTGTTTATCTTGGAATAGGGGCTGCTGGGGTTGGCTACGTTGCCGTTGGCGTTGTAAATCTTGACATAGCTGTCGCGTGGTATTGAAACCATGCATACGTCGTTGTTTGAGAAGTCGATGGATACAAGTATCATGGTATCCGTGCGGAAGGTCCCCCAATTCTCCCGCTCGGTGCTCTCATCGATGCCGAGGAGAAGTATATTGGTGCGGTTGGACATGAACTCGGCGTCCGCCTGGCCGGAAAGCAGCGATTCCTGATCCGGAGTGGGGGATGGCTGCGGACCTTCATCGGCGGGCGCGGGAGTAAGCTCCACCGGCGGGGGAGTACCCTCGGGCAGTGTGCTTTCAAAGAGGTTTTCAGGGTTGTTTATATCCGTGTAGAACTTTAACGCAAAAATCGCTGCTATTGCAAGCAGCGCAAGTACTATTACCATAATTATCAGCAGCTTTGAACTGCCCTTCTTTTTTCTCCTGTGCTCCATAGTTCAGTTTTCCTCAAAATTTTATTCATTACATTATACAACAGCATCAGACATAATTCTATAAATAATAAGTTAACTTTATGACTTTTGTAGGGCAAAAGGTTATAATATCATCGGATACTGTAAAAGGAGGATACGCCCACGGAAAAACTGGAAAGGGAATTCTACATTATGGACACGCTGAGCATAGCGCGGGAACTGATAGGCTGCACGCTGGTATCGATCAGCGGCGAAGGCACTACGGCCGGGCGCATAGTCGAGGCGGAGGCGTATCTCGGCAAGGCGGATTCTGCCGCTCACGCCTTCCGGGGCAGAGTGGACGGCCGCACGGAGGTTCTGTACAGACAGGGCGGGTATGCCTATGTATTCCTCATATACGGTATGTATAGCTGTTTTAATGTATCCACAGGTCCTGAGGGCGTTCCGGAGTGTGTGCTGATACGGGCGCTGGAGCCTTTAGAGGGCATCGAGCTGATGCGCTCACGCCGGGGAAGGGAAAAGCTTACCGACCTTTGCAGCGGCCCGGGCAAGCTGTGCCAGGCCATGGGGATAAGCCGGGAACAGTATGGCACAGACCTTACCCGGGACAGGCTTTTTATACTGCCGAAGAAGCCGGACGACGTACCTGAGATAGCCGCCACGCCGCGGATAAACGTAGAATACGCCGCGGAGCATAAAGCAATGCCGTGGCGCTTCGTGGATAAAAACAGCCGGTATCTTTCGGTAAAGCTCAAATAAAATGGAACATATAAATTAAAAGTGCTGAAAAAGTGGCTCGATGCCGCTCCTTCAGCACTCATGTTATCATTCCTGCGAAGACTCTGCTGTTACAGCTCTCTGGACTTGTTGGTAGCGGCCTGCACGGCGTTTATGGCTGCGGCGCGGAAGCCCATTTCTTCCAATACCTGGCAGCCGGTGATGGTGGTGCCGCCGGGGGAGGATACCATGTCTTTAAGCTGCGCGGGGTGCATGCCGGTTTCAAGTATCATCTTGGCGGTGCCCATTACGGTCTGGGCAGCAAGGCGGTAAGCGGTTGCGCGGGGAAGACCTTCCAGGACGCCGCCATCGCCCAACGCCTCTATGAATTCCGCAACGAAGGCTGGACCGGAGCCGGAGAGGCCGCATGCCGTGTCGATGAGGTGCTCGTTCATCCACTCGACGATGCCTATGGAGCCGAAGAGTTTCTCTGCAAAAGCCTTCTCATCGGCGGTGAGGTCGGTCTCGCTGCATAGAGCGAAGGCGCCGGCATTTACGAGGGCGGGGGTATTAGGCATAGTGCGAAGCACACGGATGTTGCCCGCTATCATCTTGCGGAGGCGCTCAACGGTAACGCCGGCCATGATGGAGATGACTGCCTTGCCGTCCATGGTGCTGCCGAAACCTGCAAGGGCGGGGGCGGCATATTGGGGCTTGACGGCCAATACCGCTATGTCGGCGGCGCGGCCCAGCTCCTCGTTGTCCTTGACTATATTGCAGCCAAGGGCAGCGTATTTTTCCTTTATCTTGTCAGACATATCGGATACATATACCTGCTTGGGGTCGAGAACGCCCGCGTTTATAGCGCCGGAGAGTATCGCTCCTCCCATCGCGCCTGCGCCGAGAAAACCAATCTTCATAATGATGTCCTCCTGAATATTTTAGTTAATTTAATAATAAACGATAGTTTAAAAAAGCACAATGGGGGGCATAGCCCCCCTAAAGTAGTGCATTTGTTTAGCACCCGCAGCCGTCCTTGGGATACTCGGAGCCGGCGTCGTTGTAGTCGTCGAAGCTCTGCTCGGTACGGTTGATTATCTCGTCCTGAAGCTCCTTGCTCAGGTTGCGGAAATGATCGCTGTAACCTGCAACGCGGACGATGAGGTCTTTGTACTCCTCAGGATTGGCCTGGGCAGCCAGCAGCGTCTTGCGGTCGATGACGTTGAACTGGATATGGTGGCCGTCCATGTTGAAGTAGGCGCGGATAAGGTTGGCAAACTGGTCGAGTCCGGTGTCGCCCGCGAGGACTGAGGGTGTGAACTTCTGGTTGAGCAGCGTACCCCCTGTGGAAAGCTGATCCATCTTGGCGCAGGAGTTGATAACGCCGGTGGGACCGTAGATGTCTGCGCCCTTTTCGGGGGATATTCCCTCGGATACAGGCTTGTGCGCAAGGCGGCCGTTGGGGGAGGCGTTCATGACCTCGCCGAAGTACACGTGGCAGGTGGTGGGCAGCATGTTGATGCGGTAGAAGCCGCCCTTGGTGTTGGGCCTGCCGGTCACGCAGTCGCGGTAGTAGGTGAAGATATCCTTCATGATATCGTCCGCATAGTCGTCGTCGTTGCCGTATTTGGGCGTCTTGTGCGTAACGAGGTGATAGATGCGGTCATAGCCCTCGAAGTTATGATCCATGGCCTCCACCAGTTCTTCCATGGTGAAGTTGTGGTGATCGAAGCAGTTGTACTTGATGGCGGCCAGGCTGTCGGTTATGGTGCCTATGCCGACGCCCTGAATGTAGTTGGTGTTGTACCTTGCGCCGCCCGCGTTGTAGTCCTTGCCCTTCTTGATGCAGTCGTTGGTCAATATGGAGAGGAAGGGGGCGGGCATGTACTGGGCGAATATCTGCTCGATTACGTTGCTGCCGGCGACCTTGATATCCACGAAGTACTTTATCTGCTTCTTGTAAGCCTCAAAGAACTCCTCATAGCTGTTGAAGTCCTTGGCAAAGCCGGTGTGCAGGCCCAACTGATGGCCGCCCACGTGATCGTAGCCATCGTACAGGGTGAGCTCAAGTATCTTGGGCAGGTTGAAGTAGCCCTGAAGTATGTAGGCCTCGTTGCCGAAGGCGCCGGTCTCTACGCAGCCGGAGGTGCCGCCCATGCGGGCGTCGTCCAAGGACTTGCCGGCGTTCATCAGCTCGGATACTATGGCCTCGGTGTTGTAGAAGGCAGGCTGGCCCCAGCCCTTGCGGGATATCTCGCAGGCGCGCTTGAGGAACTTGCGGGGGGTCTTGCGGCTTATCTGCACGTTGCTGGAGGGCTGGAGCAGCTTCATTTCATCCATGCAGTCCAGTATCATGTAGCTGACCTCGTTTACGCCGTCCTTGCCGTCCTCGGTTATGCCGCCGGTGTTGATGTTGGCGAAGTCCGTATAGGTGCTGCTCTCCTTGAGGGTAATGCCGACCTTTGGGGGAGCGGGCTGGTTGTTAAACTTGACCCACAGGCACTCCAGAAGCTCCAGTGCGCCGTCCCGGTCAATGCGGCCGTTTTCCACGTCATCGACATAGAAGGGATTAAGGTGT
>ENA-ORTU01002312-ORTU01002312.1-human-gut-metagenome-genome-assembly--contig:-NODE-2312-length-17429-cov-18.550823_pt1 | contig 17429 bp, 20 predicted proteins | sample MGYA00241910_ERZ509184 | MGnify/ENA primary metagenome ERZ509184 (study PRJEB26280, sample SAMEA2338847) | human gut metagenome | biome: human gut; feature: human-associated habitat; material: faeces... | reverse complement strand
ATGCAACTTTAAAAATATATAAAATATAACTTGCATTTACTTCTTAAACTAATAGGAAAACATAAATAAATTGACAAAATTAAAAAAAGTTGGTATAATACACAATACTTTACAACGAGTAAATGAGATAAATTTGTATTTTTATAATAAATAGTATATACTAAAATAAAATAAGATAAATACATATAGAAAGAACATATGATTCTTAAGGGAGTTGTATACATGAAAGAAAATATTCTTAGATACTTTTCACTACTTCACCTTACTTCAAATAACGGATATAAAGGTATTTTGAAAAGTCAAAAAATAAAAAAAAGTATACATAACATAGAAAAAAATAAAATTCAGTGGTTGGGTGATGGTATATATTTCTGGGATATAAATGATTTATATGCAAGAAAGCTAGGTATAAGCTTGGTAAAAGGGAGGAATCCCTTTTCCAAAATAATTGGAATAAAAGTAGATTTTGAGATAGATAAAAACAAGATTATGGATTTAGATAATGGATATTGGGCTCAAGAATATATAAATTTTGTAAAAAAAATGTGCCCAGAACAGTATAATATGATATTAGATTATAAACAAATAATTAGAGAACAAATTAGAGTTAAATCATATGAGTCAAATAAGCTGGGAGAATTAACAGGAAATACACTAAATCTATTTATAGATTATATAAAAGAGACAAAAGGAAAGAATATAGATTTAGTTATAGGTTTTTTTCATCATAATACTAATAATAATCGTAATCATATTTTTTCACGTGAAAAAAAAGATATAGCTCAATATTGTATTAAAAATGATGAATTGGTTAATAATTGTATGGAAAATTGGAAAGTTATTCATAATATATAATATGGATAGGAGGCTGTGGTACAGTATGAAAAAAAAAGAACTTATATCAGAGAAAGAATGGTTTGAAAGACATAAAAGTGATATTAAAAATATTAATAATATAATAAAAGATTTAGAACAAGACAAGAAAATAAAAAAAATATATAAAAAATATATAAAATTAAAAAGTAAAAATAATAGAATATCTTATAATACCGAGGAAGTTTCAGCTACCAAATTTGAAAGTGACACATTATTAACATCTTATGTAAAAAGAGAAAAAATTGAAAAAGATAATTGTAAATTTGTAAGAGATAATAGTCAAATGATTTTTGGTTAGGAGTGGAAATATGGAAAGCAAAAATTTAATTAAATTTGAAGGTTATTCAATAGAGAATTTTTCTATGATTAAAAACTCTAACATATCTAATGAGCAAAAAAATACTATTGAGGTTAAATATGATACGTATGTTAATACAGATAAGAAATTAAAAAACTTTTATCGTGCTGAATTCAAAATAAAATTATATACAAAATCATCAGAGATATATATAGAGTTTGATGGTTTCTTCACAATATCTGAAAATTTAAATGAAGAAGATAAAAAGTATTTTTTAAACGTGACAGCAGCCACAATTTTATATCCGTATATAAGAACATTTATATCTAATGTTACTGCATTTGATAAAGGGGAAGCAGTCATTTTACCAATAGTTAATTTTGCGGATAGAGACTAATTTTTATTAATTGTATATTAATGATAATGTATAATGGAAACTAAACTCACCAGGTGGCGAAGGTGCAGAAATAATTTACGCACTTCGTAATGATGATACTCTGGCTAGTATGGCTCTAGAAAACATTGGTGATGCAGGTCAAAAAATAAGGAAAATATATCAGCGAAGACTGCCAGAAAATCCAAGTAAAGATTACTACTATATCATTAGAGAAACGGATCCCATGCAATCATTGTTAGTAGAGTATGGATTTATTGATAATAGCGCAGATCAACAAAAACTAAAGAATAATCTAACAGATTATGTAGAAGGAGTAGTAAAAGCAATTGCAGACTATGGTGGTTATGAATATACACCGCCGGGAATGAGCGGAAGTAATAACACTTACACAGCAGTAAAAGGTGATACACTTTCGGGTATTGCTAATAAATTTAATACTACAGTAAGCGAACTAAAAGAACTAAATCATTTAACGTCCGACCTAATTCAAATTGGTCAAGTGCTATTTATACCAACAACCATAACAACACCAGTATATAGCACATATACAGTAGTAAAAGGCGATACATTATACGGTATAGCCAGTAAATATGATATAAGTGTAGACGAATTAAAAAGCTTAAATAATTTAACCAGCAATACACTCTATATAGGCCAACAATTAAAAGTTCCAGAAAAAGACATAGAAGAAAGTGAAGAATATGAAATTTATACAGTAGTAAAAGGCGATAGCTTATGGTTAATATCTCAAAAATATGATGTTCCGGTAGATGACTTAATAGAGCTGAATAATTTAGAAACCGTAAACTTACAAATAGGGGATAAGTTAAAAATTCCAAAAGCTACATCCAAAAAGACATATATAGTCCAAAAAGGCGACAGCTTATGGTCAATAGCAAAAGATTATAACATCAGTGTAGAAGAACTAAAACTAGCTAATAATTTAACTTCTAATCTATTATCTATCGGGCAACAACTAATTATTCCATAAAAAAATTGCTTATATAAAAGCAATTTTTTATTCTAAGTTAAGCTTTCTATCAAATGTTTTTACTGCAAGGAAATAATAAGCAACAATAAATAAAACAGAAATAACTAACGAAAGAGCAATGAATCCATTAATTAATCCAAAGTCAAGTACATTACTTCCATCAACGTATTGTTGATAATTAGAATCCATTAACATAAATGGTAACAAAAGAATTGCAGAAATGATTTGAGTTGCATTATATATGACAATTCCATAAATGATGGAATAAAGAACTTTGCTATTATGTTTTTGCCCTAAGGCTATAGATGCGTAAATCATAATTTGATTAAATACCACTCCAATAAAAATAGATAGAAGTAAAAGAATTAAAAAGATAGTGTCAATATGTCCGATAGCTTCCACAAAAGTATGAACAAATTTTGAATCAAACCACAAACCATAAACTCCCACAAATAATAATACAAAAATCATAATTCCAGATATAACTAAATAAATAGTAGAACTAATGGTTTTAGAAAGAATTAAACTATGTTTAGAAACTGGAATAGTGTGCATTAGATATCCTTCATCCTTTACTAAATTTTGATAAAATTTAAGAATGGTAAAAATAAAAGTTACGATAGGAACTGCAATTAGTATTATGACAAATATTGCACTAATAAATCCACTTGGTACAGAAAAAACAGAAAATTTATCAGCTAATACATTAGCAATTCTAGTAAGCAGAGCTAATAAAAGTGAAATTCCATATACTGGAAGTAATACTTTTGATAGAGATTTAAAATCATATTTTAATAGTTTCGTTAGCATTTAAATTCCTCCCTAAACAACTTATCAATCGTTGTTTTTTTCTTTTTACGAATTGTATCTGCATCTTCGTTTAAAACAATCTTACCCTGATTAATAAAAATAACCTGATCTAAAATTTTTTCAATATCTGCAATTAAATGAGTACAAATAATAATAGAAGATCCTTCATTAAAATTAGTGAGAATAGTATCTAAAATATAATCTCTACTAGCAGGATCAACACCACCGATAGGCTCATCCAGAATATATAAGTCTGCTTTTCTACTCATAACCATAACCAGCTGTACTTTTTCTTTTGTACCTTTAGACATATTTTTTAACTTATCATTTTCATTAATTTTTAATTTATTTAATAATTTTAAAGCCTTCTTCTCATCAAAATCTTGATAAAAATCTTTAAAGAACTGAATTAATTCAGATACTTTCATATTCATATTTAAATAGGTTCTCTCTGGTAGATAAGAAATTATCTTTTTACTTTCAATACCAGGTTCTTTTCCTTTGATCAAAATTTCCCCACTAGAAGGTTGCAACAAATCATTAATAATTTTAATGAGTGTTGTTTTTCCACTACCATTAGGACCTAGCAGTCCATATATTTTTCCTTTTTCAATCTTAAGATTAATGTCAATTAAGGCTTGTTTTGCACCATAATTTTTTGACAAATTTCTAAATTCAATTAATTCCATTATGTAGTTTTCCTTTCTTTTAACAGTTTCATAACTTCATCTTTATCCAACCCTAGTATATTCATATCATTAATAAAGTTATCTATTTTTCGGGTTGCCAACTCTTTTTTTACTTGATGAATGATATTCTCATCTTCTGTAACAAATTTTCCAGACGTTCGTTTTGTATAGATTAATCCATCTTGTTCGAGTTCGGAAAGTGAGCGCTGAATAGTATTAGGGTTTACTCGAATCATAGATGACAATTCTCTAACAGAAGGGAGCTTCTCACCAGATTTAAAGTTTCCCAGGACTATTTCTAATTTGAGCATTTCCACTAGCTGCTTATAAATTGGTTTATCATCATCAAATTCAAATTCCATAAACTCCTCCTTTGTATTAATTGATTAATACAGTTATACAGCTGATTGATAAAAAAGTCAACAAAAAACTGCTATTTTCTAGCAGTTTTGATATAAGGATTCATATGGGTAATTTTAGACTTTAATAAAGTTAATTGTTTAACTTTATTACTAGAGTAACCATCCAATATTACATCGGTCTCAGAAATTACTTTATAATCATCGTTTGACATAGCACGAGCCCCACGATTTTCTAAGAATAAATCTATAACAACAAGATCAAGCCAGCGGAATGCTTTTGCTTTAGCAAATTTAGGATGGTTAGAGTCATTGATAGAAAGCCGATTTAATCTAGCCGTCTTGGCCAAAGACCAGTCATCTTTGCCTGTATCAACATAAGAATATGGATCTTCAGAGTTAGCAAAAAACGCCATCGTCCAAGAACGAATTAGATTATCATATTCATTCCCTGGTTTTATTCTAGAAATAAAATTAGCTTCAATCTCTTCATCTCCAGTACTTAAGCTAGAAAAAGTAATATTTAAAAGAAGATACTTATTTTCTTCTACTGCATAAATACTTTTTAAAAGATCAGTATTTGGGACGGAAATTCGGCCAATATAGTAAATTAAACTTTCTTTTAAATAAAATAATTCTTCATCAGATAGCTTATCAAGATCCGGAGTAACATCAAAATAGCAATCTTCTAAAATCTGTTCTAGTCTCTTAGCAATTATTATTTGATCTTCTATCGGTAAAGTGGATATTTTGCCACGAACAAGATCTGTAATTTCATTATTATTTGCTTGGTTTCCAAGCATAACAATCGTTCGCTCATTACTCGTTAACATAGCTTCCACTAACTGATTGATATCCATAAACTCACCACTTTCTAAAAAAAGTATATCACAAAATAAAAAATAGATAACAAGATTATCTATTTTTAATTAGCTTTTCTTCTAGCATACCAAATACCGAATCCTATACCTGCTACTACCAAAACTATAGCAATCACAACAGCAATGTCAGATGCGTAATTATCTTCTTTTTTTCCATTTACAGACTCAACATAAGTCATAACATCATAACGACTATCAGTATCTTTTTCATATTCTGATTGAATTTTATCAATAATTTCATCGTCATAAGAAGATGTATATCCATCCCATGATTGATTACCAATGATAATGTAAGGTACACCTTGAGGTTCTTCTTTTCTAATATCTGCAACCTCATTCATTAAGTCAACATTATCAGTATCATACCAAGTTTCGTAAGAAACAATATCAAATTTGTCACCTAATTCATCTTCTATACTATCAAAGAATTCTTCAGCTTCGGCACAATGTGGACATCCATTTCCATAAAAGAAATAAACATTAACAGGATCTTTATCTTTGGCTAAAACAGTACATGGTACTAATAAAATTCCAATTAGCATAACAAATAAAAGTTTTAGTTTTTTCATCTTACTTTACCTCCTTTATAACTATAGCATAATTTTATAAATTACACTATGAAAAACAGTAATTACTAATAAAAAAAGAAGAATTTTCATCAGATTTTCACAAATCTATTTATCTTCTTTTTCTGCTAGTTTTCTTAATTTTTCCTCAGCTTCATCCATAGGAATATATAACTTACACTTACAAACACCATCATTAATAAATTCATCACAAGGACACAAAGTAGTATCATCAACATTAACTCTACATGGGCAATGCCCATTTTTCTTTTCTAAACCTTCTATAATCGCTGAAACATATTTTTTGTCTGGATTAATTCTATAATTTTTCATAACTTCCTCCTATCTATATTATATATCAGAACAATTAAAGTTTGGTATAAAACTTTCACTTTGTGTTTCACCTTCCTGTATAAATGCATATTCTACACCCAAATTCAAAGCAAAATCAATAACATCCTGATATTCCTCATCACTAACTTTAGAGTTAAGATTTGGAAACTGCACAAAGTGTTTCAATGGAGTATACTGATTCATTAAACTAATAATAATAGCATCTTTATAAGTATTATATAAATGCTGTACTAGCTTCTTAGCATCATCACCATGACCGGGTAGGATAAGAATACGAACAATAACCCCACGAACCATCAAGTCATCTTTTATAACAAATTGTCCAACTTGCTTTATCATTTCATCAATAGCCAAAGTTGCATAATGAAAATAATCTTTAGCATGAGAGTACTGGCAAGCTAGAGTATCATCAAAATATTTTAAATCCGCCAAATAGACATCAACGATACCATCTAACATACGAATAGTGGAAACATTTTCATAGCTACTTGTATTATAAACAATAGGAATTTTCAACTCTTTACCTTTGATTTTTTGAATTGAAGATACGATTTGAGGAACATAATGAGTGGGAGTGACTAAATTAATATTATTGGCCCCTTGTTTTTGCAAATCTAAACATAATTCTTGGAATCGCTCTTCAGATATCTCCTTGCCATAACCTCCGGTACTAATCTTATAATTCTGACAAAAGATACATTTTAAATTGCAATAGGAGAAAAAAATAGTACCACTACCTGTTTCCCCTGAAATAATGGGCTCTTCCCACATGTGCAACCCATAATGAGCAACTTTCATCTCTTTAGCAGCACCACATACACCCACAGTCTTATAACGGTTAATTTTACAATTTCTAGGACATAAAGTGCATGATTCCAATTCATTCATAAAAACACCTCGATTACTATAATAGCATAAAGATATTAAAATTTGATGGTAAAATGTTATAATAAACATCAACAATAAAGGAAAAATGCATATGGAAAAAAATTTTTATACACAATTGGAAGAAAAAGTACAACAGAATCTAAAAAAAATAAAACAAACAGACCCCTTCTTGTATAAGGAGATGAGAATCATTTATGAGATGCTAAAAGATGCAGAATATCCGACTTCTAAAGGATTAGTCCAAGGACCGTTAGCGAGAGTAACTGAAGAACAAGCTATTGCATTAGTGGCAGAATTCTTAGAAAAATGTAACCCAAGATATAAAGATAATTTATTAAAAGATTATTCAAATGGGAAGATAATCTTTAATCCAGAAGAAAAAAGTATTATGAAATGGGACGTTAAATCCCTAGAATATGATATAAATATTGAAAAAACAGACACTATCACAATGGCCTACGATTTAGTTCATGAATATTTTCATACTTTGAATTTAAACATATATGTTGTAAGAGCGGCACTAACAGAAACAGTTTCTATTATAGCGGAACTTATGTTTTTAGAATTTCTAAAAACAAAAGGTTATAGCGATTATGACTTAAATATTGTAAATCAAAAAAGAAGAAGTTATTATAACAATAACTTACATCTATTAAAATTGGTATTACCATTATACTTAGATAAAAAAGAAAAGAATACAGTTGCTGAAGAAACATATAGAAATCTTCCAGAACTGGTTGGCGTATCTCAACAAAATATAAATCTAAATTTAGAACATATATTGAATTCAAAAGAACTAGCCTTAGATGCATATAAATATGTAATTGGTTATCTGCAGGCCAGAATGGTTCTGTACAAAGGACTTGATTGCCATGGCTTAGAAGCATTAAACGAAAATTTAAAAAATGCTAACTTTAAAGAATTTGAAGAAAGGCTAATAGGTGATGATTCAGTAGAAACAATACATACCTATGCAAAGAAAGATGCTTTTTCCTATCAACCAATCCAGTTAGTAAAAAAGTAAAGCATAAATAAAAACCTCATAACATACACTTTGTTAGGAGGCTTTTATGTTAAATGGACTAACGAATAAAGAAGTAATCGAACAAAGAAAAGAATATGGTAGTAATGAAATCACTAGAACAAAACAAAAAGGAATAGGAAAATTATTTTTAGAGTCATTAGGAGATCCAATTATTAAAATATTACTAATTGCCTTAGGAATAAAAACAATGTTTCTGTTTCATGAATTTGATTGGTTTGAAACATTAGGAATTGTGATTGCTATTATGATAGCTTCTTTAATTTCAACTATTTCTGAATATGGTAGTGAAGAAGCATTTAAGAAACTCCAGCAAGAATCTTCTAAATTAAAATGCAAAGTAAAAAGAGATGGCAGTGTAAAAGAAATACCAATGGATGATATCGTAGTAAAAGATTTAGTTTTACTACAAACCGGAGATAAAATTCCTGCAGATGGTATTATAAGAGAAGGTTCAGTACTAGTAGATGAATCAAGTATGAATGGAGAAGCAAAAGAAACAGAAAAAACAATTGGAGACAAACTGTTTAGAGGAACAGTAATATATGCAGAAGAAGCATATATGGAAGTAACAGAAGTAGGCAATCAAACCTTCTATGGGAAAATGAGTCAAGAACTTCAAGAGACAGCAGGAGATAGCCCTTTAAAAATTAGATTAAGAGAATTAGCGAAGTTTATTAGTAAAATAGGATATATAAGTGCGGTATTAGTAGCCCTTTCTTATCTATTTACAGAAATAGTCATAGCCAATTCTTTTAATTTGGAACAAATTATGGATACTATAACAAATTTTCCCAAAATGATGAATATATTAATTTATGCATTAACACTAAGTGTAACAATTATAGTAGTAGCGGTTCCAGAAGGGCTACCCATGATGATTACTTTAGTACTTTCTTCAAACATGAAAAGAATGCTAAAGAACCATGTTTTAGTAAGAAAAATGGTAGGAATTGAAACCGCTGGAAGTCTAAACATTTTGTTTACTGACAAAACGGGAACATTAACAAAAGGAAAATTAGAAGTAATTAGTTTTATAGATGGAAATGGAACAGAATATAAAACAGAAAAAGAATTGCTAAAACATAAATTTCTCCACGAACATGTAAAAAATAATTGTTTATATAATAATAGTAGTAATTTTGATGATAATCATGTACCTATCGGAGGAAACATTACAGATAGAGCAGTATTAGAATTTATTAAATCTGATAGTAATAAAAAATATAAAAAAATTAAAATCATTCCCTTCGATAGTAAAAACAAGTTTTCAGGAACAGTAATAGACATAGGTAAAAAAGTTAATTATATCAAAGGCGCTCCCGAAAAGCTTCTACCTTTATGTAAAACTTATATAAAAGAAAATGGTCAAAAGGAAATAATATCTAATAAAGAGAAAATAGCATACGAAATAAAGAAAAAAACAGAACAAGGAATACGTGCAATTTTACTTGCCTATAATGATAATTACATACCTGAAAGACTAGAAAGACTAACGCTAATTGGCCTCATGTATATAAAGGACGAAGTCAGAGAAGAAGCCAAAGAAGGAATTGAACTGGTCCATAAAGCCGGTATTCAAACAGTAATGATTACAGGTGATAATAAAGATACAGCGATAAATATAAGCAAAGAAATTGGGTTAATAAGCGATAAGGAAGATATTATTTTAACGAGTGATGAGCTAAAAGAACTTTCAGATGATAAAGTGAAAGAAATTTTACCTAGATTAAAGGTAGTGGCTAGAAGTATGCCACAGGATAAGAGTAGATTGGTACGTTTAGCCGAAGAAAAAAATTTAGTAGTCGGAATGACCGGCGATGGAGTAAATGATGCTCCTGCATTAAAAAAAGCTGATGTTGGCTTTGCGATGGGAAGCGGAACAGAGGTTGCAAAAGAAGCAAGTGACATTGTTATATTAGATGATAATTTTTTATCCATAGCAAATGCTATTTCTTATGGTCGTACAATATTTAAAAGTATTAGAAAGTTCATTATTTTTCAGTTAACAATTAATTTATGTGCAGTAAGTTTATCTATCGTTGGGCCGTTTATAGGAATAGAAACCCCTGTAACAGTCATTCAAATGCTATGGATTAACATGATTATGGATACTTTAGCAGGCATTGCCTTTTCTTACGAACCACCATTGAAATCATACATGCAAGAAACCCCAAAGGCTAAAAATGAAAAAATAATGAATTCTTATATGTATAGTGAAATAGTTTTTACAGGGATTTATTCGGCGCTACTTTGTCTTTTCTTTTTGAAAAGTCCAACAATAAGAATGTTATATAGAACTGACCCTTCAAATAAATACATCATGACAGCATTTTTTGCATTATTTATATTTATGGGAATATTTAACTGCTTTAATGCTAGAACACCACGATTAAATTTACTAGCAGACTTAAACAAAAATAAAGTATTTATCTTAATTATTTTATTTATTATTCTAGTACAGCTTTATTTAATATACTATGGTGGAAATTTATTTAGAGCATATGGTCTATCATCAAAAGAATTAATAATTACAATTTTGTTAGCTTCAACCGTAATACCAGTGGATTGGTTACGGAAACTAGCAACGAAACGAAACAAAACAATTTAAAAGGAGAATTTATGAATAGAATAGATAAAAAATTTCAAGAATTAGTAGTAGAAATAACAAGAAAGTCTAAAGAGGAAATTTACAATCAAATAAAAGAAACATATACAATGAGTCCAATAGAAGTAAAAACGGCATTAGAAAATTATTTTAAAACTTTTGCTTACTGGGGAAAATTAGAAGAATATAGAGGAGAGTATGAATCTTTATATTTGAGAGCAACTTCCCTAAAAGATCATATAGAAGACTATGTTTGGTTGTATAACAAATTAACAGATTATCGTTCTAAAAAATTACTTTTTGCAATATTAAACAATTGGTATTATTTTGATACAAGAGAAACAAGTATATCTTTAGAAAGGAACTATGATCAATACTGGGATTTAGATATTATAAAACCAACAAGTGAAGAAGTAATAGTAGATATCGGGGCATATACAGGCGATAGTATACTTACGTATATCAAAAATTATGGTATAGAAAATTATAAAAAAATTTATGCTTATGAAATAACTCCAGAAAGTATAGAATTAATAAGAAACAATACAAGATATTACCCAAATATTGAAATTAGAAAAAAAGCGGTAGTAGACTTCCCTAAAAAAGTATACATGCATATAAATGAAGAAGGAGCATCGGCAAACCAGATATCTGAAGAAGGAGAAGAAATACTAGAGGGAATAAGTATTGATAATGATATAGAGGAACAAGTTTCTATGATAAAAATGGATATCGAAGGTGGAGAAACAAAAGCCTTACTTGGCTGCAGTAATCATATAAAAATGGAGACACCCAAGCTATTGATTTCAGTTTATCATAACTATGAAGATTTATGGAAAATTCCTAGGATGATAGATGATATGAATAGTAATTATGAATTCTATCTTCGATGTTATGGAACAGAATTGTTTCCAACAGAGATTATTCTTTATGCAATAAAAAAAGAAGCATGATATAATAAATAAAAGGTAGTGAGATGATGGCAAAAGAAAAGATTTTAATTAGTGCCTGCTTGATTGGACTAAATTGCAAATATGATGGTGGAAACAATGAAAATAAAAAACTAATAGAAATGATGAAAGAAGAAGATTTAATTCCAGTTTGTCCAGAACAACTAGGAGGATTAAAAACTCCTAGAGCAGGAGCAAGAAGAAAGGAAAATAAAGTAATAACTAGAGAAGGGATAGATGTAACTAAGGAGTATAAAAAAGGAGCCGAAGAAGTTTTAAAGTTAGCTCAAAAATTAAATATAAAAAAGGCAATCTTAAAATCCAAAAGCCCTTCTTGTGGAGTGGATGAAATTTATGATCAAAAATTCACCGCTTCCTTAGTAAAGAGAGACGGAGTCACAGCAGAACTGTTAAGAAAAAATGGAATTCAGGTAGTTTCTTCAGATGAATATTTATAAAAAGAAAAAAGTGGTTATTACTCACAAGTAAAACCACTTTTTTCAGCTTGTTCTTTAACGCTGTCATAAGTACCTTCAGCATCAGCAAGACCATCTAAATTATAATCAGATAAATCTTCATCTTTAGCTTTTGCTACATCAACATCAATTGTTATTGTATAAATATGGTCACTTTCATTGTTATCTTTAGTCAATTCAATTCCTTCTTTATTAGAATCAGGAAATTGTTCAGCTAATGTGTCAGTAAAAAGATCCCAGTTGTTTTTTATTGTATCATTAGTTGCTTCACTCGCTACAATAAGCTTAAGATTAGAAACCTTATCACCGTTGAAAGTAACTTCAACTGTTTGATCCATACTTAACCCAGCTTGCTTTTGATTAGTAGAACAAGTAAGCACTTTTTCACTACCACATCCTGCCAAAAGTAAACAAGAAGCAAATGCAAAAGTTATACCCAATATTTTTAATTTCTTCACGTCAATACTCCTTTCTACTTTTAGTATACTGTAATAGAAGGAAAAAGGAAAGTAAAATTTTATAAATAAAATAATAATTAATTTTCTGAAGAAATCTTTTCTAAATCAAAATAAATCCCATATTCTAAATAAGTTTCGTCACCGATTTTTGCTATCTTTTCTTCTACTTTTAGTCCACCCAATCCTTCGTAAAAAGATATAGCATTAATATTATCAGAAAAACACCAAACAATCATATTGTGCTTGCCTAGAGAATAGAGTTCTTTAGCCGTAGAAATTAACAAATTAGAGCCAATTCCTCTTCCGGCTTCTTTTTTCTTTACGTATAAACTAACAAGTTCAGAATCGTATTTTTTATCTTTATCTTCTGGCATAAAACAAGAGTACCCTAAAACTTCATCTCCTCGTACCGCAACAAACACCAAATCTTTATATTCATCAAAACTACTTAAATATCTTTGTGTTTGAGAGTCATAGTCGAGAGAGTTTAAATATTTAGAAGCCACTATTTTGTCGTAGGCAGTTCTCCATCCATCGATTTTAATATGAGCCATCTGTTCTTGATCTTTCTCTAAGTTTTTACGGATAATGTAATCTTCGCCAGGCTCTAATAAATGAAGCGACTGATTCATTTGAGAAAGTGCAGAGATAATTAAATTATCTTCAATAGCAAAAGTAACCCTACCAACTAATTCATTTGGATACGGCCAACTAATAGATTGCCCCACTAAGAAACGAGTACGATAAGTTCGGTAAAAGAAAGTAAGTAAATCTCGCTCAGTATTAATAATCATATTCTTATATTTCATACCACGAACTTTTGTAAAATCTAAAATGGCAAAAAATCCAGATTCGGGTTCCAAATTATCAGGAAACTTTGTATAAGGAAGTCCTTCTAAAGCTTGTTCTAACAACACTGGATCACTAATTTGATTACTAATTTTTTCTTGGATTTTCTTCTTCGCAGAAATATCTTTAATGGAATCAATTCCTTCTACTAAAGCCTTTAATAACTGGTACTTCTTCTGATAAATTATTCTTAATTTAGAAAAATAGTCTTGATAAATAGCATCGCGCTCAGGACGCACATTAAAAGCACCAGCAAGAGCTCGTCCAACAATATCAGGAGCAGAATCCATACCTTGGAAGATACGATTAATTAGTTCTCGAATAATCACTTCGTCGGCAACTACAAAGCCGGCCCTAAGACTTGCCATACCGTAGCTTTTAGAAAGTCCGAACAAAGAAATTGTATTTCTAAACATCCCGGGAATAGTAGCAATAGGTTTAGCGAGATTATCTGCATCAAAAGTCAAATCTCGATATACCAAGTCATCGATAATAAACACTCCGCGCTTTAAACAAACTTCCCCAATTTCTTTTAATAAACTAGCATTCTTTTCTCCCATGACTTTACCAGTAGGGTTATTAGGATTTGCATTGACAAAAGCTACAACTCTAGGAATATAACCTTTACGACGGTTATAAACTTTTTGTAAACTTTCGTTAATTTCATCAATTTTATTTGCCAGCTTTTCCGGATTTACAAGAAAGTGGTCTTCTTTAGATAAAGGCAAAATTTCTACTTCAGCACCAGCACGCTCAGCACGTATAGTAAATAACCCATAATTAGGGCCTGTAACCAAAACAACATCTCCAGGCTTAGAAATAATACTAACTACCATATTAAAAGCAATAGAAGTAGAGGGTAAAAAAGTGATATTATGGACACATAAACCATTATCATCAATATCAGAATAATTATAAGGAGTAGTATTAATAAAACCTTCTTTTTCTATATAATCAAGCAATACTTTTCTAATGTCATCAGAACCTTCAGTATATGGATATTTATACATGTAAGAGTCAAGAGACTTCTTCATCTCATCGATAGCCATAGGAAAAGGTGGGTATTTAGTAGGATTACCACTACCCAAATCAATATCAGGAATTGTAGTGATATCATCATCCCTAACTTCGAATCCATAATATTCAATAGCATCTGCTATTTCTTGAACAGTTGGATTAAAAGAATCTCCATCGTATCTACCTCCGACTTCTGGAAGCCCAAAACGTCTTTCTCCTAAGTTTGGATTTTACTGCAACAAGCGATCAATTGCACTAGATTTAATAATCATAAATTACCTCCTAATAATTTTAGCGTTCTAAAATATGTTCCAAAGATACTTCTAAGATAGATTTAATATGGTCATCATCTAAAGAATAATAAATATTTTTTCCATCTCTTCTAATTTTTACCAATTTAGCATTTCGCAAGGACTTTAACTGATGAGAAACAGCTGAAATGGACATATTAAGTAAATAAGCCAAATCACTAACACAAAGTTCTCCATATTCCAACACCATTAATAGCTGAAGTCTTGTGCTATCTCCCATAATCTTAAAAAAGTCAGATAAATCGGTAATAGTATTATAAGAATCTAATTTTTGTTTGATTTCATTTACTAAATTTACATCATGGATTGTTATATCTGCATTATTTTCCAAGAATATCACCTCAAATTTATTATAAGTCAAGAAAAAAAATTAATCAAACAATTAAAAAATATTGACATTTGAATACATATTCAAATATAATAATAGTAACAATTGAATAATTATTCAAATGAAAGAGAGGATATTATGAAAAAAGTTTTTAAATTAGAAAATTTAGATTGTGCAGCTTGTGCTTCAAAAATGGAAGAAGCTATCCAAAGAATTGAAGTTGTAGAAAGTGTCTCTGTCAATTTTATGACTCAAAAGATGAAAGTAGAAGTAACTGATCAAAACTATGATACAATTATGACGGAAATAAAAAAAGTATGTAAAAAAATAGAACCAGATTGTACCATACTAGATAAATAGGTGAGAATATGACAAAAAAAGAGAAAAAAGAACTAGTAAAAATTATTATAACTATAATACTTTTAATATTAATTAGAGTATTACCGGTAATAGACATAGTAAAGTTAATATTATATATAGTTGCATACTTAATTGTCGGATATCAAGTAGTATTAAAAGCAATAAAAAACATTTTCTCTGGGCAAGTATTTGATGAAAATTTTTTGATGAGTTTAGCAACAATAGGAGCCTTTGCGACAGGGGAATATCTAGAGGCAGTGTTAGTAATGCTACTATATCAAATTGGAGAATTATTTCAGTCTTACGCCGTTGGCAAGTCAAGAAAATCAATTACAGAGTTAATGGATATTAGGCCAGATTACGCCAATATTGAACAGAATGGAAAATTGGTAAAAGTAGATCCGGAAGAAATATCTGTAGGAGATAAAATAATAGTAAAACCCGGAGAAAAAATACCGCTAGATGGAATAGTAGAAGATGGAGAGTCAATGCTAGATACGAGTGCATTAACAGGAGAATCAGTCCCAAGAAAAGTACATAAAGAGGATGTTGTATTAAGTGGGTGTATTAATAAGAATGGTATCTTAACAATCAAAGTAACTAAGGAGTTCGAAGAGTCTACGGCTTCAAAAATTCTAGATTTAGTAGAAAATGCCAGTAATAAAAAAGCACGTGCCGAAAACTTTATTACAAAATTTGCCAAATACTATACTCCAATTGTAGTAATATTAGCACTATGTTTAGCATTCATTCCCCCATTATTTATAAAAGACTTAACAGTTTTAGAGTGCGTAAAAAGAGCAATGACATTTTTAGTGATTTCTTGTCCTTGTGCATTAGTAATATCAGTACCACTAGGATTTTTTGGTGGAATTGGCGGAGCATCACGCCAAGGAATATTAATTAAAGGAAGTAATTATTTGGAGACATTATCGAACACCAAAGTAGTAGTGTTTGATAAGACAGGTACGTTAACAGAAGGAAAATTCCAAGTAGTAGAAGTAGTTTCTAAAAATAAGAATCAAATGCTAGAAATAGCTGCTTTAGCAGAGGCTTATTCATCACACCCTATTGCTTTAGCAATCAGAGAAAAATATAAACGTGAACTTAATAAATCTAGAATAAAAGATATAAAAGAATTAGCGGGCCTAGGAATAAGTGCAAAGATAGATAATAAAAAAGTATATGTAGGAAATGAAAAATTAATGCAAGATCATAAAATAAAATATAAAAAAGCATTAGAGCTGGGAACAATTGTTTATATAGCAGTAGAAAATGAGTTTTTAGGATATATTGTTATTTCTGACAAAGTAAAAGAAAACGCTAAAGAGGTAATTTCAAATTTAAAAGAAAAAAATCATATAAAAAAGTTAGTTATGCTTACAGGAGATAAAAAAGAAATTGCTGAGAGTATAGCCAGTACTTTAGGTCTAGACAAGGCATATTCTGAGTTGCTTCCTAAAGATAAAGTAGATAAATTAGAAATGATTTTAAAAGAGCAAAATGAAAAAGAAAAGGTTGCTTTTGTAGGAGATGGAATTAATGATGCTCCCGTACTAACAAGAGCGGATATTGGTATCGCCATGGGAGCCTTAGGAAGTGATGCTGCAATTGAAGCGGCAGATGTAGTAATCATGGATGACGATATTTCTAAAATAAGTACAGCTATTAATTTATCACAAAGAACAATTCGTATTGTAAAACAAAATATTTACTTTGCGATAGGTATTAAAATTTTCTTCTTACTTCTTGGAGCTTTAGGAGTAGCTAACATGATGGAAGCAGTATTTGCCGATGTAGGTGTATCAGTGATAGCCATACTAAATTCTATGAGAGCATTAAAAATTGCTAAAGAAAAGAGATGATAAGATAATAGTACCTGTCAAGTACTCACTAAATAAAAAGATTAATCTTATGAATA
>ENA-ORTU01002305-ORTU01002305.1-human-gut-metagenome-genome-assembly--contig:-NODE-2305-length-17485-cov-2.766896_pt1 | contig 17485 bp, 18 predicted proteins | sample MGYA00241910_ERZ509184 | MGnify/ENA primary metagenome ERZ509184 (study PRJEB26280, sample SAMEA2338847) | human gut metagenome | biome: human gut; feature: human-associated habitat; material: faeces... | reverse complement strand
TTTTAACTCCCACTGACATAAGCATTCCCCCGCTTAGTGCTCTACGCACTTGAAGCGGGGGAATGCTTATTCTGCGATCAAAAAGTGACAGAAGTTTTTGACCTCTGTCACTTTTTTCATTGTTACATCCTGTTTTTAACTGCTTTACTTCTACAATTATCTGTTCCGGATTTCTCCTTATTAATTTGCGATCTTAAAATCCTGTTCATCTGCCAGCTGATGCTTCATTTCATTAAATGCTTCTGTATCTGAATTATAATTTCCATGTTCAGATATTACATTTACCCCCTGCTGAAGTGAAGACACATAATTCTGAATCGGCAAATCAACACGATATACTTCATACTCATATGCCCAATATGCTTCCTCTGAATCAAAACCATCCAAAGCCGCCTGATATACACCTGTTGTATCGTTCTCCAACATTGTGCGAAGTTCCGTCAACCATTCCTGAATTTCTTCATCGGTAACACTAAATCCATTCTGAATAGCTGCAACATATAAAGCATTTCGTTCCATGGCATCTTTTACTGCCAGCTGATGAGCATTGGCTTCACTTTCACCATCATGCAAATAGAAATCAGTATACTGCTGAACTTCTTCTTTTGAAATAACGATATTATTTCCTACAGCATATACATCATCTCTAGTCAAATATTCTTTTTTCTGGTTGTCAGAAAGGCCATCTACAGATAATGTTTCGATGTAATAGTCGTTCACAGACTGATAGTTATCTGCTAACATTTTACTATATCCAGATACTTTTCCGTAGTCATTCAAACCAGCCTCTGCTGTGTTTCCCCCAAACATTGAACCCGCAAATAACACTGCACCCAAACAGGAAACGCCTATTATTGATAATGCCTTCTTATTCATCCTCAAGATCTCCTCTCTATACCAAACCTACTTTTAATACTTAAATATCCACCACATAGACCAGCATCCGTCCCCCGCACACCATGCCCTGGTCCGCTGCTACTTCGTTACTCATATCAAGTGAAAAGACCTTTTCCTCTCCGGTGCCGATCATACGGAAAGCTTCCCGCAAAACTTCATTTTCGGTACAGCCTCCGCCAATCGTTCCTGCGGTCTGTAGATTGCTGTTTACCGTCATCAGAGCACCTGATTTTACCGGCGTAGAACCGCTGGTGTCATATACCAGCAGCATGGCTTTTCCAACATTTGGATCACCCAGCATTTCAATCACGCGGGGATCTGTATCCGTACAGGTCAGCAGCTGACTGTGGGAACGCCGCGGTGTTCCTTTCCGACGTTCCTCGATAAGTTCTGCCACAATGGAAATTGCAATCTCCGGAACGGTGAGTGCACCGATATTTAATCCAATTGGCATATGGATCTGAGCTACTGTTTCCCCGGAATTTCCTTCTTCCTGCAGCAGATCAACAATTCCTGCCACCCGGCGTTTGGATCCCATCATTCCCAAATAACGCGGAAAGATACCACTCAATACTTTTCTCAGACAGGTCAGATCAAACCGATGTCCTCTTGTTACAACAGTGACATAATCATTGCCACCAATCTGAATCTGATCGATCGCTTTTTCAAATTCCTCACAATAAATTTCTTCCGCATCCGGAAAATAAGTGCGGTTTGCAAAAGAAGGTCTGTCATCCACTACAATGACGTAAAAACCAGCCGCAGACGCAAATTTGCTGATTGCCTGCCCCACATGACCTCCACCGAGAATGATCAGTCGTTCCGGTCTGTAAAATCTCCGCTCATATACGATATTTTCTATTTTTAATTCAAGAGATCCCTCTCCGGTCTGTTTTATATCTTCTAACAGTTTTTTTATTTCCTGCATGTTTCTGCTCCCAATATACTTGTTATTATTCGCCACTTATAGAAGTGGGAATCTTCTCGGCTGAGATAACTCAATATCTCATGTAGTTTTCTGCTTCCTGTAATTGTTCTTTTGTATCCGTATCCATAATGCAGCCACGATCATCCACCGGAAGTTCCATCATGGCGTCGCCTAGCTGCTTCCAAAACCCCCGCAGACCACCACCGCCGGCACTCCCTTCATAAGCGAGAATGTCTGCCAGCAAATCCATCCGGATCAATGCCGGGTGTCCACGGCGTCCGTTCACCGTTGGAAGGACTGCTTTTTTCCCATTCACAAGCATCGCTTCCAATAGTTTTTGATAAGTTTCCGACATGATACAGGGCAAATCTACCAGCTGGATAAAAACCAATTCATAATCCGTCAGTTCCGCCAAACCTGTTTTGATAGAGGTCAGAATACTTCCATTTCCGTAATTTGAATTCCAGATCGTATGAATGTGGTCTGACGAATAATTGTCCTGCAGATAAGCTTCGACCCGTTCATTTTCGAACCCTGTTACAATCTGTATATTATCTATCCCGGCTTCCTGCATCGTTTTTATTGTCTGGTCAATCAATTTTTTATCCAGAAACTTTGTCAGGGGTTTGGACTGTCCCATGCGGGTGGACAATCCTGCTGCCAGGATCAGTCCGCCCACACTACTTTCATCGTTATTTATTCTGCTATACATCTGTCTTTTATGCCTTTGTATCTTTTATCATGCATCGAATCGCATCCACTGCCGTTTTTATCGCTGCCTGAGTGTCATGTGCCACCGGATTTTCCAGCTGCAGTTTTTCCCTCTCCTGATTAGCTACCACAAGGAAAACAGAACCGATTCTTACATGCAGATAACTCGCCACCACGAACAATGCTGCCGATTCCATCTCGGAAGCCAGGCATCCCAGCCGTTTCCATGCCTCCCATTTCTGTGTCAGTTCATAACTTACCGGCATTTTTTCCGGCTCATGCTGACCGTAAAAGGAATCCTTGCACTGAACGACACCGATATGGCAGGGATATCCGTTTGCTTTCGCTGCCATTTCCAGTTTCTGCACGATATGATAATCGGCTACCGCCGGAAATTCAATCGGTGCATACTCCCGGCTCGTTCCTTCCATGCGGATCGCTCCCGTGGCGATCACCAGATCCCCGCTTTTGACATCTGTCTGGATGCCACCGCATGTTCCGACACGGATAAATACTTCCGCACCGCAGCGTACCAGTTCTTCCATTGCAATGGCCGCAGAAGGCCCTCCAATGCCCGTAGAAGTCACGCTGACCTTCTCCCCGTCCAAATATCCGGTATAGGTCGTAAACTCCCTGTGATCGGCCACCAGACGCGCGTCATCAAAAAGTGCCGCGATCTTTGCGCACCGTTTCGGATCCCCCGGCAAAATGACATATTTTCCAACGTCTCCCTGTTTTAAACCGATATGATACTGAATTCCGTTTTCTGTATATTTCATTATGCTTCCTCCAACAAATTACCAATGCCAATCATCTGATATAATCTTATTGCTCACCACCTAAAATGGTGGGAGTGATCTCACATCTGATGTAATGCTCTCCTCTGTGTGTTCACATTATAGCAGAATTTCCTTTGTTTGAAAACACGATTTCCCTTTCCACCGATGCAGGTAAAAAGCTCACTTTTTTCACATCCTCTGCCAACACTATACTCCCCGAGAAGTATAATACAAATCAAAGAAAAAATCGCCTCGATGTGGTATGTGTCCAGGATTCTGGGGACTTATCACTTCGAGGCGATTTTTAAACAAGTATTTTTTTAATCACAGTAAGGAAATTTATTTCTGTGAGTGGCATCCGCCACCGCAGGATGAGCAATTGCAACCGCAACCGCCCTTATGGTGTTTTTTATCATAAATGCCTTTACCGATAATCAGACCAACCAGTCCAAATACAATGATTGCTACAATTACAGTTGCCATTAGAACTCCTCCCTTAAATTTTTAATAAATATGATATGAACTATTTTAGTACTATATTAGCACATTTTTCGACTTATGCGATAGATTTTTTTGCCATACCGGTTGCTTCATCAACATACGGATTTTTGCGAGCAAGCATATAGATGATAAATACTAACTCGATAATAGCAACGATCAGTCCTACCGGATGAACATTTCCTGTGAACAGGGAACCAAACTGGTAGATCATCATAGATACTATGTATGCAAGACCGCACATGTATCCGATTGCTGCCCAGAACCATTTCTGGTTGTTCATTTCTCGTTTGATCGCACCCATAGCTGCGAAGCACGGAGCACACAGAAGGTTAAATACCATGAAGCTATAAGCGGTTAACTGTGTATAATGAAGTGCTACCTGGCCCCATACTTCATCGCCGTTTTCTGCTACTTCGGAGAAACCACCGAAGAGGACACCAAATGTAGATACAACGTTCTCCTTTGCGATCAGACCAGTGATTGTTGCAACTGTTGACTGCCAGTCACCGAAACCAAGCGGTGCGAAGATCCAGCAGATTGCTCCACCGATCGTTGCCAGTAAACTGGAGTTATTGTCTTCCACCATGCCAAATGCACCATCGACGAAACCAAATCCCTGTAAGAACCAGAGAACTACGGAAGAAGCTACGATAACAGTACCTGCACGTTTGATGAAGGACCATCCACGCTCCCATGTAGCACGTAAAACGGAACCTGCAGTTGGAATATGGTAAGCCGGAAGCTCCATAACGAATGGTGCTACTTCGCCGGCAAATGGTTTTGTCTTTTTCAGCATGATACCGGAGATAACGATTGCTGCTACACCGATGAAGTAAGCGGAAACTGCAACCAGTCCGGAACCACCGAATAATGCACCTGCAAAGAGACCGATGATCGGCATTTTTGCTCCACAAGGAATAAAGCAGGTGGTCATAATTGTCATATGACGATCTCTCTCATTCTCAATGGTACGGCTTGCCATAACACCTGGAACACCACAACCGGAACCGATCAGCATCGGGATAAAGCTTTTTCCGGAAAGACCAAATCTGCGGAAGATACGGTCAAGGATAAATGCAACACGAGCCATGTATCCGATCTGCTCCAGAATGGAAAGCATGAAGAACAGTACTAACATCTGCGGTACGAAACCGAGTACGGCACCGACACCACCGACAATACCATCATTAATCAGACCAACTAACCAGTCAGCACATCCAATGCTCTCAAGCGCCGGTCCTAAGTTTCCACAGATCCACTCACCAAAGAGTGTATCATTTGTAAAGTCAGTAACAATTCCACCGATGGTTGTTACAGAAATCCAGTAAATCAGGAACATGATACCTGCAAAGATTGGTAACGCGAGAATACGGTTTGTTACGATACGGTCAATTTTATCAGAAATTGTCAGGTTGTGTACTTCTGCTTTTTTGCTTACAGACTGATCACACACTTTGCTGATGTAAGCATATCTCTGGTTTGTGATAATACTCTCAGCATCATCATCCATCTCATTTTCACAGTCAACAATGTGCTGCTCGATATGTGCTTTTACATCTGCCGGAATATTTAAGTCTTTGACTGCTTCCTCATCACGCTCAAAGAGTTTCATTGCAAACCAGCGAAGATATCTGTGGTCTACCGTCATCTCGATGGACTCCTCGATATGTGCGATGGCATGCTCGACACTTCCGGTAAATACGTGAAGCGGAGTTGCATCCTGTTTTTTCTCTGCTGCATCTACAGCTTTCTGTGCTGCCTCAAATCCGCCCTCACCTTTCAATGCACTGATTTCAATAATCTCACATCCAAGTGTCTCAGACAGTTTCTTAACGTTGATCTTGTCACCGTTTTTACGAACGATATCCATCATGTTGATTGCAATCACAACCGGGATACCAAGCTCAAGGAGCTGTGTTGTCAGATACAGGTTACGCTCAATGTTTGTACCGTCTACAATGTTTAAAATTGCATCCGGACGTTCATTTACCAGATAACCTCTGGCAACTACTTCCTCCAGTGTATATGGGGAAAGGGAGTAAATACCAGGTAAATCCTGAATGATCACATCTTTATGTCCCTTTAATTTTCCTTCTTTTTTCTCAACAGTTACACCCGGCCAGTTACCTACGTACTGAGAACTACCGGTCAATTGGTTAAACAATGTTGTTTTTCCACAGTTGGGGTTGCCCGCAAGTGCGATTTTGATACTCATTTATATCTCCTCTCTACTTTTATTTTCTATAGTTTTTCATAACCATTATTAGAGTCTTCTAATCCATGTGCAAAAAAATTTTTACTCTACTTCAATCATCTCTGCATCAGCTTTACGAACACTCAGTTCGTAACCGCGGACGTTCAATTCGATTGGATCACCAAGTGGTGCAACCTTACGAACTTTGATCTGTACTCCTTTTGTGATTCCCATGTCCATGATACGACGTTTGATCGGGCCTTCACCATGCAGACGTTTTACAACTACTACATCATCAACTTTTGCGTCTTTTAATGTTTTCATAAAACTCTTCCTTTCTTGTCTTCTATGCTTAAACCATAATTCTGGTTGCCATACTTCGATCCAGCGCAATCCGGCTGTCCTTTACCTGAAGGATGATGTTTCCTCCCAGTTCACTGACAACTGTTACAGATTCATCCACTACCAGTCCCAGTTCAGCAAGATGCTGACGTATAGAATCTTTTCCGGTAATTTTCCTGATCACTACTGTTTCTCCACTTTTCGCCATCGCTAAAGGCATCATCACATATCCCTCCTGTGTCAGTAGATTTGATTCTCTTTGGTATTAGTAAAACATAACAACATACATAGCTATGTATCTTTAGAAGCATTCACCATATAATAATCAAAACCACTTTTATTAACATCGATTAATTACAGGTGTACATGACTATATAGCATTAGTATATAGCAATCTTTACTACTCATGGCTACATTTTATTAGTGCATAACAATTTATGCTACTTGTGGCTACATTTTGTTAGATTTTCCTAACATCAGCATACGAAGTTTACCACCGCTAACGTTCATTGTCAACCCCTTTTTGGAAAAAGTTATCAAAAAGATTAAAAAAAAAGATTTGAAAAGAAAAAAATATTGCGATCATGGAATGGATTTTGCTGTATTCCTTCCAGATCACAATATTTTTATCCGAAATTCTATCTTTAATTTTTACTGTAATTCTTCTGATTCTACCAAAGTAATCGTACCATTGTCCAGACACTCCACAAACTTGTAAACCAGATCCGGATCAAACTGCTTTCCGGCGTCTAAAAGGAGCTTTTCTCTCGCCACCTCCAGCGGAAATGCCTTCTTGTAGCATCGTCTGGATGTCATAGCGTCAAAAGAATCTGCCACGCATAAAATACGCGCCGTCAGTGGAATATCTTCGCCTGCGATTCGCCTTGGATATCCTTTTCCATCATACCTCTCATGATGACCGATGACCGCAGGGATAACATAATCCAGCGACGGAAGATGGCGGATAATGTCAATGGATGCTTCCACATGCCCTTTGATGACCTCATATTCCTCATCTGTCAGACGTCCCGGTTTATTCAATATATATTCCGGAATTCCGATTTTTCCAACGTCATGAAGCAAAGCTGCCTGGCGGATGATCTCGATCATATCCTCATTCATGCCAAGTGCTGCTGCCAGAGCGGTCGCATAATAGAGCACGTTATTAGAATGACTGAACGTATAATGATCTTTCGCATCGATGGCTGCAGTCAATGCATAAATCGTCGTTTCATATTCCCGGTAAATATGTGCACGGTCTTTGGTATACCCCTGCTGGTTCGTATTGCGGAACATCGTATCAAACACCTGGATTCCGTTCTTTCCGCTATGCTTCACATGGTAAACAGCAAGATCCACATTCTCCATCAATTCCTTGACAGTTCTGGCTGCATATGGTGCTGCACTGATTCCGGCACTGACTGTCACCGCCTTCAGCTTCATATCCGTCCGTCGGTTATTCATCACAAAAATCTGCTTTGCGATCGACTCTACCAGATTTCTGGCTGAAAACAGATCATATTTTGGAAGCAGGACTGCAAATTCTTTTCCTCCGTGGCGGGCTATATATCCACTGTCACCCACACTGCTTCGAATGATCGCGGCAATGTGCTGCAGGCAGACATCTCCTTCCTTGATTCCGTACAACTGATTATATAACTTAAAATCATCTACATTAATAATAGCAAGTGCCAGGGAAGAATCTTTATTTTTTTCAAACTCTTCATTCAAAACTTCATAAAAATACTTCCGGTTCAATTTCATCCGTCCGTGCCTCAATGCAGGCTTTTTCATACATTCTTGCATTTTTAATAGCAATGGACGCTACGGATGTAACAGAAGCGATCAACTGCGCCTCATCATACACAAGTCCCTTTTTTGAAGAAGGTGATGTGATCAGAAGCACTCCCGCCAGACAATCCCCGTCTTTTAATCCCGCACAATAGCGAATACGCTTTTTATCCAACTGATGCTTTTCGCTTTCCCACATGGATTTGTATTCCACTGTATAACGAAATTCCCGGTAGATCAGTGGCTCCTCATGAACTGACAGCCACTGGATCATCGGATTTTCCTCCTCCAGAGAAAAAGCCAGGTCGTTTAATGGCTGATCACTGGCAAATCCGCGATAAGGCTGACCCGGTGCATCCTGCATACAGATATAGATATTTCCCACATCCATCAATTCTTTCAACACATGAATGGTTTCATTCAGAATTTTCTGCAGATCCAATGTCTTAGAAATTGCTGAACTAAATTCTTTGAATTTTTCCGCTTGATGAATTTCTTCCTTTACAAACACATTTCTCACCAATAATTTCCATAAGAATGTAAACAGTGCATAAATAACAAGAAATGCCACTGCAAATACAAGTGCATATATTGTCATATTTGTATCCATCTGCAAATGAAGCATTTTCTGCAGATATGGAACAACATTAAAAAATACAATCACAGAAAACAGGAATCCGACGCCATAGCATAAGCTGGAAGAGGCCAGCATCTGCAACTGAAATAATCGTCTGCGGGTCAGCGCATAAAACAATAGAAATACATTAACGACACCACTCAGAACATCGATCGGAAATCCGGAAAGCAACGGCAGACTGATCAGAACGTTTCCGGCAAAAAGTACCACAACGCCAATCATTACCGGATCATATTGTGCTTTCATATTCGGATTTGCTTTGCAGATATGCACCAGGATTACAAACAAGTGTAACAGAAAGGCTCCAACAAGAAAGAATAATACCAGAATCGTCGGTTTAATATCGTATACAAAGGTTGGTGTTCCATTTTTTTCCACCAATTCGGGCACGCCAGAAAAAAACCATTCCATATATTTGCCACGAGACAGGTCAGGATGACTGCCAGATAGAGTTTACCTACCATACCTTCCCTGACACCGCCAAAAGCCAGAATAAAACGGTAATATGCGTACGGAAGCAGTAAGATTCCAAATAACGAAACCTGATACCAGAATTCGTACTGCGGCCAAAGCTGCGCACGCATAAAGGCAGAACCACCGGTCCATAAGAGCAGTCCGGTCAACACTACCAGAAAACTGTTTACAATTTTATTTCTCTTTGCTGCCAGAAACATCAGCAACATAAATGCATAGCACACCATGGCTATAATTGAAATATATCCGTAGGTTCCCATATATCCCTCTTATCTCACTCTGTTCATACTCGCCTGCACCTCAAGAAGCCCCATAAGATCATAGTGCGAAGGGCTCATATGGTACAGTTTTTTTCCTGTCCGTTTCTCATAAGTTTCAAATGTTCCGCAAGTAAGAATCGTCACCTGCAGAGGATCCATTCCCAGAATCTTTTTCAGATCACGGTAATCCTGATCAATATATTTAAAATAGGTACTGAGCAGATCTTTCAGAATTGTTGCACTCATAGCATTGTTCAGTAACGCATCACGCTCCAGTTCCACGTACATGTGCAGATATGGCCGGTTCTGCTCATTATATTCCTTCGTTGCCACCCAGTTTGTGATTGGAAGTTTGGAAAGACCAATGACATTTTGGATTCCATTTTCCGAAATTCGAGTAAATCCGGCGATGTCAATGATCCAGGGCACACGATCCACATACTCAAACCGTGGGATCCGTGTCTCATCTTCCCGGTTTTCCAGTCCAACGCAACGGTACATATCACCACAGCGATATCGTGCAAACGCTCCGCCTTTCAAAATGGTAAATACCAGTTCATATTTTTCCCCCGGCCGCACTTCATCCATAAGATATGTCGGCGGAATATAGGACGGATCCGCATGATTTTTCAGCATATCTTCCTCTGTAATAAACTCATAAAATGCGTTATCCGGAAAGAAATACATGCCTTTACGCGTCCATGTCTCTGTTCCCATCATAGAAGGCTCCGTACCGGCAAACAACTCCATCGGCCGGATTCCCCAGAGTTCTTCCAGATCATCCTTATAACACAGATTGTCTGTGCCGGCTACCATAAACCCTTTCAGATGGAACAGATCCTTTGGCAGCAGCTGCCGCTGTTCTTTCTTGCACCGGTATTTTGCTTTCAAAAGCCGTATGATCATCTGCGGTTTACATTTTAGCAAACTGGACAACTTTATTCCACCACCGGAACTGGTCAGAGATGAGAGACTCAGACTGACTGCATAAGCAACGCTTCCCAGACCAAAGAAAAATCCCAGATCCTTTTGCATCGCCATCTTAAATCCGAGTTTGTTCCGCTCACTGAAACTCATATTCACGGCGTCTTTGATCGCCGGTAAAAACTCAATATCGATTTCTTCTCCCAATGCCAGCGGAAACAATCCCGTAGCATAGGGCAACGGTGCCAGCGCATATAAAAATTTATCCGTAGAAGCCACATCAAAAGAACCTTTTTCACGGCTTGTAGACAAAATCAGGCAGGCCATAACATTATTTCGATAGGTATCCAGCATGCTTCTGGTATACGGTGCTACCTTGATCGGGTGCTTGCCACCCTCCCAGGTCGTCTGGATCCAGATTACAGGATTTCCCGGGAGCATATCCGGCTGCTTGGTCAACAGAATATCCGCATAATCTTCATACTCTGTCAACGGTACCATTTTCCGGAATTCCTCCAGATTTTTCGGATGCTTTCCCTTCAGAATGGACTGCCCCAGTCCGCAGTTGCTCCAGAGCTGGATCTGCTCTTCCATCAACCGCCGCTGAATCTTCATGTATCCTTCCATGGACAGATCCAGGAATCCGCAATACTGCTGCCAGATTTCATTATATTGATGTTTTTTCAATTTTTCTTTTAGACTCATAGGTTGTCCGCTCCAGATTGATTGCTACGTTTTCTTATACTTTTCATACACACCCGGATGCTTTTTCCATTCGGAATTAAAAACGGCGTACTTTGTTGATATTCCCTGTAATTAAAAAATGTCCGTGGAAATGTCCACAGATCCTGAAAAATGATATACAGATAATTCCAGAAAATCATAAGTCCAAAATAGATTCCCGGTCTCCATCCGCCCAGCATTCCCCACATGCATAAAAAGGCACCTGCAAACCACAACACCCCCGGATGACGGCACAGACCGTACACTCCTTCTGTGTATGCAGCACGCAGTTTATTTTCTTTACAATAGGTTTCTTCAAAGGGAAGGGCAAAAAACAAGGTATATATAAGCAGACCAAGAAAAAACAATGCTCCGATTCCAAATCCGATCACTGCTTCCACGCTCCGATGACCTTGTCCCCACGCAGAACAGAACTCTGCTACGACAGACGCCACGACAAGAATACTCCCCCATGCAAAAAATTTCTGCAAACATACATTCTTACTTAAAACACTGTTGATATCATATACAAAATACAGGACAAATCCTGCAGTTCCCAAAATCAGCTGCCACATCTTCATTCTCCTGCTTCCTGCTATAAAAATCCACAAAAAAAATATCTATGTATACATCATTCAAGAATGCCCTCGGCATTCTTGTTGCGAAATGCACATCATGCCATGCATGACATATTCTTCTGTGCATCTCTGCAAGTCTACACTGCCTTGAACAGGCAACCTAAATTATAATAAAGTTCTAGCTAAAATGCAAGGAAAAAAACACCGCCGGTCGGCCGACCGGCGGTATCATTATTCTTTTATTATCTTTTTTCGATAATATGTATTTTTTAATGTTTTAGTCTTCCCATGGACGGATGCGGTAAACAGCTCCGACTTCCTCACAAATTTTACTGCACTGTGCTTCTTCTTCTTTTGTGATCGTGGTAGCTACCGTAGTCATGACAACTTTAGGAACATGCTGCGTACACTTTTTGGCAAAACTGATCATTGCATCAAAAGACTGATCTCCGAATTTGCTGCGCACCAGTTCATGATAACGCTCTGCATTCGGTGTATTCAGGCTGATGGATACTGTATCGATCAAACCTTCAAATTCCGGTGTAATATCGCGGTTCCAGATCAGGTTTCCCATACCATTCGTATTGATACGCACTGGTTTTGAGAATGTCTCTTTTACATAGGCTGCCACTTTCAACAGTACAGGCAATGCCTCTGTCGGCTCACCGAATCCACAAAATACGACTTCCTCAAATTCATTCATATCAAACTTTGCAAATTCTGCGATTACTTCCTCTGCAGAAGGCTCACGCTCCAGCCACAGACTGTGAGCTTCCCCCACATGATCCATCGTCTGACGCAGGCAGAATGTACAGGCACATGGACATTTGTTTGTCAGGTTTACATATAACCCATGATGAACTTTGTATAAAATTTCCATTTTTCATTCCTTCTTTCTATTTATAATCCACTCTTTTTAATATTAATATAAGTTCTCCTTCACGCACTTTCGATGACTCTGCTTGCCAGATATCTTTTTTAAGTAAATCATAAAGCAACATTATCTCGCCAGACTTCCGAGATGCTCCTCGAAGCAGACACCGTCCGTCAGCGGAATCTCCCGCTCGATGGAACTTAAAATGCACTTTTTGATAAATCCGGATGCCTTCTTTACAGACTCTTCAAAAGACACTCCGTTCACCGCATCTGCTGCCAGTATTGCCGAAAAAATATCCCCGGTTCCGGATCGGGAGGTACCGATTCTATGAGTGCGCAGTACTTTGCATTCCTTTTCTTTCTCATAACAGAGATTTGCCACAAAACTGCCCTGTGGAATGCCGGTGATCACTACTTTTCCCGGACCCATCCGACTTAAAACTTCTGCCATCTGTTCAATCTCTGCCACCCGCCATTTTTCCTTATAAGGTGTGTCTGTCAGAATGCATGCCTCCGTCAGATTCGGTGTCAGAATGTCTGCATAATGCACCAGTTTTTTCATTTCCAGACACATTTCCATAGTATAAGTCGGATACGGCTTTCCATAATCTCCCATAACCGGATCGATCAATACAATCGTCCCCTCTCCGCCAAACTCCTGAAGGAAATCTCCTACAATCCCAATCTGTGCCTCTGATCCAAGAAATCCGGTACAGATTCCATTAAAATGCAGATCCAGTTTCCGCCATTCTGCAATATACGGACGCATTTTATTGGTATAGTCTTCAAAAAAATAGCTGTCAAACCCTGTATGATTGGAAAAAATCGATGTTGGTACCGGACAGCACTGTATCTTCATTGCTGATATGATTGGCAGTGAAACTGCAATCGAGCATCGTCCAAAGCCTGAAAAATCATTTATCACAGCAATCTTCTTCTGATTGTTATGTGAAACTATCATAAAACTTTCCATTCCCCATCTTTCTCTTACGTTTCTTATACATAACAAAAAAACTGACCTTTTTCAAGAGCCAGTTTTTTTCGTTATATCCATGCCAGTTTCTATACCACTCTGCACATTTACAATCGTGAAATCAAATGAATAACGCCTGAACTTGCCAGCATCACGATCATCCCCGCCACAGCATTTCCGCACATTACACAAAAAATGGTAATGCCCGGTCTCATGTTCAGCACCCCGGCAATGATGCTTCCGGTCCATGTTCCGGTTCCCGGAATCGGCACTGCCACATAGGCAAAAATTGCCAGTGGACCGTACTTGTGAATTTTATCTTTATTCTTCGTCACTATTTTATCGATCCATCCGATAAACCGTTTTAAAAATCCATGCTTTTTACATTCCACATAAAACCAATGTGTAAAAAAAGCCAGGAAACAAACCACAAAAAAACTCCCGCATAATGCCATCAGATACGCCTGCCACGGTGCAAGCTGCAGTGCCATACCAAAAGGAATGGCACCTTTTACCTCGACGGCCGGAATCATTGCTACGAAAAATGTATAAATCAACTTTGGAAAAATCACCTATTCTACCTCCAGACAATCTTTGTCGTACATTCAACTGCAGTTCACACGCGCAATTCACAAAACGCCCCTCAGGCTTCTGTGTAACTTTTCTACTGTTTTTGCTCATTTACACGCTTCACCTGCTATAAGTTAAGTTGTACCAAGATTTTCGTCCTCTGTAAATAGGATTCAGAAATTCTTAAAATTTATTCAAAAATCAACAAGAATATCGTTCTGTTTGATTATGATACGGATATATTCGTTCTGCTATTCTTTTTCCGTTTGATCCGGCGCTTCAAAAGTCCACGCCAACTCGGTGGATACAAAAGGATCAGTACCGGGAATATTTCCAAACGTCCTGCCAGCATATCAAAAATGTACACACATTTACTGAAAGTTGACGCAGCACCGAAATTGCAGGCCGGTCCGTATTTTGCAAGACCCGGTCCGATATTGTTAAAAGTGCCAAGCACGGAAGAAAATCCACTGACCAGATCGGTTCCATCTATGCACACCAGAAACGTAGACAATATAACAAGAAGCATATATGCCGTAAAATATACGTTGATACCACGGATTGCCTCTTCATCTACCGTCTTTCCATCCATCTTGATCTTTTTTATACTCTTCGGAAACAGATAGGAATTTAATTCCCGCAGAGCTGATTTCACGGATAACAGGAATCGGCTGACTTTCATACCGCCGCCGGTACTTCCGGCACAAGCGCCGATCATCATCAGAAACAGCATGACATATCTTGACAGAGAAGGCCACTGGTCAAAATCCACGGTCATGAAACCGGTAGTTGTAATGATCGAGCCAACCTGGAACGATGTGTTTCTGAGATTTTCCATCACATTACCGACCCAGCCATATGTATTTGTCATAATGATCAGGATTGCTGCCACAATAACGCCGAAATATGCCCAGACTTCTTCCATGTGAAAAAGCTGTTTCCATTTTCGCAGTAACAAAAAATAAAAGGCATTAAAATTAACACCAAACAAAATCATAAAGATTGTTACAATCCACTGAATGTAGGGGGAACAACTTGCCAGACTGTCGTTTCGAATGCCAAAACCTCCGGTTCCTGCCGTAGAAAATGCAGTCGTCAGTGATTCAAATACCGACATTTTCCCACACACCAGTAACACAAAAAGAATCACTGTCATTCCAAGGTAGATCACATATAAAATTCTTGCTGTATGCATCATTCTTGGCACCAGTTTTCCGACCGCCGGTCCCGGACTTTCTGCACGCAGCAGATTCATGTTGGAACCACCTGTCATCTGAATAACCGCAAGTAAAAATACAAGTACTCCCATACCTCCGATCCAATGTGTAAAACTACGCCAGAACAACATACAATAAGACAGACTTTCCACATCACTCAAAATCGTGGATCCCGTTGTCGTAAATCCGGACACAGTTTCAAACAATGCATCTGTAAAAGACGGAATTTCCCCACTCAGGAAAAATGGCAGACAGCCGATCACACTCATGATAAACCAGCTCATTGCCGTGGCGATACAACCCTCTCTCATGTAAAACACATTACTTTCCGGTTTTTTATGCGTAACAACTGCTCCAAATACCAGTGCACAGACTGCCACGATGGCAAACCACACGCCATTGTGTTCCCGATAGATCAATGCCACCAGAACCGGAATCAGCATAAAAAGCCCTTCCAACTTCATAATCCAGCCCAATATATAGGCTATCATCGACTTATTCATCTAATGTGACCTCCACCTACCGTAAAATATCTTCTATATCATGAAATCCGGTATTTGTTGTAACAATAATTACCGTGTCTCCCCCCTGGATTTTATCATTTCCACCCGGGATAATGATTTTTCCATCACGATTGATACATGCTACCAGGAGATTTTTTTTCAGTTTCAGCTGTGCCAGCGGCAGATTAACAATCGGAGACTGATCACCCACAACAAACTCAATCGCTTCCACACGTTCATCAAACAGATGGATCATGGTTTCGATATTGTTATTCATTGTCGCTGTCTTGGAACGTACAAAAGCAATGATTGCCTCAGATGTAATATATTTTGGGTATACCACACTGCCCAGATCCAACTGATCGATCACTCCGGTATACGTGATACGATTGATCTTGGTAACAACCTTGGCATTGGATACTTCCTTTGCATACAAAGTCAGCATGATATTTTCCTCGTCGATTCCGGTCAGTGGAACAAGAGACTCTGTCGTTGTAATACCAATCTCATTAAGCAGTTCCTCGCTGGTACCGTCTCCGTTTACGATAATTGCCTGCGGAAGCAACACACTCAGCTCCTCACAGCGTTCTTTCTTATTTTCAACAATCTGTACAGAAATTCCGAGTTCGATCAGACGTTTTGCCAGATAATAAGCCGCACGCCCCCCACCTACGATGATACAGCTTTTTGCCTGATGTGTCTGAAATCCGTTTTTCTTCAAAAATTTTCGTCCGTCGCGCACCGGCGCAATAAAACTGATGACATCTCCGGCTGCCAGTTCAAAATCACCACCCGGAATGTATACTTTTCCGCTTCGCTCAACAGCACAGATCAGAACTGCTCCGGAAAGTTCCTTCACCAGATCTGCGATTTTCTTTCCTGTCAGTACGTTTCCCTGCGGCAGTTTGATACGAACCATTTCCGCATGACCTCTGGCAAAAGGGGCTACCTCCAATGCCGTCGGCATATATAAAATACGAGAAATTGCATTTGCAGCTTCCTGCTCCGGATTGATCATCATGGCCAGTCCGAGTTTTTCCTTCAGATATGCTTTTTCCTCACTATAATCCGGCGTACGCACTCTGGCAATGACCTCGCAGTGTCCGGAACGTTTTGCAACCAGACAGCAAAGCAGATTCAACTCATCTGAATCTGTCACCGAAATCAGGATATCTGTGTTTTCAATTCCTGCTTCCTTTAATACAGTAAAGCTTGCTCCGTTGCCAACTACCCCATATACATCATGCATATGGGTCACACTCTGCAGACGGGCAGCATTTTTGTCAACGACAGAAATGTCATGCCCCTCTTTACTGAGACGGTCTACCAAAGTCATACCAACTTTTCCACACCCAACAATCATAATGTTTAATCCCCCACTGTGAGGATTCTTTTTTCCCTTTTGAAACATAATACCCCCTCTTCATCTTATGTGAATTACGAATTATTTTTTCCCATGCTCAAACATTTATACTATATCTATAGCGAAAAAGCAAGGGAAACGCCACATTTACAAAAAAAAGAACAGCCGGTCGATCAGCTGCTCTTTCAAGAGAAGGTATTTTTTACTATGGGGGTAGCAAAAAACTATATAATGTATTGGGGGT
>ENA-ORTU01002296-ORTU01002296.1-human-gut-metagenome-genome-assembly--contig:-NODE-2296-length-17530-cov-2.634621_pt1 | contig 17530 bp, 16 predicted proteins | sample MGYA00241910_ERZ509184 | MGnify/ENA primary metagenome ERZ509184 (study PRJEB26280, sample SAMEA2338847) | human gut metagenome | biome: human gut; feature: human-associated habitat; material: faeces... | reverse complement strand
TTTGATTGTCTCCGGTACACCATTGTAGATCACACATGGACCAACCGCTACCAGTTCATTTTCATATGCCATCATCTTACCTAGAAGTTCCATCCTGTCTTTTTCAGACATTTCCGGAAAGAGACTTTCTGCAATCGCATCCATCGGCTTTCCAAATTCTTTCTGCAGCCCTTCTGCGGTTAAGATCTCGTGGCCTTCCATCTCATCCTGCAATACTTTATTCCATGCAACCGCAACTTCTCTTGTCGAATCCCACAAAGTTCCGTCTACGTCAAATATAATTCCTTTCATTCGTGCCTCCATTATCTTTTTTCATAATCACTTTTTCATAGTATACTATTTTCATACCTTTCCTACAAGAGCAGACTCTTATGGATCTTTCTCCTGAATTCTTTTTTATTTATACAATATTTCCTGCCGTTTTCAGATTTCTTCATATCCACAGGATAATTGCTGTGTTATACTGGTCTTAGTTTATAGCAGTTCCGGATATACCGCTATAAAAATACGACCGGACTGCGAAAGGAGAATGGATATGAAAGTTATTGTAATCGGACCCAGAGGGAAAATGGGAAAATTAATCACACAGGTCGCTGCCAGCCGTGATGATATGAAACTCGTCGCCGGGATAGCACCAAAAGGACGTGATTATATAGGAATGGATCTTGGAACTGTCGCAATGACAGGATCAGAACTCGGCGTTCCTGTAACAGATGATCTGGCAGGTGTGATCGACTCCTGTGACGTCATCATTGATTTTTCAACAAAAGAAATGGCTATGGAGGTCCTGGATCTTGCCATCGCACATAAGAAAGCACTGGTATGCGGTTCTACCGGATTCTCCGCCGAAGAGATGAAACGATTTGAGGATGCCGGAAAGCAGATCCCAATGCTTTATGCCGCCAATACTTCTAAACTTGTCAATATCATGAACAAGCTTCTGGAACTCGTAACCACAACATTAAAAGATGAGATTGATATCGAGATTCTGGAAATGCATGATCAGTGGAAGAAAGATGCTCCAAGCGGAACTTCCAAAGAAATGGGTGAAATCATGGCGCATGCTCTCGGCAAAGAATTAAGCAACATTGCCGTCTACGGACGCGAGGGAGAATCTCCACGTGAACCTGGAACAATCGGCTATCATTCTCTCCGTGCAGGTAATATTCCAAGCAGCCATACGGTATTCTTCGGAGGCATGGGAGAACGTCTTGAGATCACACATCATTCCTATAACTGGGAATGCTTTGCGAGAGGTGCCTGTGACTGTGCAGCTTATCTTGACGGGAAAGCTCCTGGATTCTATTCTATTAAGGACGTACTCGGACTTTAATACTTTTGTATACACAAAGCGGCTTCACCATCCGGTGAAACCGCTTTATAGATTATCCAATAAGTCCTTCAACTTCTTCTTTAGACATCACACCCATGTCTCTCTTTACAACTTCTCCTTCTTTAAACACAAGGAATGTCGGGATAGACATTACACGGTACTGTCTTGCAAGTTCCGGTTCCTGATCTACATCAAGCTTGCATACTTTGATATCTGCACGCTCTTCTGCAATCTCTTCCACCAGCGGTCCCATTGTCTGGCATGGTCCGCACCACGTTGCCCAAAAGTCTACCAATACCGGCACTTTTGATTCTAATACTTCTTCCTTAAAGTTGTCTTTTGACAAATGTACAATTGCCATATCTATTTCCTCTCTTTCGTAATGACTGTTATCATGTAACTACATGCTTATTATAACCGATTCCCCAAAGTTATCCATATATATTCTATAAAATATTCTGAAAAAATTATTCAACAACGATTCTATAGGATGCCTCAAATTCCTCTCCTGCTGCCAGTGTATTTTCCCAGTCTCTGTCTTTTAATTCTCCCTCAAATATCTCACTGTCACAGCGTCCATACCATGGTTCAATACATACAAACGGTGCCTGTTTTTTCGGCGGTGACCAGATTCCGACTAACGGTGCATTAAACTCCACTGCCAGATATTCCTTCTTCTGTGGATCCATTAGTACTACTTTCTGAATCTGGTGGTCTTCGATCACCAGTGCATCTCCGTCAAAGAGATGTTCATCCATCGGAAGGCATCCGTCTGTCAGCTTATATTCTTTTTTCTGCGTCGTAACGACACCACCTTCTCCAAATACGGTATTCACCAATGCTTCCGGTACTTTTCCCTGTCCATTACGGAATCCCAGACAATACTCAGACTGTTTCTCACCTTCATGAAGCGGACAGAAGAATGCAGGATGTGCACCAATTGCAAAATGCATCTCCTTATCATTTATATTCTTAACTTTCCACATCACACTGACCGAAGCATCTTCCAGTCTATATCCTATCTCCAGATGAAAGTGAAATGGATATACTTTATATGTCTCTTCTGTATCTTCCAGTGCAAACCATACTTCATCTGCGCTCTGGCTTACCAGTGAAAACTCCATGTCTCTGGCAAATCCATGCTGATTCATCGGATATTCTTTCCCCTCATATCTGTAAACTTTATTCTTTACTCCTCCTACAAATGGAAATAATACCGGTGATGTACGTCCCCAGTATTTCGCATCTGCATTCCAGAGGTATTCCTGATCTGTTGCTTTCTTCTTCAATGACCGAAGTTCCGCTCCGTGATAATTCACGATAACTTCAATCTGATCATTTTCCAATTTCATCTGTTCTGTATTTTTCTGCATATTCCGATTCTTCCCTTTCTTTAATTTTTTATCTCTTTCCCGTTCAGCACCGCCGATATCAGACCGTCATGTCCGTCATAGACCAGCTTCAGCGAAAAGAACGGTACTTTCTCAGCGAGCAGCCGGAGGAAGATCTTGTCCCCTTCCCAGATGTGTAATGATTCAATCTTATCGATATCCACCCATTCCAGTTCACCTTCGTCACATGCAATCGGTTCTCCTTCGAATCCATCTGCAGTGAATAAATGCATGTATTCCGTCACACCATTTCCAGATACAAATGTAACGATTCCACAGAACCGATAGGACGTCAATGTATATCCTGTCTCTTCTTTTACTTCTCTTAAAATGCATTCTTCCGGACTTTCATCTGCCTCAAAATGTCCGCCGACACCAATCCATTTGTCTTTATTTACATCATTCTTCTTTACCGTACGGTGAAGCATCAGATATTTTCCGTCTTTTTCGATATAACATAATGTACTGAGCCCTGTCACACTTTTCTCCTTTCCCTTACATATCATCCACTTCAGCCTTTCTTATATATTCTGCCTTTATTTTCTTACATGGATTATGATATGATAGATATCTACAATCATATGTATTATCATTATACGCTATATCACAGGAGAATTGCAATGAACCGTACGATACAATATACAATTACAGAAAAAGACAGTGGACTGCGCATCGAACAGTTTTTAAGACGCAGAGGGTATTCCGGACAGAATCTTGCTGAAATCAAACGCATGCCCAAAAGTATTCTTGTCAATGGCGTACATTATTATATGCGCCAGATACTGACTGCCGGAGATATCCTTCAGGTTATCATCTGCGAGACAAAAAATTCCGAAAAGATCCCGCCGGTTGAGATTCCACTGGACATCATTTATGAAGACGAGGACATCATCGTAATCAACAAACCTGCCGGTATGCCGATTCATCCGTCCATGAACAATTATTATAATTCCCTTGCCAATGCGCTCGCATGGTATTATCAGGAACAGGGCAAACCTTTCATCTTCCGTTGCTGTAACCGTCTGGACCGGGACACTTCCGGTCTGACTGTTGTATCCAAACATCTGATCAGCGGAAGTATTCTTTCTACTATGACCAAGATCCGCGTAGCGCACCGGGAATATCTTGCCATAGTAAAGGGCAGTGTCACACCTGCGGCCGGAACCATCTGTGCTCCGCTTGCCAGAAAAGAAGGCACCATCATCGAACGCACGGTTGATTTCGAACACGGTGAAGAAGCCATCACACATTACCGACTTGTAAAAGAAGCCAACGGACACAGTCTGGTCTCTCTGAAGCTTGAGACCGGCCGGACACATCAGATCCGCATCCATATGAAACATCTGGGTTTCCCACTGATTGGAGATTACTTGTATAACCCGGATATGGAACACATAAGCAGACAGGCACTGCATTCCCATCATATGGAATTTGCCCATCCGATTACCGGAGAATGGATGTCATTTACAGCTCCGCTGCCTGCAGATATGGCAAATATTATGACAGATAAATGATAATAAAAAAGAGCACTATGATATGCCGCATTTTTATTTCAACGGTATATCTGCTGCTCTTTTTTAATCTTTATCATGATTTCTTATTCTTTTTTGACGCTTCATACACTTTCAATTCATCCAGTGCCTGTCCACCCATCAGATACAGTGCTCCGATATTGAAAATGGTCATCAGCCCGATTCCGACATCTCCCAGATCCCATACAAATGTATAGGTTGCAATTCCACCGATGAACAGCATCACAAGTGCGAGCACTTTATATGCTGTCTGCCAACACCATTTATCACCAAACAGATAAGCCACATTACTTCTTGCATAGAAGAGGATTCCCAGGAATGTCGAGAAACTGAACAGGAATAAAGTTACCGCAATGAAGATCACTCCAAATTCTCCCAGATGATACTTCATCGCTGTCTGTAAAAGATCCATTCCTTCTTTTCCTGCCACCAGTTTTTCCGGTACCAGAAGCATGATCATGGCCGTACAGCTGCAGATCACAATCGTATCTATAAATACCCCAAGTGCCTGTGTAAATCCTGCCTTTACCGGTTTGTCACATTCTGCTGCCGCTGCCGCACATGGTGCGGAACCGGATCCGGCTTCATTTGAAAACAGTCCGCGCTTTACTCCATTCATCAACACTGCTCCGAATCCACCCGCTACTACCTGACGGGCTCCGAATGCCTCCTGGATAATCCTTACAAATACTCCAGGAAGACTTCCGATATTCGTTACGATGATGAAGATTGTAATAAAGAAATAACATACCGCCATAAACGGAACCATCAGATCCAGCACTTTCACTGTGGCATTTTTACGAAGTACAATGACAGCCGCAAGGATTACCAGCACAATCGTCGTGTAAAGCGGCGGAATCGAAAATGCATTTTCAAAAGAAGCGGCCACCGAATTACTGATTACCTGGCTGATCCCACACCAGCAGATCAGTCCAGAAACAGCAAATAACACCGATACCAATACATGTTTTTTCTTTTTTCCTGTCCTGCCTTCTATATAATCATGGATATAATATGCCGGACCTCCGCGGAATCCACCATACAGGGGATCTCTTTCTTTATGAATCTGTGCAAGCGTTGCCTCTATGAATGCAGTTGACGATCCGATCAGTGCCGTCACCCACATCCAGAAGACAGCTCCTGCGCCTCCGGCCGATACTGCCGCAACCACACCTACCAGATTACCCATACCGACACGGGTTGCCGTTGATACGATCAATGTCTGGAAAGTAGACAGACTGTTATTATCATCCTTTTTACCGGTCAATGCCACCACCATATCCGGGAACAGGCGGATGGGAAGTCCCCTTGTGCGGATCGTAAAGTAGATTCCCGCCGGGATCAGCAGGATGATCAGCAGTGAGATCCCGACACTTCCGCCGCCCGGAAGCGGTATCTGTAACAAATCTCCCCACAAAAAGCCATATATCCGTTCTATCAAATTAACTATCATAGTATAAATATCCTTTCAAATTCTCAGGACTTTAAAGCACTACACTTTAAAGCCCTGAATCATATCATACTATATTCTGCTTTGTATTGCAAATTCAAACTGTATTTTCATCGCTTTTTCTGCGATTCTTCTCTAATCGATCAGATCATTCTGAAATCTGGACAAGTGCTCATACGGCAGGATCAGACGTCCCCGGTAAAGTCCACATCCATCATTGATCAGACTGTTATTAACCGCAGAGAACATATTCACATCCAGTTCTGCAAGATCCAGATTCAGCAGTTTCATTCCTCTCTCATAGGCCTCATCAAAATACTGACATTCACCCTCCGGGACTGCGTCTCTCCTTGCCCTGTCATGCTCCTGCTCTTTCTCATATCCAATATGATTCGCCGTACCGATTTCTGCCACATCATCCATCATTTTTGTCCTGAGCTGTACCTCCATATAACACCTGGAGCTGTTATCATAGAAGGTGATATGAAGAGACTGATAATTATTCAGGCTGCTGCTGCAGATATAATCTCTGTAATATGGTTTCACCGACTCGTTCAAAAGCGGGGATGTACTCTCCTTAATCCCCATAGCCGGTTCCGCACTGAATCCCTGTTCCTCCAGAAAACCAGGAAGAGCATTTGCAATCTGATATAGATATTTCCGTTCCTGTTCTTCCCTGTCCTCTTCACTGTTCAGATGACATCTCGGAACAGAAATAATGATCCTGTAAGCAATTAAATCTCTAAAGCAACGCAATCGTTTCTTTAGTTCTGCTACACTTGGATACTCCCCATATTCCTCATAATAATCATAGATGAATTCCACAATATATCCGTTGAATTTCTCTTCTGCACGGATCAGAGACTTGATTCTTCCCTTGAAAGTAAATGCCATAAACGGATATTCCTGTGCCATGTATTTGTAGAATTCTCTCATCTTCTGCGACTGGGCTGTCAGGAAGTCATTATGTTCCAGTAATTCCTGAATCTGTAAAAGGAAATTACAATGAATCATGTCAATTTCATTTCCTGTCATTTTGGCATCTTTTCTCAGGTCTTTGATGTAATTATGAAGAATCCGGAGTACTGTATCTCCGGAATAGAGATAATCATTTAATGATACCATGTCTGTCACCTTCCTCTTTTGTCACTTTTCTTTAACGCTTCTGATACATTCTCAATATCCGAATCAGATTCTCCGGATCTACCGGTTTGGATATATATGCATTCATTCCCGCCAGACTGCAGCTTTCTTTACTTTCTCTTTCCGACTGTGCGGTCATTGCAATGATCGGGATTTCTTTTCCCCCATTCTTTTCCTTGCGCCGGATATTCCTTGCGGCTTCTATACCATTCATCACAGGCATCATGATATCCATCAGTATTGCACTGTAATACCCCTTTGGTGTACCTTCATATTTCTCTACAGCCTCTTTGCCGTTCCATGCTTTCTCTACGATTATTCCTGCATCTGTCAGATAGAATTCTGCAATTTCCATATTGATATCATTATCTTCTACCAATAATACACGCATTCCTGCCAGGTCATCTTTCGCGTCTTCCTTATTATCAGCCGCCTGCTGCCTTTCCTCTTCTGCCAGACGAAATGCCAGCCGGAATGTGAATTCACTCCCCTCTCCCGGGGTACTGCGGACACTGATCGTACCATTCATTCTATCAATCAGACCTTTAACAATCGACATTCCAAGTCCGGTTCCTTTATACTGCGTTCTTGCATCTGCCTTTTCCTGCGTAAACGGCTGGAACAATTCATGTTCCATATATTCCCTGCTCATACCGATCCCACTGTCTTCAATCCTGAATTCATACAAAACATTCTTACCGTCACACGAAATCTCTGTCGCATAAGTATCTATGGTTCCATTTTTTTTATTGTATTTGACTGCGTTGCCAAACAGATTCATCATAATTCTCTGTAGCTGAAGCGCATCCCCTTTCAGCATAGTATGTTGCATATTTTCCCTGTGCTTGCGGTGTGTAATTCCAGTTTCTTCCAGCTGTCCCTGCATCAGTACTGCCACTTCTTTCATAAGATCTTCCAGATCAAACGGTTCTTCATGCACTGTCAGATGTCCCGATTCAAGCTTACTCATATCAAGTACATCATTCACCAGATCCATCAGATGTCTTGTCGAAATCTCGATCTTATCTACCGAATCTTCCAGCTTCTCCTGATTGTTCCAGCTCTTTCGGATCACATGTATCATTCCCAGGATTCCATTGATCGGGGTTCGCAGATCATGACTCATACGATTCATGAATTCTGTCTTTGTCTTACTTTCCATATCTGCCTTTTCATAGGCAATCTGCAATTGTTCTTTTTCTTTCTGATCCTTTTCGTGGAATTCCGAAGTATTCCGGAACATAATGATTCCGCGAACCACTGTATGCTCCCGTTCTTTCTCGTTATCATAGACTGTATCCTGCGACATCAGCACTGTCTTCTGGATCCAGATTTCTTTTCCGTCTTTGTTGCTTTCCTGATATTCCACAGTCACCTGCTTCTCACCGGCATAAAAACGATCCAGAAGACTCTTTGATGTATCTATGATCTTATACGTTTCCAATGTATCTTCTGTAATATGCTGCCGTATTTTCCTGCAATATCCATCATACGAACATGGAAGTTCTCCCTGAAAGTCAAATATACGCTCTTCTTTCTTTCTATGATGAAATATCTGTTCCAGACGATCCTGTGTCAGGTTCACTGTATACAAAGCTTCCGCTGTTTCAAGAAGCGCTTCTATATAATTACTATTTTCCAGAATAGACTGCTTCATCTGCTCATAATACTGTTCCAAGTGCAGCCTCTCATCTTCCAGGACCTGCTCCATGTCATGAAACACTTCAAATCCAACAATAAAGTGATGCAGCTTCCCGGCTGCCGTATCATCCAGACGCAGAAATGTCATACGGCCTCTCTGTATCTCTTTTCCATTCTTCCTGCAATAAGGAAGTTCATATTTTGCACTTTCTTCTTTCTTTTTCGAAAGATTGGAAATGATATATGGGATCTGCAGCCGTTCCCACATTCTTTTTCTTGATGAATCATCTGCAAGTTTCTGCACGATCTGTTCTACCGCTCCTGAATAACTTCCATCTTCTGCAAGGAAGAAATTCGAGCTTGCACGTAAAACTGTATACTGATCCCGCAAAGCATCACAATACAGGCAGTCCGAAAATTGAAATCCCTGCTGTCTGATTCCATCCAGGATCTGAATATGAAGTGCCCGGCGGTCCGCTGCCTCTTTTATCTTCGCCTGATTCTTATCTATATACATATTCTTATCGGCATGCCGGAAGAGTTCCCGCATCGTACATCCTTCAAAATCTTCCGCCAGTGCATATCCTACCGCATAACTGATCGGCATCTCCGGATGTTCCTGGGAATATCTGGCAATTTCCGAACGTATTGTCCCCAATATTTCCCGTACTTTTTCATGATCCACACACTCAAGTACAGCAATAAACTCATCTCCGCCATCCCGCCCTGCAAAATATTCTTCCGGCAGCGCTTTTCTTAACTGCACCGCAAATGAGCGGATATACGCATCCCCTTGATCATGTCCGAGCCTGTTATTAATAATACGCAGATTATTCAGATCGAATACACACAATGCTACTGACCCATCCGTACATTCCGGCATTTCTCCGTCTAAGATCTCCTCACAGCGGTTCTTATTCGGAAGTCCGGTTGCCTCGTCCAGATAGACTTTTTTCTTAAGTGCTTTATTCTGCGCCGCGTATTTTACAGCCTTGATCAGTTCATATGCCAGAAGACACACCAGACCGATAATATCTGCGATCACAATCTTTTCCAGCCGTTCCAGTGCAGTTGCTTTCTTCTGTGCATACTTTTCCGCAAGCCCGGTTGCTTCATCACAGATTACAAAGAACGTTTCGCTTTTTTCTATGATTTCCGTATTCTCATAGCCCTCTTTACGCACTTGCCGGATCTCTTTTTGCAACTTCTGAAAATGTTCATCCAGTTCTTTCATCTTATTCTGAAATGCTCTGTCATCCAGACGGACCAGATTCAGCTCATCACTTCCATACCGAAGTCCTTCTATAAATGAAGCTACCGATTCAATCATCTCATCCTGCGGTTCTTTTGCATCCTCTAGTTTGATAATACGCTGCGTCTTTCCGCGGACCAATCCGGCGTAATTTACGACACGGGCTGTTCCCTGAATCTTACTCACCAGAACCATGATCGTCAGAAACAGTGCAATCAATATGACTGTCAGAACCATCATCAGTCCTCTTGTTATTTTTGAAATCTTTCTATCCATATCTCCCCTAAAAATCACATCATTTTTATTTTCTTGCTTCCATTCTTTTCAGCTCCGGCAGTACCGTACAAAGCATCGTGATAAAGCAGATACTTCCACCGATCACATTCGAAACCGGTTCTGCAAAAAATACCCCATCCGTTCCCATATGCAATGCATACGGCATGAAATAAGTGAGCGGAACTACAATTACCACTTTCCGGAGTATTGAGAAAAAGATTGCCTGCTTCTTTTTATTCAATGATTTGAATACTGTCTGCCCCATATACTGCAGATCCATGAAAATAAATGCGGCGAAATACTGTCTGAGTGCAGGTACCGCATCTTTTAACAGCATCTTATCAGAACTGAAAATACGGATAAGAACTTCCGGAATTACAATAATACTCCCCCACATCACAGCAGTATAGAGAAGGATCATAACTGCAAGCACTACCATAGCTTTTCTCACACGTCCGGGACGGCGTGCGCCGTAATTATAACTCAGGATCGGAGATGTACCTTCATTTATCGCACTGATCGGTGTCTCCACAAGCTGACGCACACTGCTAATAATTGTCATAACCGAAATGTAGATATCTCCTCCTGTAACGGAAAGTACATGATTGCAGCAGATTGATACCAGACTGTTCGTAAGCTGCATAATAAATCCTGCCATTCCAAGACTTACAATGTTTCTGGCATATCCGCTACATACTCCAATCTCTTCCCTTCGCAAAAGCCGGACTTTCAATTCTGCTCTTCTTGAAAGGAAGAAATATACAAATATTGCGGATATCGTCTGTGACAATACTGTTGCGATTGCTGCTCCTCTTACGCCGAGTCCAAGGATAAAAATAAATACCGGATCCAGGATCAGATTTGCAGCTGCTCCAACAGCAACCGAAGACATCCCTATCACCGAGTATCCCTGTGCATTAATGAACGGATTCATTCCCACCGCAATCATCGAAGGTAGTGTACCGATCAAATAGATCATCATATATGGGTATGCATAGAGCATTGCATCTTTGGAAGCTCCAAACAAAATCAAAACAGGATGCGCAAAAAGGAATCCTCCGATCATCAGCAATACTGCACTGGCACAGATCATGGAAAACGATGTATTCATAATTCTGACTGCTGTCTTCTCTTCTTTTTTTCCTCTGTAAATCGAAAACAGCGGCGCACCACCGCCGCCGAAGAGATTTGCAAAAGCAGTAATGATCACGATTAACGGAAAACAGATCCCGACTGCCCCGAGTGCTGCCGTTCCCACATGCGGAATACGTGCAATGTATACACGGTCTACAATGTTATACAACAGATTTAACAACTGGGCAGCAAGCATTGGAAGAGCCGCTCCAAGAATGTTCCCTGTTACTGTTCCATTTTCGAAATCTATCCTCTTCATTTTCTCCGCCTCTCGCCTCTCAACTCTCTATCTGTTCTGTGCAATTGCAGCATCCACCACATGCTCCAGCAGAATGGAAGTCGTTACCCCTCCGACTCCACGCGGAACCGGTGTGATCGCATCTACAATCTTCTCTGCTTCCTCAAAATTCACATCTCCACAGAGTTTTCCTTCTTCATTCACATTAATTCCGACATCAATGACGATCTGTCCTTCTCTCAGATAGCTTCCATCGATAACTCCGGCTTTTCCGGCCGCTACAACTACAATATCCGCCTCTTTTACCACGGACGGCATGTCCGCTGTTCTGGTATGGCAGACAGTTACGGTCGCATTCTTCTTCAGCAGCATCATGGCTGCCGGTTTTCCGACTACCAGACTTCTTCCGATAACTACCACTTTTTTACCTGTGCAGTCTATTCCGTAATGCTCCAGCACCTTCATGCAGGCACTTGGCGTACATGGTGCGTATCCCATATCTTTTCCCATGAAAACTCCTGCCATAGAAAGATCCGTAATTCCATCTACATCTTTTTCTACCACCAGCGCATTGACAATCCTGTCCTCGTTCAGATGCTTCGGAAGAGGTCTGAACAACAAAACGCCATGAATTTTATCATTCTTATTTACCTGACTGATCGTCTTTAATACCTCTTCTTCTTTTACATCTGCCGGAAGAAGGAATTTCTCATATGCTACGCCAAGCGTCTCACATCGTTTTGCTGCACTTTTTTCATATGCGATATCGTCTTCTCTTTCGCCGATACGGATGATTCCAAGCGTCGGTGTAATATCCTGTGCTTTTAACTTTTCTACTTTTGCCTTGATTTCTTCATTAATAGAAGCATTTACTTCTTTTCCTAATAGTAATTTTGCCATTATTTGTCCTGCTGCTTTCTTTCTACTTTCTTTTTCTTTCTAACACTGTCTTTACCGGATGCGGCTGCTTACTTTCGCAAATATACGGTCTGCTTTTGCTTCATATTCTTCCCGGAGGGAATCTGCCAGCTGATTGAGTTCTTCCGCTCTTTTTCTGTCTTTCATTGATTTCGTATTGATGTATACATTCAATGATGCGCCCTGCATGGCAGATTTTAAAAGTGTTGCTCCGACTCCAGCGTCACTTAATGCGATCCGGCTGCCCTTTGCAGCAAATACTTCGACAAGGTCAATGCCTCTGGCACAGGTCTTCATGATCTCGATCGGAACACCACATGCCACATTCAGTGCATTCTCCATGATCTCTTCTTTTTCTGCAATCTCTTCCGGCGTAGACTTCGGAAGTCCGTATGCTCTACTGAGCGGCTCAAATGCTTCCGCATCCTTATCCATCAGTTCTAAGAATTCTTTTGCGATCTCATCCGCCTCTTTCTTGCATTCGATAATTTCATCTTCTACATCTGCATATGTTTTCTTTCCCACCGTCAGGCTTCCAACCATATTGCCAAGCGCAATTCCGATAGCCCCGGTTAAAGCGGCCGCTCCGCCACCTCCCGGAACAGCCGCTTTACTTGCAAGCACTTCTATAAAATCTTCACATGTCTGTAATTTAAAGTTTCTATTTGAATCTTCCATATTATACCTCATTTTCTAAAATTATGGGTACATTATACACTGCGGGCTCTTTTACTGCAATATGCTAAATTATTCCATCTATATTCCGAGAATAATCTTGATCATCAGTAATACGAGCACAAGTAAGATAATCGGCTTGATGACCTTTACCCCGTTCTTCACAACCATGTGTGCACCAAGATAATGTCCTGCAATGCTGAATATGGATGCCGAAAGTCCCAGTACCCATAAGATCTTCCCTGCCAGAACAAATGTAATTAACGCCGATATATTCGATGTCAAATTGACAACTTTTACGTTTCCTGTTGCTTTCTCCATATCGAGCTTTCCTAATTTGGTAAATGTAAGCAGTAAAAATGTCCCGGTTCCCGGTCCGTAAAATCCATCATAGATGCCGATCACGAATGAACATGCCGCCATGATCAGATACTGTTTCTTTCTGGTAAATCCTTCCGGGATCACCGGCTTCAGATTTTTGTCACGTAACACACAGAACGCCACAACCGGAAGAACAAAGACCAGTACCGTCTTTAATACTTTGTCACTGATGATCAGTGCCAGGTTCGCCCCTGCGATCGAACCAACGAACGCACATGCTACCGTTCCCGGAACCAGAAACAAATCCACACATCTGCTCTTCACAAGATGCCATGTTGACACCGCCGTTCCCGTTGCCGATGATAATTTATTCGTTGCAATTGCATTGTGTACCGGAACCCCTGCGAACATATAGGCCGGCAATGAAATCAAGCCTCCTCCTCCAGCAATCGCATCCACAAATCCGGCAAGAAATACCAGCGGGCATACGATAAAAAATTCATGTAAATTCATAAGTTTCTCTCCTTCATACTCTCTAATCCATAAATTAATCTATCGCATCGCTGTATTCATGTCAAGTTTCTGAGTCCTGATTTCTAATGCCTGTCAGATATCAATAACCAAGAGCCTCTTTTCTCTCCATCCAGAAATGAATCCCTGTCGTGGAATCCATCCATCTGTCCTCATTAAAATCTTTCACCTCGACCCACTGTCCTTTTCTGTATACAAAATTTTCATCGACCAGCGACCAGGCTTCTTCAAATTCTTCCGTCTCATCAAAACTTTTTATCGAAAGCACCTTTGCCTTACTGCAACGGCAGGATGGAAGTGTTGCCGAAGTACGCTTTGCATCAGCAGGAATCAGAAGCTGTACCACCCTGTCATTCACACATTTCTTATATCCCAGGATTGGTCCGGTCTCCGGGCAGTGCATACGGAACCACTGGGTTGTATGATCGGACTGAATGCCGTCTAACTTTGCATGCTCAAGTACTGCTCCATAAAGGTTCGCTCCCCTGATATTGCATTCACGCATATCGCATTCACGAAATGCTGCTGTCTTCATATTCGCATTCTGAAAATCCGCACCATGCAGGGAATTCCCGTCAAACAATGCATTTTCCACACTGCTGTTTTTCAAATTCACATACTCCAGATTTACATTCTGAAACGAACTTAATGTGAAGTCCATATTATGCAGATCTGCTCCGCTCAGATCCATGTCTTTGAACTCACATTCCCGGAACGCCGGATGTTCTCCAGTATCTCTTAATTTTAAAGCTTCCAAAAGTGCTTCTTTTGTTATCTCTTTCATATGATCACGCCTCTTCACTCCCATTATTATCTATACAATTTTCATTTTTTACTGATAGTTTTATTATACAACAATTTCCAATAAAAGAAATCCTCAAAATACCAGGTATCGTCTGATATTTCGAGGATTCTATAATATCTCTGCTATTCTTAATTCAGGAAATCTGCATCATCAAAATAGTTGATTCTCATAGCAGCCTTTACATCCTGCAGTGTCTCTGCTGCTTTTGCCTCGGCTGCTTTGCTTCCTTCTTTCAGTATTGCAAATACTTCCGGAAGCTTCTGCTCCCATTCTTTTCTTCTCGCACGGATTGGTGCCAGCTCCGCCTGAAGTACCTTGTTCAGGAACTTCTTAACTTTGACATCACCAAGCCCTCCTCGCTGATAGTGTGCTTTTAACTCATCCAGATTCTTATATTCCGGCCAGAATTCTTCAAAATATTCATCTTTGCAGAATGCATCGAGATAAATGAATACCGGATTACCTTCTACCTGCCCCGGATCTTCTACACGAAGATGGTTCGGATCTGTAAACATAGACATCACTTTCTTCTTCACAACATCTTCTTCGTCAGAAAGATAGATACAGTTGCCAAGCGATTTACTCATCTTGGCCTTTCCATCGATTCCCGGAAGTCTTAAGCATGACTTGTTAGATGGAAGTACGATTTCCGGATCTGTTAATGTCTCACCGTATACACTGTTGAACTTGTGCACGATCTCTTTACACTGCTCGATCATCGGCATCTGGTCTTCTCCAACCGGAACTGTTGTTGCACGGAATGCTGTAATATCGGCAGCCTGGCTGATCGGGTAACAGAAGAAGCCTACCGGGATACTTGCTTCAAAGTTTCTCTGCTTGATCTCTGCTTTTACCGTAGGGTTTCTCTGCACTCTGGATACTGTAACCAGATTCATATAATAGAATGTTAATTCTGTAAGCTCAGGAACCATTGACTGGATAAAAATGTGACATTTCTCAGGATCGATTCCACAAGCCAGATAATCCAGTGCTACGTTCATGATGTTCTGACGTACTTTTTCCGGATGTTCGGCGTTATCTGTCAGTGCCTGCGCATCTGCGATCATAATATAGATCTCATCATATTCTCCTGAATTCTGTAATTTTACACGTTCTTTTAATGAACCTACATAATGACCAACGTGAAGACGTCCTGTCGGGCGGTCACCTGTTAAAATAATCTTGCTCATCTTACTTATCTCCTTAGCATATATTTTCATAACCTGTATGGAAATACAGATTCTTTGTCCTAATTCTTTTATTATAATTCTTTCTAAAGAGAGCGTCAATACAGAAAAAAATGCATCCTTCTACCTTCCGGATCCAAGCTGGATTCTTCTGATAAAACAATGCATTTATTCTATATTTATATTTAAAATTTATGCTGCTCCCCGGCTTCCGTTCCTGCATGCAGCTTCAAATTCTTTTAATTTTCTCTTAGCTTCGTTACTGAGATTCTTTGGTACATCTATCTGAACAGTCACATACTGATCTCCATATCTTCCTGCATCCTTCATAGACACGATTCCTTTGCCTTTTAACCGGATCTTCGTTCCGGACTGCGTTCCCGGATTGATCTTGCAGACCACTCTTCCGGTAAGTGTCTGTACCACTGCTTCTCCTCCCAGCACTGCTGTAGTAAACGGAATCGTGACTTTTGAATATACATCCATATCTTTTCGTTCGAATCCCGGACGTTTGCCTACTCTGACTTTTAATAACAGATCTCCTGCTTTACCTCCGGACACTCCCGGCATTCCTTTTCCTCTCAGACGGATGCTTTTTCCGTCGCTGATACCTGCCGGAATATGCACTTTCAATGATTTTCCTGCCACATTGCTGCCCTGTGCATCTGACAGCCGGATAACTTTATCTCCACCGAATGCAGCCTCATCAAATGTTACATCTATTTCAGCTGTCACATCGGAACCATCCTGCCGAAAATTTCCGCCACCGCTAAATCCTTTTCCGAATCCTCCAAATCCGTGAAAGCCGCTTCCTGCTCCTTCCGAGAAGCCACCGCCGAACATATTCTTCAGGATGTCATCCATATCGCCGCCTTCAAAATGATATTCATGAAAGCTGCCATTCGGTCCGTTATAGCTGTAGGTGCCGCCTCCCGGTTCACTTCCATAACCGTAGGCTCCACTGCCGTCAAAAGCTGCGTGGCCAAACTGATCATACAATTTCTTTTTTTCCGGATCACTCAGCACATTATAGGCTTCCGTTGCTTCCTTGAACTTCTCTTCCGCCTGTGCATTTCCGGCATTGGTATCCGGATGGTATTTCTTGGCCAGTTTACGATATGCTCTTTTGATCGTTCCCTTGTCTGCACTCCTGCTGATTCCAAGAACATCATAATAATCTCTTTTTGCCGCCATTGTTCTCCCTCCCGTCATTTGCTTTTCTATATGTGTTTTTATGATATGATACCCCACAGGCTCAATACCTGTGGGGTACCATCACTCTTTTTTATGTCTATGAGCTTTCATTAACCTTCAATTGAAATGTAATGTTTCTTCTCTTCTACCGGTTTTGCTTCCTCTTTCGGAACACTGAATGAAAGGATTCCACTTTCATATTTCGGGTGTACATCCTCTACCGTTACATGTTTTCCTACATAGAAGCTTCTGCTCATGCTGCCCGCATAACGTTCTTTTCTGATATAGTTACCTTTCTTATCTTCCTCATCTTTATCCAGTCCTTTAGCTGCACTGACGGTAAGTACACCATCTTTCAGTTCCATCTGGATCTCATCTTTCTTAAATCCCGGAAGATCAATATCAATCTCGTATGCATTTCCGGTCTCTTTTACATCTGTCTTCATCAGATTCTTAGCATGTTTTCCATACAGTTCTTTGTCGACATTCGGAAACGTCGGGAATGAAAA
>ENA-ORTU01002285-ORTU01002285.1-human-gut-metagenome-genome-assembly--contig:-NODE-2285-length-17585-cov-6.222305_pt1 | contig 17585 bp, 18 predicted proteins | sample MGYA00241910_ERZ509184 | MGnify/ENA primary metagenome ERZ509184 (study PRJEB26280, sample SAMEA2338847) | human gut metagenome | biome: human gut; feature: human-associated habitat; material: faeces... | reverse complement strand
CGTCCGTCAGGTAGAAGGCGGAATCGTCCGATAGGGCTTTGATACCAAGGGTCTTACAGATATGCACTACGGTGTCAAAGGAGGAACCGCCGATGCCCAGCGGCTGGCCATTGTGACTATGCTCATCGACGATACCGTTTCGGCGGCGGTGAGGATACACCTGGGCTATATACAGAAGGATGCCGTCAGCGAGGACGATATTTTTTACTCCGCCTTTTCTCTGCTACTGCGCAAGATCGACCCGCTGATTGGAATCAGCTGCGCAGCAAATCTGACGCCTGCGGAGGGAAGCCCCCGATGACGGAAAAGGAACTGAGAAAGCTCAACCGCTATGAGCTGCTGGAAATGCTGCTTGCGCAGGGGAAAAAACTGGAGCGGCTTGAACGCGAACTGGCCGAGGCAAATGAGAGGCTGGCGCAGCGGCAGCAGATTGTTGCGACCTCCGGCACGATGGCCGAGGCAGCAATGCGTCTGAACAGAGTTTTTGAGGCTGCGGACAGTGCTGCGAAAGAATATCTCAGCAACATGGAACTGATCGCAAACAGCTTACTTGATGATGCACGACGCAAAGCGGCTCATATCATTAAGGATGCGGAACAGCAGGCGCGGATATATTCAGAGCATTTGGAGGAGCAGAATGACCCACAGCGAGAATACAGGCAAAAAGGAACAGCCGATACCTTCACTGGAGGAACTGAGTGGTGAACTGCGCCGGGAGAAATTCCGCCGACGCTACCGAAAGCTTCTGCGAAGCACGATCTATGCGCTGGTCGTGGTGGCGGCTGTCAGTGTGCTGATCGCCACTCTGCTGCTGCCGGTGCTGGAGATCTACGGCACCTCCATGAAGCCCAATCTGACGGAGGGCGACATTGTGGTTTCGGTGAAGTCATCCTCCCTTGAAACGGGCGATGTCATCGCGTTTTACTACAACAACCGCGTGCTGGTCAAGCGGGTGATCGCCACCGGCGGAGAGAGCGTATATATTGACGCCGCCGGAAATGTATCCGTGAACGGAACCCTCTTGGACGAGCCGTATCTTGCGGAAAAGGATGCCGGAATAAGCGATTTGGATTACCCTTATGTGGTGCCGGCGGGGACATACTTTGTGCTGGGTGACCATCGGGAGAGCAGCGTGGACTCCCGCAGCTCACTGGTGGGCTGCGTGGAACAGAGCGAGGTCGTGGGGAAGATAATCTTCCGCGTCTGGCCGCTCTCATCATTTGGAAAGATAAAATGAATTTTCAGAAAGGAAATATGCGGTGAATCGGGATATTCAGCGACAAACGGAACAACTGAATAAAAAGCGCCTACTGCGGCAGCGTTGGCACCGGTGGTTCTCTGTCCCCGCCTGCGTCGTGGTGTTCGTGACGGCGTATGCGCTGATCCTTCCGGCCGTCACGCTGGACACCGCGCCGGACACCTACTGCGGGCAGGAGGAACATATCCATACGGATGAATGCTATGAGATTCCGGGCGTACCGGAGCATACCGTCATCGACTGTCCGGTACAGCAGGGACTGCACATTCATACCGCAGCGTGCTATGGAGAAGGCGGTGCGTTGCTCTGTACGGAGGATTCGCCGCAGATCATCCATCACCACGACAGCTTTTGCTTCGATAGTAGCGGCGAGTTGCTCTGCACGCTACCGGAGGTGAGTGAGGAGGATGCGCCCGGCGGTATGGTACACCAGCATACGGCGGATTGCCTGACGACTGTGCCAGCTGTCGCGCCGGAGGGTCTGCTGTGCACGAAGCCAGAGCATATCCACACAGCGGACTGTCTTGACCCGGAAAAATGGGACGTGACGGCGGTGGACGGCGAAGAGGACTGTGGGAACGACCCATATCTTATCGGACGAGACACATCGCTTATCCCTCTGACGGAGATGACAGGCGCGGAGCTGTTCGCCCTGACCGACGAGGAGCTCGCTGCGCGGACGCAGGAATTCCTATCGCTGACGGACGAGGAATTTGAGGGGCTGAACGAGCGCATGGCCGCGCTGGTAAGGGATATGGCGCCGGCGGATAACGTTGCACAGACGGGAGCGGAGATGCTCCGCATCGCACCGAAACGCGCACCGGCAGCCGCTGCCATCGACCCCAAAACGGCCACGCTCAAGGTGCAGGACAACATCGCGGTAAACGGCCACTATGACCTGTCCCTCAACGGCGGAGACGCCCAAGCGGGCGGACAGGTGTCCTACCGCTGGTATCGGACGAAGGCCAACGGTACGCGGGAGGCCGTCGCGCGGAGCTTCTACCGCAACGCCGATGGTACCACCTCCTCCAACCTCGGGCCCAGCGGCAGCTACCTGTATTTGGCGCTGGATGGCGGCGGAGTGACCGATGCGGTGTCCTCCGTGGAATACGAGGCAGTCCTTGTACTGAACGGCACGGAAACCAGCGTCAATGCCAGTATCACCAATACCAACTATAACAAGTCCGTGCTGAACGGCAGCTTTGAACGCCCTCAGAACGACAACGACCGGTCGGCCACGCAGTACGATCAGGGGTACACGGGGCTGGAATGGCGCACCACCGCCACCGACAATAAGATCGAGATCGTGCGGCTTACCAACCAGACCCGGAACAGTTGGAGACGCAATTACAGTTATAGCCAATATAGCTACGGAAGCGGATGGTCATACATAGATGTGTGGCCCGTCGACGGCAACCAGTATGCCGAGATCAATGCGGAGCAGGACAGCGCTCTATACCAGAGCGTCCTGACTGTCCCCGGCACAACGATGAACTGGCAGCTCTATCACGCGCAGAGACCAGGGAGCTGGAATAGTAAGATCGGACGCGATGAGGACACCATGTATCTGTGCATCGTGTCGGATACGCAGGCGATGCAGTATTTCAGCAGCACCGAGAGCCTGCGCTCACATGTAAAACAAATGCTGGGGAACAAAGCGGTCTATAACGAGGACGGCCTTTACATCCAGAAGATCTCAGACGACACGACCTGGGGCAAGTATACGGGCACCTATACCGTGCCGGAGGGACAGTACCTAACGCGCTTCTTCTTCCTCAGTGAAGAGTACACAGGCGGGGGACTCGCCGGTAACCCGACCCTCGGCAACTTCCTGGATAATGTCTGGTTTAGTCAGGAACTGCCCGATCCCTCATCCAACGATGGCACCATCACTATTCAGAAGACGGTGCGGGGCGACCTTACCGCCGAGCACCGCGCCGAGCTGCAAAGCCGCCTCTATTTTGAAATACGGGAGGGTGACACGGTATTGCAGACCATTCCTGCCGCCGCGCTGGGCGACTGGAAGCAGAACGGCAGCGACTGGTGGATCAGTAAGAGCATCCCCATCAGCGACGATTGGGTCGGCAGGACCGTGGATGTTGTGGAGTGCAGCTATGAGATGGACGATCTCTCCTACACCGTTACGACGGAAAAGTCTGGGCAGGCGACGACGCTCAGCACAAACAGCCGCCCCGAATTCTCCTTCGTCAACAACTATCGGAAATCCGCCGCGACGCTGACGGTGGAAAAAATCATCAACGGCACCGATACCTCCGGCAGTTTCCCCTTTGTCGTGTCCTGCGTCATCACTGATCCCAACACCGGGGAGAAAACGACGGTGCATGAGGAGTTCACGCTGACGAATCACGGCGTGCAGTATGTTGCCAACCTGCCCATCGACGCGGAGGTCACGCTGACCGAGACGAAGTACGACGGCTATACCGCCGCCGTGTACCGAGGCGGCAAGCAGGTGTCGGATAGCGGCACATATACCTTTATCATCACGGAAAACACCGAGCTGACCGTGTATAACACTATGGGCGTGCCCCTGCCCGAAACAGGCGGCGCGACCCCCTACCTTTTCATCTACGGCGGACTTTTCCTGATGCTCTCCGCCGTTGTGACCGGATATATTCTCAGGCGCAGGTACAGAAAGGAGGACTTGGGGTAATTGGATCGTCTCTCCCGACCGGCGTACCGACACGGCAGCGCCGCAGGATATATCCCGGAGATACAGCAAGCAGAAGTTTTATAAAAAGTGAAAGGAATAAGACCATGAAATACACGAAAAAAGCGCTGGCGCTGCTCATGATGCTGGTCATATCGCTGTCGCTGTTGACGGCGACGGCCTTCGCCGCAGGAGGAGGCAAGATCACCATTGAGAACGCCACGGCGGGCATGGAGTACAAGCTCTATAAGGTTTTCGATGCCAGCTATATTGACGGCACGGCCGGCGGCACAAAGCCTGCCGGTGCGACCTACACGATCAAGAGTTCTGATCCGTGGTATCCCCTTGTCAGTGCAACTGGCAGTCCCTTTACGCTGACGGAGGACTCCGCACATACTGGTACTTACACCGTCTCTATCGTGGAAGGCCAGCAGGAAACCGCTGCGACTTGGTTTCAGAATGAAGATGTTTCCGGTCTGACTGCAACAAAGAGTGAAACCCCCACCAACAACACCGTGACATTTGACGGGCTGGACAAGGGCTATTATTACATCAAGAGCGGAGTGGGCGCTACCGTGACACTGACCCATGCCAATGAGACAAGAACAGTGATCGACAAGAACCAGCAGCCCGGCTGGGGCACTGATCCGGTTGACGGCACCAAGCCCGGCGGCAAATTCATCAAGACCGGCGCCAACGGAACAGGCACGGAATACGGCGCTCTCGGCACCGCCGACATCGGCGACAAGCTGGACTACAAGATCGACATTTTCAGCGCCACCAACTATCAGGGCGATAAGATGATCAAGGAGTATATCATCGAGGATACGAAGGGCTCCGCCGTCTTCATGCACTTTAGCACCATTAAGGTTTGGGTCAACGGTATCGAGCAGACAAAGGGCTGGGTCGAGGGTGTAGACGAAAATTCTAACACCAGCCACGCCATCGGATCTTCCGCGACTCCCGCCACTTCAAAATCCGATGCCGACTGGTATGTGGAGAACACCAGTAATACCGACAGCAACTTTAGCATCCACATTAACTGGCTGAAAAGCGATGGAAAATTCAAGTTTGACAACAACGGTAAGCCTAATGTAATCAAGATCACCTATGAGGGCATGCTGAAAAGCGAGGGCGTGATCTACGGCGACAACGGTAACCCGAACACCGCGACGCTGTTTGTCCTGCCGAACGGCTCTACGGAAAGAGCACAGGTCGGCGATCCCAGCGTAGCCAAGGCCGTTACCTACTCTGCCGAGCTGTTCAAGTACACAACGGAGAATGGCGTCAAAAAGTCTCTGGCTGGTGCAGAGTTTACGATCACGCGGGCAGGTGAAACACAGCCGCTGGAGTTCTATCCCTCCAAGGCCTATGCCGGTGTCTATTATCTGGCAAACGATGAGAACTGGAACTCCGAGCATGTTGACAATTCTGATCCGTCGAAGAAGGAGAGCATGAAGGTCACCACGCTTGTGACCCCTACTGACGGCATGATCATCACCCGTGGTCTGGCTGGCGGCGAATACACCGTAAAGGAAACTAAGGCTCCCGATGGCTACAACAGGCTGACTGCCCCGATCACAATGCCTCTGGAGAAAGGCGGCAATCCGACTGCCGGCGTTAACGTAACAGATGTCGAAAAAACGCTGGCGGCTAACGGATCACCGCTGCCAACTCCCGCCGCATTTCAGAATGTCCATGTAAAGGAGATTGAGAACAACAAGGGAACCGTCCTTCCTGAGACTGGCGGCATCGGCACCACGCTGTTCATCACGCTGGGCGCACTGGCTGTCATCGGCACGGGATTGTTCCTGGTAACCAACAAGCGCATTTCCAAGGAGAATTTCTAATCAAACCACTCAACGGCGGCATGGCGGGGGAGCTTACCTCCCCCGCCTCACCGCCCCATGACCGCAGGGAGAAGCCCATGAAGATCGGACGAAAAATCACACTGATATTGCTTGCTATATTCTTCATAGGTCTCTCCCTGCTGTTATACCCATCTATCAGCAGCTATTGGAACTCCATCACCCAGTCCAAAGTGGTGGAGGACTACGACACCATGATGAAAAGCCTGACGCCCAAGGACTACTCGGACATTTTCGCGGCGGCGGCGGACTATAACACCCGTCTCGCGGCGCTGGATTTCCCGCTTATGGAGTATACGGCGCTGACGGAGGACTATAACTCTGCGCTGAATGCCTCCGGCGACGGGGTGATGGGGTATATCGACATCGATAAAATTCAGGTGAAGCTGCCCATTTATCACGGCGTGAGCGACGGCGTACTCAGTCACGCGGTGGGACACATCGAGGGCAGTAGCCTACCCGTTGGTGGCGAGAGTACGCACTGTGTACTGTCAGCGCATCGCGGGCTTCCCAGCGCAAAGCTGTTTACTGATCTCGACAAGCTGGAAATCGGAGACACTTTTCGAATCACCGTCCTTGATCGGGCGATGATTTATGAGGTCGATCAAATCAAAACAGTCCTGCCCACCGATGTGGGCGACCTGCTCATCACCGAGGGCGCGGACTATTGTACGCTTATCACCTGTACGCCCTACGGTATCAATACCCACCGTCTGCTGATACGGGGACACCGCGTGTCATCGGAGGATCTGCGGAAAATGCAGGTGCTGTCCGACGCCTTTATCGTGGACAGGCTCATCGTTACGCCCATCGTGGCATTACCCATTATCTTTATACTGATGCTCTATGTGTTTTTCGAGCCGCCCAAGAAAAAATTGCCCATAAATGAGGAGGGAGAGATTGAATGAAAAGAAAGCTGCTCTGCCTACTGCTCTTCATGCTGCTGGTCACAACGGAGGCACAGGCTGCGGAAAAGCCGAATGCTGCCGTGGACACCTCCCGCAGCTGCACCTTGACACTGCAATACGCCGCCTCCGGACAGACCGTCCAACTGTACCGTGCGGCGGACATTTCGTCCAACGGGCGTTACACTCTCTGCGGCGCGTTCGCGGGATACGGCATCTTTATGCCCGCCGGGAACGGTCAGGCGGAGTGGGATGCCCTGCGTGACAATCTGCTGGCGTATATAGCGGCGGATGCCCTCGCACCGGACGGTACCGCCGTTACCGGCGCGGACGGAAGGGCTGTGTTTACCGGGCTTTCCGCAGGTATGTACCTTGTGGATAAGGCCGACATGGAAGTAGGCGGCAGCACCCGGCAGTATGCGCCGTCGCTCATTGCCGTTCCCGGCGTGGGCGGAGATGGAAATTGGAGATACGATGTGACCGCCGCGCCCAAGTACACCGAAAAGCCCGGCGGCGGGGACGAGCCGGACACGCCCGTCACCTACACGGCGGTAAAGCTCTGGGCGGGAGAAAAATCCTCAGACAAGCGCCCCGCCAGCGTGGAAATCGCCATCTGCAGGGACGGCGTGGAGCAGGAAAGGCGGACGCTGTCTGCCGACAACGATTGGATGTACCGCTGGACGGCTGTCGGCGGCACATGGAGCGTATTGGAGCGAAATGTCCCGGAGGGCTACACCGTCACGGTGCAGCGCAGCGGCAACAGCTTCTTTGTGACCAATACGCACAGTACCGTACCCGACCCGATGCCCACGCCGGAGCCTACCCCAAAACCTACGCCGGGGCCGGGAGACGGACCTCAGACGGGAGACGAGTCCCACCTGACGCTGTATATCGTCTGCATGGCGGTATCCGGGCTGGCGCTTCTACTGCTGGGAGTGTTGAACAGAAATCAGAAGCATGAAAAGAAATAGAACATTTTCCGGGCTACTCCTGCTTGCGGGAGCGATTTTGGTGGCAGCGGCGGTGGGGCTTGCCTTGCTCAGCGTATGGAAAAGCGCGGCGCAGCGGGATGAGCGAACCGAGGCCGCGCATCGGCTGCAAATGCTGACGGCTGAGCCGATCGCCGGCGTGATCGGCGACTATGCCCACGAGGAAATGCCCCGGCTGGAGCTGAGCGGGCGCGACTACATCGGTCTTATAGAACTGCCGGAGTACGGCGTTTCGCTGCCAGTGGCGGCGGATTGGGACACAGGATTGTTCCCGTTCCGCCCCGCGTGCTACAGTGGAACACTGTATAGCGGGACATTGGTCATTGGCGGCAGCGGCGGTGAGGACTGCTTCGCCTTTATCAGTCAACTGGACGCCGGAGAATGCGTGATGTTCACCGATGCACGGGGCGTTCGGTATGCCTTCACCGTGTCGCGGATTACACACCACGCGGCGCTGGGCGCGGCGGAGCTGGACGACCCGGAATCGTCGTTGTTGCTTTTTGTGAAGACGGGTAGGACATATCTGCTTGCGCACTGTGTAACCGCATAAAAACAGAATAAACCGACAATATGATGCTTTGAGAGATCCGGCAGATATTCGACTATAGGCGGCATAACAACCACCGAAGCCATTTGTGCCATGACGATCCTGAATTTTCATGAAAATTTTGAGTATGGGAGGGACTGCTGTATTGCAGTCTCTCTTATTTTTTCTCTATGGTCGCTGCAAGATCCACACGGATGCCGTATTTGTCCAACAAGGATATAGCCTTGGCTTTATGTCAGAAGGGCGGTTTCTATGGGATGTCCTCCTCCCCTCGACGCTGTCTCCTCCGAGCAAGTACATTCTTCCTCTATTTGTCCATGCGCAAGCATAAGACAAGTTGATTCGTTGCGTCTATCCGAAGATCATCCCCCTCCCCCCAGCGTCCACATTTTTGCATACTTCCATGCCCACAGCGGTGTCGCTGTGGGCTTTTTTGCGCCCTGTGCGCGACCCCGCTGCCGCGGCCCGTCACCCGTTTCTGAGATTTGCAGCCAACCAAATTTCAGAATACGGAGGAACCATATATGGGTTTTAATTATGCGGCAGAAAAGAAGAAGTTTGAAACGCTGTGGGCAAGACTCCGGCGTGAGTATAGGGCGGCCGGGATGTCCGATGCCGCCATCCGGAAGATGCATGACTTCGATTGGGAGGTATTCAAACAGGAGAGGAGAGGATCTATCGCCTTCATACGCAGGACTTGGGCATCGGTATCTTCGACGAGCCTTCCGCCGAGCAGGAGGACAAGACCCAGCAGGAAATTGCAGCGGAAATGGGCCTCGCCCAGAGAGCTGTCGGTAAGCAACTTCAACAACTCAAAAAATATTTCAAGAAATTTTGAAAAATGGTTCTAAAAATCGCGTTCTCGCTGCCTGCCACATGAGGTGATCTTTTTCATGATCCCTCTGAACCTTGAAAAACACCGCCCAGGCGGTCATATCCGGTGACTGGAATACCTTTGCTGACGGCGCGAGCGTCAGACCGGGTGCGCGAGGACCACCTGTGCGGGTTATTCTCCGCATATTAGGACGGCCAATGGAAGGTGCAGAGCGATACCCACCCAGGTCAAATGCAGTTTTGGCAGGCTGCTTCACCATGACCCCGTCAGCTTACAATGATACTCCTGTACGCAGCTCCGAGAGATCCTCGGAGGGGTGAAACCCCCGTGACGCGCGCCAGCGCGGTTCCAGCCGCCGCCCTTGCCTGGGGAAGTAGTGCCGAATACAGGCAGCAACGCAAAATTCAGAAAAAGAGGTACCGATATGGATCAGAACGTCAATTATTACGGCATCATCCTTCTGCTGCGCCAGCTTCGGGAAAGCGGCTTATCCAAAACGGAGCTGCTTCGGATGATCACATCCTCTGCACATTTGGAAATTGCTCTTGGCGAAAACGAGGATACCTGCTATACTGTAGAAAATGATGAGTTTTCGGAGAAGAATCGATATGGAGAATATCCTGTTTATCTGCCACGGCAATATCTGCCGCAGCCCCATGGCCGAGTTCGTGATGAAGGACTTGGTGAAGAAGGCTGGGCTGGCGTCAGAGTTCCATATCGAGTCGGCGGCCACCAGCCGGGAGGAGATCGGAAACCCGGTTTATCCCCCGGCGCGGCGCAAGCTGGCGGAGCACGGGATCTCCTGCGATGGCCACGCGGCGCGCCAGCTCACCAATCAGGATTACGACAAGTACGACCTGCTGATCGGCATGGACAGCGCGAACCTGCGGAATATGTACCGCATCTGCGGCGGCGACTTTGCCGGCAAGCTGCACCTACTGATGGACTACACCGACCACCCCCGCGATGTTGCCGACCCGTGGTACACGGGCGATTTTGAGGCAACTTGGCAGGATGTGCTGGATGGGTGCCAGGGATTGCTGAAAGAATTATTGCAGGAGCGAGGTAAACAGAATGGCACAGAATGATAAGATCCAGCTATTTGAGGACAAACGCATCCGCACGGCGTGGGACGAGGAAAAGGAAGAATGGTACTTCTCCATTGTCGATGTGGTAGCTGTTCTAACCGAACAGCCAGACCAACGCGGCGCAAGTAACTATTGGGCGAAACTGAAGCAGCGTTTGAAAGAAGAAGGCGCAGATCAGTTGCTGACAAATTGTCAGCAACTGAAAATGAAGTCTCCCAAGGATGGAAAACGCTACAATACCGATGTAGCTAACACGGAGCAGCTCCTCCGTATCATCCAATCCATTCCCTCGCCAAAAGCAGAACCATTCCGCACCTGGTTAGCACAGGTTGGCCGGGAGCGCATTGAGGAAACCATCGACCCGGAGTTGACCATCGAGCGGGCGTTAGAAACCTATCTCAAGAAGGGCTATACCCGCGAGTGGATCAACCAACGGTTACAGGCTATTCAAGTTCGCAAAGAATTGACCGATGAATGGGATGCTCGCGGCGTTCAGAAGGGCGTGGAGTATGCCATCCTCACCGATGAAATATCCCGTGCATGGTCGGGAATGTCCACCCGGCAGTATAAAAATCTGAAGGGACTTAAAAAGGAAAATCTCCGCGACAACATGACTACGCTGGAGCTGGTGCTGAATATGCTGGCAGAAGCCACCACTACGGAAATTTCCAAGCAGAAAGCACCGGAGACTTTTTCGGAAAACATTAATGTGGCGCGCGCTGGAGGCAAGGTGGCCGGTGATGCACGGAAAGCTATCGAGAGCCAAACTGGCGTTCCCGTGATTACCTCCAAGAACTCCGCGCAGCTCAATCAGGTTGTAACGGACTTGCTGGAAGGTGCAGTCTCTGACACAACTGAAGAATCAAAAAACAAGTGAGCTCTGCGCGTCAAGGTTTTCTTGCTGTAATACGACGATTTTTTGAAAGCAAATTTCAAAAAATCCATAGTGTTGAGTTATGACAAGGATGAGATACACAAAAGCGTATTTCATCTTTCTATCTTCGGCGCGTGGGCGCAGATAAGGAGAATACATAATGACTTATTCCACCGAATATCCGTCCCCCTTGGGAGCGATCACCCTGGCCTGCGATGAGGACGCTGTCATCGGCCTGTGGTTCAATGGGCAAAGACACTACGGCAATATCCTGCCCCCGGAGACCGAGCGGAGAGAGCACCCGCTGCTCCGGGAGGCAAAGCGCTGGCTGGATATTTATTTCTCCGGGCGGGAGCCGGACTTCCTGCCGCCCATGCGCTATGACTCCACGCCGTTTCGCAAGTGCATCTGCGACATTATGCTGACCATTCCCTATGGGCAGACCATGACCTACGGAGAGATTGCTGCGCAAGCGGCCCGGCGGCAGGGAATGGAGCGGATGTCTGCCCAGGCAGTGGGCGGCGCCGTGGGGCACAACCCCATTTCCCTGATGATTCCATGCCATCGTGTGGTGGGCGCCGGCGGCAATCTTACCGGATACGGCGGCGGCATAGACCGAAAGGCAAAGCTGCTGGCGTTAGAGGGCGTGGACATGAGACACTTTTTCATCCCTAAGAAGGGAACGGCCCTGTAATGGGGAAAATTGACGCCGTTTCTACGGCACTATAAGCTGAAAAACAGGCACAGCCTACGGTATAGCCGCAGGCTGTGCCTGTTTTTTATTTTCAATCAATCCTTCGCAAACAGGGCCGCGCCGATGACGCCGGCGTCATTGCCCAGGGTGCAGCAGAGGATGCGGGGGTGTTTTTTGGAGTACGCCGCACCGTATTCCCGCTGCGCGACCTCCTCTCGTAGGGGAGCTAGCAGGTTCTCTCCCTGGTTAGCGATACCTCCGGACAGCGCCACCACCTCCGGGAAGAAGATGTTAACGATGTTGCCGACGCCGATGGCAAGATAGTGGACATACTGCCGGACCACCTCGCCGCCTGCTGCATCGCCCACCTGCCGGGCCAAAAATGCCGTGCGTCCGTCCACGCCGCCGTTTTCTGCAGCGATCCGGTGCAGGGCGCTCTGTGGATGCCGTGCCATGGCCTCCCTTGTCATGCGGATAAGAGCCGTGGCCGAGGCATACGTTTCAAAGCATCCCTTTTGTCCGCAGGCGCAGGGCTCTCCGTCTGCCACAATGGTCATGTGACCCAGCTCGCTGGCGGCACCGGTGAACCCGGTGAGCAGCTTGCCGCTCAGCACCACGCCGCCCCCCACACCGGTACCCAGGGTGACCACCACTGCGCTCTGGGCGCCCTTGGCGGCCCCCACCGCAGCCTCCGCCAAGGCGGCGGCGTTGGCGTCGTTCACCAATCTTACGCTGTAGCCGGTCAGCTCCCGCAGGGCGGTGCGCACATCGTAGTGTACCCACCCGAGATTGCAGGCGTAGACCACCGTGCCCTCCCGGTCATCCACTGTGCCGGGGCAGCCCATGCCCACGCCGCTGACGGATTCGCCCTCCGCCAGAGCGCAAATCATGGCGGCAATGGTTTTCGTCACCGCCTCAGCCCCTGCCTCCGCATGGGTGGGGACGGAACGCTGCTTCAGAATTTTGCCTGTTTCACTGACCAGGGCACCCTTGATGTTGGTGCCACCCAGGTCAATGCCTATATACCGCTGCATGGTTACCACTCCAGGTTTTTGCCGGTTTCTTTGCTGAACACATGGGCTACGTTGCCGCCAAAAATGAGGTTCACCTCGCTGCCCATGGGGAAGTGCGTTGCTGCGCCGTTGGTGGGCACGATGACAATGACGTCCCTGCCGCCGGCGGTGACATGAAGATGAACACTGGAGCCCATGAGCTCACTGACGTCCACCTTACCCTTGATAGCGTCGGCGCAGAGCATCAGATGGTCGGGCCGGACGCCCAGGGTGATCTCCTGGGGCTGCACGTTGTGGGCACGCAGGCGCTCCTGCTTTTCATCGCTGAGCTCCACGGTAACGCCATCCATGACCACGGCGTATTTCTCGCCGTTTTTCACCAGCTGCGCATCGAACAGGTTCATCTGAGGTGTGCCGATGAAGCCGGCCACAAAGAGGTTGGCCGGGTGGTCAAACACCTCCTGTGGGGTGCCGATCTGCTGGATGAAGCCGTCCTTCATGATAACAATGCGGTCACCTAGAGTCATGGCCTCGGTCTGATCGTGGGTGACGTAGATAAAGGTGGTGTTGATGCGCTGGCGCAGCTTGATGATCTCCGCGCGCATCTCATTGCGCAGCTTGGCATCCAGGTTGGACAGAGGCTCGTCCATCAGCATGACCTGGGGATTGCGTACAATGGCCCGGCCGATGGCAACACGCTGCCGCTGGCCGCCGGAAAGGGCCTTGGGCTTGCGGTCGAGATACTGGGTGATGTCCAGAATCTCGGCGGCCTCGCGGACTTTCCGGTCGATCTCATCCTTGGGGGTCTTCTTCAGCTTCAGGGAGAAGGCCATGTTCTCGTATACCGTCATATGGGGGTACAGGGCGTAGTTCTGGAAGACCATGGCGATGTCCCGATCCTTGGGCTCTACATCGTTCATGAGCTTGTCGCCGATGTACAGCTCACCATCGCTGATCTCCTCCAGACCGGCGACCATGCGCAGGGTGGTGGACTTGCCGCAGCCGGAGGGCCCGACCAGGACGATAAACTCCTTGTCGGCAATCTCCAGGTTGAAATCCTGCACGGCCACGACGCCCTCGGCCGTGATCTGCAGGTTGGATTTTTTGACCTCCTCGCCCTTTTTGCCTTTCTTTTTCTTCTCTGCGTTGGGGTAGACTTTCTTCAGGTTCTTGAGAATGACTTTTGCCATTTTGCTTGACTGCAGCTGCTCTGCCTCCGCAAGGAGCAGCCTCACGGCCACCGCTATGGGTGCGCCGCTTTACGACAGGTCTCCACACTGCCGCACCGCCAGTCACAGCGGGATTTTATTCCTCCTTTTTTTGACCGCCCGGCACCATGAAGTGGAGTGGTACCCGGCGGCGGGAATCGGCGGCGGTCCACCGCTGCCTTGCTCCTATTGTACTCAAAATCTCCCAAAAAAACAAGGGGAAATATTTTAAAGAAATGGCTATTTTGTATAGCTTCTTCCGGGAGATTGCCCTCAAACCGCTTTTCGGGGCGGCAGCGTTATCATAAAGCCGCCTGCGCAGCTCCGGCGGGGAGGGGCAACAAACTGGTTGACATCCCACCGGCTGGTCGGTATAATGGCTCACAGGTGAAGAATTTGGCAGAGCGCAGCTTCGGATAGGGGATTGCGCTTTGTTTTTGCCCTCGGGTATAAGAAACGTCTGCACGGGCGGGAGTAGAGATCGGAGCGCGGTATGAAGAATAAAAAGCTAATAGGGGAGATTCTGTTCCTGCTCCTGGTTTTCGGGGTCACGGTGTATATGGTGTTCCGCGGGGAAGACCTGCATCAGACGCTGGCGGTCATCGCCCAGGTGCGGAAGCTTTGGCTGATCCCGGCGGCGCTGTGCGTGGTCTTCTTCATATGGGGTGAGTCCATTATCATATACTATATGATGGGTACCCTGCATGTGCGTCTGAAAAAGTGGACCTGCTTTTTGTTTTCATCCATCGGGTTTTTTTACAGCTGCATTACTCCCTCCGCCTCCGGCGGCCAGCCCGCCCAGATATACTATATGCGGCAAAAGGATATTCCTGTCCCGGTGTCTACCCTGGTGCTGATGGTCATCACCATCACCTACAAAGCGGTGCTGGTGCTGATGGGCCTTGGATTGATGGCCTTTGGGCAGGGCTTTCTCCATACTTATCTGCAGCAGATCCTGCCGGTGTTTTATTTGGGCATTGGGCTGAACGTGATCTGTGTGGCGATACTGGTGGTGCTGGTTTTTCATAACTCCTTGGCCCGGTCCATAATGCGCGGGGGTTTGGCGCTGCTGGAGCGGCTGCATTTGCTGCGCTGTAAGGAGAGTCGCCATGAAAAGCTGGAGGCCGGCATGGAAAAATACCGGGAGACGGCGTCATATTTTAAAACCCATAAGCTTGTGGTGCTCAATGTACTGGGCATCACCTTTGCACAGCGAATTTCGCTGTTCCTGTCCACCTATTTTGTATACCGGGCCTTTGGGCTGCAGGGCGTTTCGGCCATGACCATTCTTTTGCTGCAGGCGGCGATTTCCATCTCTGTGGATATGTTGCCCCTGCCGGGTGGGATGGGCATAAGCGAAAAGCTGTTTCTGACGATTTTTGTCCCTGTGTTTACAGGGCATTTGCTGCTGCCGGGTATGATTCTCAGCAGGGGACTGAGCTACTATACGGAGCTGCTGCTCAGCGCTCTGCTTACTCTGTATGCCCACTTCGCCCTGAAAAAGAGACCTATTGCAGCACAATAAAAAGTCAGGCCCGAGCCATGTGCCATGCACCCGAAAGTGCGAAAGCAGACACTCGAAAAGAGTGCCTGCTTTCTTTTGCCGGGTGCACCGGCATAGACGGATATTTTTTTACAGGATTAGTAAAAGACCCAGGGCGATGAGCAGCTCCTCGTCGGCATTCTCCCGGAACAGCATGAACAGGAGCAGCAGCACCAGCAGGTCGCCGGAGTCCAGGTCGCCCAAATGCAGCCTTTCCAGAAAGCGGTTCAGAATATCTCGCTCCGGCCGGTGGGACGGTGCAGGTATGGGCGGCGAGCCGGGAGATGGCTTCGCCTTCGGGGAGGCTCCGGGTCCCGAAGGCGGCTTGGGGCCGGGCGGAGGTGCGTCATCCTGCGGCATCCGGGTATAGGCACCGGTGTCATTGCGCATATAGCGGTTATACATCTGCTCATCCCTCCCATTCCAACAGGAAACGCTTACCCACAGTGATGAGTCGTGCCAGCCGGGCTGCCCGCTCTACCTTGACCTGTTTCTCCTCCTTCAGGTATGGCTTCAGTGCGTTTAAAAGCTGCATGGAATGGCTTTGGTCTGCGGTGAGCGATTGCAGCATCGGCAGAAATTTGGCGATGACCTTAGGATCAACGCTGCCCAGCAGAGAGCTGAAGCCCGCGGGATTTGGGTCGGGTGCAGCGGAGGAGGGGCCCGGGGCGGCATTAGACGCCGGCTGGGGAGGAGACGCTCCCATAGTGGAGGAGAGCTGCTGGGCCAGCTGCACCACCTGCGCCATGCCGGCGGGATCCGACAGAAGGGAGTTGAGCTTGTCTTCCAGTTCCGACATGGCCGCACCCCCTTCTACTGCTGTAGCTGGCTGCCCAGGCGGCCCATGAGGGCTGCACCCTCCGGAGATTGAATAATCTTCTTCAGCATGGCGACCATTTGGGCGGTGTTGCCGCTGCTTGCCGCTGTGGCGGCTTGGCTCAGAGTGCTTCCGCCGTCTGCGCTTGTAAGCAGCTGCATCAGCTTCTGTCCATCTGGGGATTGCATGACGCGCTGTACCATCTGCGGATCATTTTTTACCTGCTGCAATACCTGCTGCATGTCCACGGGGCATCATCCTTTCTGCTTCATTCAAGGCAGTATATGATGTCCCGGGGAAATTAGTACCGCAGGAAGCTGGTCAGAACAGCTGGGCCAGGATGTCCACACACCTGTCGATGCCCAGAACGCCGCTGTTAAGGGTGATGTGGTAGTTTTGGGCGTGGCCCCACTTCATGTCAGTGTAAAAGCGGTGATAGGCCGCCCGGCGCTTATCCTTGTCCTTCAGCCGCTCCTCCGGAGATTGGTCCCGCTCGCCGTATACATCCACGATGCGGTGGGCCCGAAAGGCCATGTCCGCGTGAATGAAGACCTTCAGACAATCGGCCTTGTCTTGGAGAATATAGTCAGCGCAGCGCCCCACGATGACGCAGGGGCCCTTTTCGGCCAAAGCGGTGATGACCTTATACTGGTGCGCCCAAAGAATATCCTCATTGGTGGGGCCGAACATCCGGTTGGACAGGGCCGAGGCCAAAAAGCCGCCGGGAGCGTATTCACCGGCTTCCTTCACATAGTCTGCGGCAAAGCCGGTTTGCTTTTCCAGCTCCTGGATTAGCTCGGAATCGTAGCAGGGGATGCCCAGCTTTTCGGCGACCTTTTTGCCGATGGTGCGTCCGCCGCTGCCAAACTCGCGGCTGATGGTGATGACTCTGTTCTTCATAATACATGCGCTCCTTCCGCATTTAGTTCACGATAGGTTTTAACAATGATAAACGCTGCAGCGGCAAATGTCAAGACGTCGGATACCGGCATGGAATACAGCACGCCGTCCAGGCCGAAGTACACCGGCAGCAGCAGGGCAAAGCCCACACCGAACACCACCTCACGGAACATGGACAGCAGCGTGGATGAGAGCGCCTTGCCGACTGCCTGCAAGAAGATGAAGCACGCCTTGTTGACGCAGGCGAGAATCATCATGCAGAGATAGGTGCGGAAGGCTTTAATGGCAAAATCGGTGTAGTAGCTGCTCTCGTTGTCCGCACCGAAAATGGCGATGAGCTGACGGGGAAAGCCCTCTGCCAGAATCAGCGCCACCGCG
>ENA-ORTU01002272-ORTU01002272.1-human-gut-metagenome-genome-assembly--contig:-NODE-2272-length-17626-cov-3.913835_pt1 | contig 17626 bp, 4 predicted proteins | sample MGYA00241910_ERZ509184 | MGnify/ENA primary metagenome ERZ509184 (study PRJEB26280, sample SAMEA2338847) | human gut metagenome | biome: human gut; feature: human-associated habitat; material: faeces... | reverse complement strand
TCCATGTTTTCGTACGGTCAGCGCAGTAAATGCGCAGACCTACTGAACAGTTACCTTTTATCTTCTCTTTATTTGCTCTTACTTTTCTTCTGCAACCTGATATGCCTGTGTCACATTTTTCGTGATCGCTTCCGCTTTCCGGTCAGCCGCCACAACCACATGACTCAATGCAAGTAATGCCAAAACGTTCGGAATAACCATCAGCGCGTTGAAGAAATCTGCCAGAGCCCATACTAAATTTACCTTTAACATAGAACCAATGACAATACAAATCACTACGATGAAGGAATAAACCTTTGCCGCGCCCTCGCCGAACAGATATTTCGCATTTGTCAGGCCAAAGAAATGCCATCCCAGAATCGTCGAAAATGCGAAGAACAGCAGGCAGATCGCAATAAAAATAGAACCAAAGTTTCCAAAACTCTGCATGAATGCCGCCTGTGTCAGCGCTGTACCATCCTTGCCGGAGCTCATCGCATCCGTTGTCAGGACTGCAAATACGGTCAGATTTAAAATAACAAATGTATCAATAAAGACACTGATCATCGCACAAAGCCCCTGATGATGCGGGCTTTCTGCTTTCGCACGTGCGTGAGCATGCGGTGTGGAACCCATACCTGCCTCATTGGAGAAAAGTCCTCTCGCTACACCAAAACGGATTGCTTCGCGGACGGTGATACCAGCACCAGCACCCATTACCGCTTTCGGATCAAACGCGCCCTTAATGATCATCATAAATGCCGTCGGCACGTGATTGATATGAAGACCAATCAGAATCAGGCTTCCTACAATGTAAACGCCTGCCATAACTGGCACAACCTTCTCTACCACAGCTGCCAGACGTTTGGTTCCACCAATGAAAATGAATCCTGCCAGTACTGCCAGCACAAGGCCGATCGTGATCGGCGGAATATTGATTCCATATACCTGAAATACCTCTGTAAACGCAGCACCGATCGAGTTGGACTGTACCATATTGCCCATAAACCCAAGTGCTAAAACAATAAAGATAGCAAACAGAGTGGATAATACCTTTCCAAAATTACCTTTAAATGCCGCCTTGATGTAGTAGACAGGTCCGCCTGTCACCTCACCATTTACCTCTGTCTTGTAGGTCTGTGCCAGAACCGCCTCGGAGTAGATGGTCGCCATTCCGAAGAACGCGCTCAGCCACATCCAGAAGATTGCACCCGGACCGCCGCCAAACAGCGCTGTCGCCGCACCTGCCAGGTTACCAGTACCAACCTGTGCTGCGATCGCCGTCATGATCGACTGAAACGGGCTCATTTCCCCTTTTTCATGTTTTTCTCCGTTCAGGCTGAAATGTCCAAACACATGCTTGCAGCCCTCGCCAAATTTTCTTACCTGGATGAATTTGAGACGAATCGTGTAATATATGCCCGTTCCACACAGCAGAATCAGCAGAAGAAAACTCCACAGAAAATCATTGCCTTTGTTTACCAGTGTCAAAATCGTGTCCATTTTTTATCCTCCTCTATGTTTTCGTTACGATTCCGGCTCTTTTGTAAATCCGGGATCGAGTAATAAAATAAGAGCTGATACAAATCAGCTCTCCAAAGAGTAGAACATATGCATACAATAGAACTCATCCCCTGGTTCCATTGTGATTGGTTGTATGCCCTGTCCTTTTGCCTGAGAGATCAACGAATACCATGGACGTGCATCCGTCTTACACCTTCGGCGCTCCTTCTTGGAGACTCTCCAGAGTGTCCCTGCCTGACTGACCTTCGATCACTCATCAGGACGGTTCAGTAAACAGGAACGAACTTATGTGAGGTATGCTATCACATTTCTTCTGCTTTTTCAACTGATTTTTATAAATTATACGAAAATCCTCAAAATATTACGGTTCGCGACACGTTTTCCCCCTTTTCATTAAACTGCTCATACTTTTCGCCAATCAAAAGAGAATCCATCTGCGGGTATGCACCATCTTTTAAAATATACGATGGAATTTCCCCTTCTGGCTGCCATCCCGGCTTTTTTCCTCCCCATTCTTCCCGGTTTTGAGCTGCCTCTGCCTCCGTCACGTTCCTCCATGCTGATTCTGCTGCCTGACCACATTTTCCCTGCTTTGTCAGAGGAATCACTTTAAAATGATATACGCCCGCAGTCTGCATCAACGGTACAAAATCGTACTGTTCAGCACTCGTCCGATGCGGATGTCCGACACGCTTCGCATCCCGGTAAAGCATCACCAAATATGCCGAAGCCCCCGGCGCTTTCTTCCACCTGCCAATTCCTCTTTCCGCCCAGACTGCTGCATCCACCGTTCCTATTATCTCTCCGGCATCCTGTAATTCGATCGTCAAAAGCAACGTAGTGCCATTATCTTTCCGAACTGCCTTGCTGCATACCGCGCCAAGCCCTGAAAACTGGATGTCCTCCTGGCGAAGGACGGAAAAAGAATCATCTGCGTCAGATTCCAGTTCTATTTCGTATAGAATTTCCGGAGCAGGTTCTTCTGCATGGATTTCTTCTATCTTTCGTTCTTCTAAAGAAACTTCTTTAGTACCTATATTTTCAGAGTCGGCTTGTATGCTCCCTTTATATTGTTCATTTTCTTTTTTTCCCACCTCTGCCCTATCCATCGCCGGTCCGCTTGCCGGATCACCGGAGATTCGTTCCACACCAGTGACGCTATATGCCTTGTCCCGGCTTTCCGCCTCCAAAACAGGCATTCCCATTTCATCCAGCTCTTCTGCTGCCAGCCGAATCCTGACCCGATCGATGGATGCCGCGGCAGCGGGGAAACATCCCGCAGCCGCCTGGCTCAGTACGGCTGCTCCGAAGAGCAGCCCTTTCGCCATCTGATCCATAAAATCCCTCCCTTCCCTTTTTCTGCCATCTGATCAATTTTGATTTTTCTCTTATTTTTTTACTCCTCCTTGCCCTTATCATTCCTCTCCATATTCTTTTTTATATTTTCCTCCTTTCTTCGCCGTTCTGCGAGCGCCAGCCCTGCCCCAGCGCTCATACATATCAGTCCAATCACCAGTTTCCACTTCCAAATCAGTGAAATTGCTTCATTCAGACGCTCTTTTTCGTCCTCAACCTGATAAGCACCTTCTACTTCCCAGGTGGCTGATTCTCCATATCCCATCTTCGGAAGCGGCTTCATCTGTCTGCCGTCGAGAACAATTTTCCCATCTCCACAGATCGACTCTGGCACGTGAACTGTTAAATAGCCCTCTTTCAGCTCTTCTATCACTTTCTTTGGATGTTCCGGCTGACCGTGCCCCGGTCGCCCCGGCTTCTCCGGCTTCAAACGGTCATACATCCGCACAACCGTCACCGTTCCGCCCTCTGAAACCGTAAATGAAACTGGTTCGGCTTTTTCGTAGCCCTCCGGCGCTTCCAGCTCTTCCAGAATATAGCGGCAGCCCTCCTTTAAAATGCCCTGTATGCATTTCTCCTTTTCTTCAGAAATCCATTCCAATATTACCTTTCCAGTCTCATCAGAAATCCTCAGGTGGGCACCTTTTACAAATTCGCTATCTCCTTTCTGCTCCCTCCATTTCCGCTTCTCCACCTGCACTTCCGTCGGTCTGTCATACATCTTCACCTGATCGACTCGACCGTCCAGTGATACCGTAAATGTCACTTTTTCTGCTTTCCAGTACCCATCCGGCGCTGTTTTTTCTACCAGCACATAGTTTTTTCCAGCGTCTAACTTTCCTTTTATCACATGGGCGCCCCGATCAGATACCCACAAATCAACCAAGGTTCCGCCTTCCTTCTCCTCCCAGAGTTCCATCCGCGCCCCCGGCAGTTCCTTTTCTCCCGTCACACTGTATTTTGTGATTTCCACGTGCGTCGGCTTGTCCTGCATGGAAATCCGCTCGACCGTTCCATCCTCAGAAACAGTAAATGGAATCTCTTCCGCATACGCAAATCCATCCGGCGCTCCCGTCTCGCGCATTATATAACTCTTTCCCGGTGTCAACGTTCCAATTATCTCATGAGGATGATCCGCAGAAATCCATGATTCGATTACATTTCCAGACTGATCCAGAATCTCTATCTGAGCACCCGGAAGCTCCGTTCCGCCCAGATCTGTCTTTGAAAAGACCAGCTTTGTCGGGGAATCTATCATTCCTATTCCATCTATCTGTGCATCGTCCCCCAGAGAAAAAACCATCTGATTCGACTCCACCTCTTCCGTTTTTCCACCGTCCAGTTCCAGCAGTTCAACCAGGCGGTATCTATTCCCACGTTTGAGCACTTCGCGCACCGACCGATCATTCTGATGAAATTCCCAGAGCACTGTATTTCCCTGCCGGGAGGTCCGTCCCGTGCTTCCTGTACTCTTCCACTCGATCGGCAGTCCATCCGGAGTCTGTGCCGGAACTTGTGCCCGAACCTCATAGTTGGTTCCCCACGGCATTCCTGTCAAAACAACCGATTCGCCACAAGAAAGCGTCAGGCTTCCTCCACTTCGCAGCGTTCCCGATTTAGAACCTGTGTACGAAATCAAGCCTGGAAGCTCTTTTCCCTCCGCATTCTTTAAGTATAACGTATATGTTATATCTACCTGCCTTAACAACGCCGCGGCACTTCCCGTCACCCGCCCGGCGATAGCAATTGCGCCCGGAGATAGAATTGGATGGAAGGATTCATAGCTTTTGCCCGTTTTTCCCCATATCGTTGCCGTTACCGTCATACCAGAATGATTTTCCTGTCCGTTTTCATTTATATGCTCTCCAACCAGAACAGCCACCCGCAAAATGCCTCCTGATCCGGCTGCCACATTCTCTATATTCCAATACCAGGATTCACCTATTTGTTCCGCTCCGCCCATCGAAGCCGCTGTCATTAGTTCACACCCAGCTGGAATTTCCAGTCCAATCTTCATATTTTCTTTTTTATCTGACTGGTTCCGATATGTAATTTCATATACAATTACACTTCCCGGCAGCACCGCTGCTCCGTCTTTTCCAATCGGGGAAACGGCGCGGATGCCACAAGGGTCGCTGTATTCCGGATTTCGTATTTCATGGATATATCCCAGGCCATCTCTGTTTTCCGGGATCCAGCTTTCCACTTCCCTGCCATCTGTCTCTTTCTGATGATATTCTTCCAGACGATACCTCGTTCCTTTTAATGTTCGAAGCGTCAGCGGATAATGTCCGTTCTCATCCCAATTCAGACGGAATGTATTTTTTTCTATCGTCCGGCGGCTGCCGTCACTGAACTCAATGATCTCCCGCAATTCGAAACGATGTCCTTCCGCCACCCCCTCTTTTTCACATTTTTCTCGTTCCAGATAAGGCACAGAAGCTTCCATCAGTGAAGAAAGTACAAGTTCTTCCCCACTGTCCAAATCCCACAGAGTTCTCACCAGACGAAGCGCTTTTCTTCCCTGCACCTGCAGAGACGTTATACTGTCAAATAAACCGTCTGCTGTCTCTGTCTCCAGCACATTTGCACCATCTCTGGCTGCGTTAATCCCCCTGCCTGTATCTGACACCGTGAAAATCATCGGTTTCTGCACAGTGTATCCATCCGGCGCTTCCAGTTCTTTCAGAAGATACGTGTGCCCGGCAATCAGCTTTCCTTCTATCACGTGTGTTTTCCCATCGCAGATCCAGGTTTCCAATGCCTCACCCGCTTCAGTGTACACACCATCCAAAACTCCCGCTTCATACACTGCCAGCTTTGCTCCTGACACAAAGAGACCCGTATCGAAATCCAGCTTGGAAATTTTGATTTTCGTTGTTTCATTCGGCACCGTCAGATCATACGTTAGCACCTCGCATTCCTTCTGATCTTCTATCAGCACCTCGTACACGCGCGGAATAAGTTGATATCCATCCGGCGGCATCGTCTCACGGACTTCGTAATGGTACGGAATCCAGCTTCCATTCTCCCCTATCGTTCCGATTGGCAGAAACGGGCTTTCCGCCTGACCGCTCTCGTCTGTCTCCATCTGAACCTTTTCTCCCGTCTCTCTGTTTTTCACTTCAAACACCGCACCTGCCAGTTTTTCCTCTGGCTTTCTCTCATCCACCTTTTCAACCCGAACCCGTCCCTGTTTCAACGTATTAACCGCTTCGATTGTCTCCCCCGAAGCAGCCGCCACCGTAAATTTCTTAGGTTCCATGAGGCGATAACCTGCCGGTGCCGAAAGTTCCACCAGATAATACACTCCATAGGCAATCGGAGAAATCCGATGCGGCTTCCAGTCCCCTGCCTTCCAGCCTGCCGGAATCTCCTGTTTTTCTGCTTCTTCCTCTGTAAATTTTCCATCCGATCCAGAAATCCAGCGTTCCACTAAATATTCTTTTTCCTGCATCAGGCTTCCATCCTGTGCCGCCCGGAAAACAGCAAGTTCTGCGCCTGCCAGATAAATTGCCTCTTCGGATGCCTCTCCTGAGCTTCCCAGCTTGGAAATATAGACAGACTTTGCCCTATTTTCCAGCCCATAAAGCTGAATTTCAGCAGTTTCTTCGACAATCACCGGCTTCGGTGTTGCTTTCTGATAGCCGCTTGGTGTTTTCGTCTCCACCAGAACGTAATAGCCTTTCTTTCTGTTCGAAGCCAAATCATTTTTCGTCGGATTCAGCGGTAAATAATCAATCCGGTGAATCCCATCGGAGGTATCATAACTGACCAGAGTCCCCTCCGTCTGGTAATTCCAGCGGAAATCATAGCTGTAGCCTGCTTTTCCATCCGGCTGCAGATTTTTCGTTACCTGAACAAGCACCTGCGAACCATTTCCCAGATTCCAGAGCTGACGCACTGATTCGCCCTGTTCTGTCGCCGTTTCTTCCTGTTTTTCAGCGGTATATCCACACCATGCAACCGTGTTAAACCTTGTGTGATATTCTGCATACAGCTTCTGATAGCGGGCTGCAAAGCTGTCGCTTCCTTGGCTGTAGGCTTTCGCATCTTCGGTCTTCCAGCTCGTCACCCGTTTTTCCCGGTCATAGCGCGGTGTTCCATCCGCTTCCATGACAATTCCATTTTCATCTGTCACTGCCTCGTACAGGGTCAGCTCCGCCGCATATGCATTCGGCAGACATTCTTTTTTTCCATCCTTCTCCTCATATTTGAAAAAGGCGGTTTTTATATGATCCTCCCGCATCGTGATGAGCTGCAGCTTAGAAGTTTCCTGGATTTCCACCTCTATTTGATTTGGCAGATATCCCGGAGGCGTCTCTATCTCCTCGAGAATATAATCGCCTGCCGGAATCCCCTCCCATGCCATTGGCGTCTTTCCGACGATCCATTTGGCAGTCACTGTCTTTTTCTGGTTTCTCTCATCTAGTACTGTCCAGTTCGCCGGAAGTTCCCCTTTCTTTTCCAGATAATACCCGGACGGATGTGCTTCCAAATCATCACTCGCAACTCTTTTTGCCGGATAGAGCGCTAACACGGCTCCTTCCACACTTGAAAACGTATACCCCCCTTTTCCTTCCTCCCAGGTCTTAGAATCCGATTCATTCAAAATGCGATCATAGTCCCGGACTGGCTGCTGATATTGTTCTGGCGCGTCGATCTTTTCGATCTGCACCGTGATCGGGCGGTTAGTAAGGTACAGCTCCTGTACCTCACAGGTTTCCTCTACCGTAAGACCTGCCGGCATCCGTTTCGCATAGCCGGATGGGGCACGCGTCTCCTCTAAAATATACGTTCCCACCGGGACGCGTTTTAAAACGTCCACCTGCCCATCTCTGATCCGTGTATGGAACGGATCGTTTGGCATTTCATCCCCGGTTATCCAGCTGTTTTCCATCAGATACGCCTCACCCTGACGATGGTACAGTGGTCGGTCATCTTCCCGTTTTTCCGGATCATTTCCAATATCATAGAGCGCTGCTTTCAACTGCAGATCCCATGCATTGGCATTGTAAGCTCTGAGAAGATCGCTGTATCGGTAACGCACATAATCGCCATCCCGATCATAAACGGGATATCCTTTTATATAGGTCTGATCGGAACGCTGGTAATAAACCGGCAGCCCATTTTCATTCAAAACCGGATTGACATGGGGCTGCAGCAGACCTCCGTCATATGTCCCGATCGTGTATTCCTGTTCCGTATCAGCATACATCGTTGCCACGCGGCCAGTCTTTATCTTATCCCTGGCAATCACATTTTCATAGCGATCCTTCGATACCCGGACCACCCACACCAATGTTTTGCCGGTTTTCTCCTCCGTCACATATGCCATTCCCGTGTACGGTTCTACCTCGCTGTCCCGGCTTCCGTCTGATGCCAGATGATAGAATTTTGTCCCGGACGGAACGTATTCAAACCGCCTTTCTTTCCGGCTGTACGCCAGTTCTTCATAGCTGGGGCTTACAATTTCCAGAAATGGAACGCCGTCTTTCATCGCATAGATCGGTTCGCCGTCTTTTGGACGCACCAGTTCGCCCTTTTCGTTATAGGCATACCGCACGCCCCGAAGTGTCGTAAACACCTCCAGTGCCCCGAGATCGTAATATAAAATGTCTGTATCTTCGCGTTCAACCCACTTGAGAATCCATCTGCCTTTCCCCTGGTCGTTGAACCGGTCATCCTGCGTATATCGTGTATAATTGTTATTTTCCCCCTCTTGTTCTTTATCCTTCACATACAGAAGCCGGTTTCCCGCATAACCTTTCTGCACATACATCCGGATCACATTTCCAAACGAATCGCGCACCACATTGACACCGGCATACGCCCGGTCCTCACTGTCCCCGTTCTTCTTTACCTCGATCGCATCATACAGGCACATCGATGCACCTGGAAGATAGCGGTTGAGTGCGTGCGCCGTATCTGGAACCCAATGCCAGATCGCCTTTCCAGTAAAAACCTGATCCTCATAAATCAGATCAATCCACTCCCCGGCTTCCTGTTTTGCCCTCAGACTATCCAGCCAGCCCTTTGACCACCCATACCCAAGGAACGTTCCCGACGCATTGTACGCCAGTTCCAGATTTTCAAGACCATAACGGTTCGAAAGCTCGGTCAAAGTTCCCTCTCGCCGATCGCTCAACTCAAACAAAATCTCCGTTTCCTCCTGTTTTACTTTCGCGATTTCCAGCCGGATCGGCGTATTTCCTACATAAATCCGCGCCACATCCCCCCGGTCCTGCGGCTTATTGCCATTTGGCTTTGTTCCATCCGAATTCTGGACTGCTTCTCCGTTGCTGCTTATCCGGGTTACCATTTCTCCATACACGGCAGCTGCCACCCGCTGACCGCGCTCTCCGTCCCGATAATACGTCACTTCATCCGAATACACTTCCACCGCTATCGGTTTCGTTCTCACGTATCCTTCTGGTGCAGATAATTCACACAACACATAGGCTCCTGCTCCCAGCGGCTGCGGCGTGATCAGATATCCTGTATTCTGGTTGGACGGCAGAGTTTCCCCCAAACCACCAAAATCCTGCAGCGTCGAATAAACCCGGAATATGCCCGTCCGCGTCCCAAAGGCATCCTGCATCACCACCTGATCGGTTTCACTGCAAATCGGAGTTCCTGCCGGAATTATGCCTGTATATTTTCCTGTATAAGGTGCTTTCCAGGGGTATTTTGACGGAATTAGCGTTTTCAAATCAACCGGCGCGATTTTCTTTGCCCCCATTGCCTCCAAAAATTCCCGGCTGGCTGTCACCTGTGTATCTTTTTCATAAAACTGCACCTCCCCCTCGCTGTATTTCGACGTGTCCCGGCTGGCGGCATAAATAGCGAACACCGCATCATCATGCAGAATATTCTCTCCCGTCTCCGAATCTAGTTTTTCAATCCGAAGCTTTGCAGCATAAAACGTATTCCGGTATTTTCCATCCGCGTAGCCGGTAAATCCCAACGCATCATAGGCGGACTCCGCCGCCGGTTCTGTCACACTGTAAGGCACCAATCCCTGAAAATACCGCCCGTCAAACCCGGTCAGCGCCCCGGTGATTGTCCTGACATGATCTTTCAGATAAAATCCCGCCGGATTGTTATCATCCGCCTTCTCTCCATACGGATATTCCACTGAATCTGCCCACCCTGCCTGCTCTGAGATCGAACCATAACGGTAATAGCTTTCTACCTTCTCGTTGCTCCGGTACCGGCTGTTTGCATTTTCAGACCGATAAATGTCCTTGTACGGCGCCATTTCCCTCTGAGCGGGCGAAAATCCGCTGTAGTCATAGCTTCCGCCTGGATAGGAGATCGTTCCCTGCCGTTTATCCGCATCCAGACCATACTTATAAATCTCATAATTTCCATCCTGTCCATGTGCGCGGATCACATATTTCCTCAAATCCGCCTGATTCGTATCTCCCCACTCTTCGTTCATCCGGATCTGATAGTTCGCCGCCAGCGTTTCCGGCGATGCCGAGGCGTCATATTGATAATCCGCTGACTTTTTTTCCGGAGATACGAGGTTTCCACCTGCCTCATAAACCGACGGGACTTCTATTTCTTTCGGCTGGTCGATCCGATAATGCTGGTTTTTGAAATCTTCCAGTGCTCCCGAATACGGCTGCTGCTCGACTGCCACATAGGTTCCGTAAGGAAGGTATTTCGAAACGCCATAATAATAACCTTCCTCGGATTTTTTTAATTTTTCTGCTGACAACGTTGTTTTGTCCCGATCGGAACCTCCATTTTCCGCGCTGTCCCACTCAATCGCGTATAAATCGTCCAAATCATAGGAGAAAAACGGCTTCAAATATTCCTCTGCTTTTAAAATTGCCTGATGTAATGCTTCATCATAGATATAATCCGGGTAGCCTTCCTGTCCGCCCGATGCTTGAATGTTCTGCTTCTTTACCTCATCCTTCAAATACCAGTCCATCGCAAACTGACGGACAGCATCCGACCGTTTTGCATTTTCTATGGCTGCTTCCGACGTACGGCTCTGGTTCTGTATCGCCGCATTGTTATGATGCGCCGGATCTTTTATTTCTCCGCCACCGGTTCCAAAAATGCCCGTACGGATCCACGCAAACGGCTTAAAGGATGTATCTGCTGCGTCTGCCCGCTGCCATTTATCCCGGTTCGCCACCGCCATCGCATCGAAAAATTTCTCATACTGATAGCCGGAAACTTCCCGTACCGCTCCCGCTCCATCTTCCTTGGTCCGCATGACCGTCTCAAGAAGTCTTGTATATCCCTGATTGACCTCTTTCGAATCCGCGATCTGCCCGTCTTTTCCATATTCGTACAGACGTTCCTTTGCCGTCACTGCGCTGCCCCAGACATTGTTATTGATGGAACCAGCCGTCTGGGAATCTTTTTTATGAATTACCTGCGTGAAAATTTTCTGAACCGGAGCAAAGGATTCTCTAAGCAGTGGAAAATTCTTTTTTACCTCCGGCAACGAGACGACTTCCCCATCCCGGTTCATCCACACGATTTCGCCATCCGTATTCCGGTACAGACGTTCCAGATTGGATTTCAAATAGAGCTTAAAGCGGAAATTTGGCAGTGCTGAAGCGACATTTTCGTTTCCTCCCTCTTTTTCCGTAAATGGATCGGTGTGCCCACTTTCCGCATAAGTGTTATGTGCATAGGTGCCCTCCGGTGTCGTCGCTATATTTTTGACGATTTTTATCTCCTGGCGGATCACTCGCTCCAGTACACCCAGCGGTTCTTTCCTTGTCCCGGCATCCTGATAGGTGGTCTCCTGCCCCGGGTACGCCAGTGCCACCGGGACCACATAGGAATCATCCCCTGTCAGGCCGGAACCTCCAGAATCGACATATGCCTTTGCCCGCGCCTGTTTTATCCACGTGTAATAGCTGGAACTGTTCATCTGGTGGCCGGCAAAGAAACCATTTCCCAGCATTGCGGCTTCTTCCTCGTTCAGTGTAACCTTCTTCTCTTTCAATACCGCCTTAAATCCCAGCTCTTCCAGCACGCCTGCATTTGTTTTTTTCACGCCAAAACTGTCGGTAAAATTCGCGTTAACCCGCAGTATGTATCTCCCATCTGCATTCCGGGCTGCTGCCTGATGAACCCATTTTGTCTCCGTTACCTCCCGCTGCTGTGTTTCTGTCTTTTCCCGGTAAACAACCACCTGGATCGGCTGCCCATCCGCATCATACGGAATTTCCCCGGTTTTGTAATAGACATTTACCTCATTTTCCTTCGGAACAATCGTACCATCTCCCTCAATCACAGCATCTGTCTGCAAAAGTGCCGACGCCATCACCTGATTTCCAGCGGTAGTTTCCCTATAATCAGTATACGTTCCAAATGCGTCCCGCCCTCGATTATTTGAATATGGTATATACACATAACGCGGACACATTTCCATATTCTCCGGCAGCCACTCTGCCCGGTGAAAAATCAGGCTGTCTTTCTCCGGATCACTTCCCAGTACCATGAAATTCTCCGGTATTCCTAAAATTCCTGCATATACCGTAAATTCAAACGAATCCGAAGACTCTTGCACCGCGTCCAGACCGCCATAGCTGATATATGGATGGGTATGATAAAAATCCAGAATGGAAGTGATCACGTCTCCCACTGTCATTGAGATTCCATCTTTTGTTTTCGGCACCGCAATCGTCTGGATCGGCGAACCATACACCGTTTTTTTTGCCTTTTCTCCCGGTGTCACACCGCTGACGCCGTACACGTCCCGCTCTCCTTCCCGGACGCCCCGGTCAAATACGCCGGTATAGATACTGGAATATGCATTTCCTCCTGCTCCCGGTGTCCTCGGTGTTATTTTCGCATGTCTGCGGAGTACCCGCTCGGCTTTCCCTTTCAAATAACAAAAGTCATCCACATCAAATATCTTTGCCAGCTTGTCCGCATTTTCTTCCTCGGTCATTCCCGTTTCTGCCTGCAAAAGAACTGCTTCCACTGTCTCCGGCACAAGTTCCTGCACCCGGACCTGGCGCATCCACCCCGCCGCATACTCAATCGGAACCTTTTTATTCATCGGCGTGCCATCCGCATTGTACTTTGGATACTGATAGTCGTTCTCTGCCACTGCCAGTTCCCCGGTATAAACTTTTTCATACTCACCTGTCCCAGCTTCCACCGAAACCGTTCCTTTTCCCTCGTCTTTTCGATAAAAGCTCACGCCCTCCGGCAGCCCTGATACCACAATCTCATAAACTCCCTCTTTCGTGTCCTTTGACTCTGCCGAAAAGAAAATTTCATTCGTATCAGCTCCGCCATCGCCTGCCTGCTCTTCCCCATACATCTGCATGGAAATATGGGCATATCCTTCTCCCGGTTCCAGGACCGCCGCCTCCAGATCCTGTCCCAGGTTTGTAACTGCGTGAAGTTTATTTCCAACCGAAAGTTCAAAGCCCTCGGATCGGCTTAATTCCTTGACATAATATTCCCCCATCAGAAGTGGGCGTCCAATCCAGGCATTCCCATTCTTTGACGTATTGTTATAATAAATCCGCTCCCAGGCTTTATCTGCCGTATAGTCATCGATCGCCGCATCTTGTGTATACAGATTTCCCGGCGCTTTCTTTCGCCATCCATCTGCTGCATCCGCAATCGACCCTTTCGAATAATCATAGGTTCGCCCCGGCGCCTCTGTACATGCCAGAAACGAGGCATCTCCATTTTTGTCTGTCGTCGCCACCGCCACCAGATGATTGGCCCGGTAAACTACCCCTGTTTTCCCATCCGGATGCAGCAGATCTTCTGCTGCAAACAAGCCATACACTGCACCTTCCAGCGTTGCATCCCCCTGTGAGTCCCCAAGCGCATTGTAAGACTCATTTTCGCCCTGTTTCAGATCCAGATCCTTTTTATTGATATGTACCTCGCCCTCTGTCCGGTGATCATAGATCCTCCAGGCATCTTTCTCGCCGTCTGCCCCATTGCAATGGCTGAAATTGCCAGCACTTCCCGGCTCTATCGCTGAACCCACACTCGCGGAAACAAGCGCCGATTCATAGGCAGGGAAAAATAGTGACTCTGCTGCCGAACCCGCCAGTGTTTCCGTTCTTTGTGACAACTGCGGATTTTGATACAACGAAGAAGGTGAATGCCAGCTTGTATAAAAACCTGCCTCGGTTGTCAATAAATCTGAGCCGGTTGCCATATATCGCCGAATACTTTCACGTTCCGCTTTTTCTGCTTCTTCTAAATCATCATCCGCTTCATCAATAAACACAAACCCTTTCTGGACACGATTTACCAGATGGTCCGAAATAGATACTTTCATCTCCGAGGCAGTTGCTTCCTTCTTCTCCTGTGTCAATTTTCTGTCTTTTTCATTTATGTCCTGTTCGTTTTCACTTGTCTTATTCCTCTTTCTCCCCGCTTTGTTTCCTGTATCTTGCGATTTTTCTCCTATCTCCGCCTCCGACGGTGTCGCTTTCCCCAGAAGCGCTGCATCCAATGCCGTAAACAGAACCATCCTCTGCGGCAAAACACGCATTTTTAACGGCCCTGGAAATACAGGACTCTTCCCCGCACTTTCTCCATTCTGATTTCCGGAAGCCTCTCCGATGCCCTGACTCCTTCTCACACTCTTCGTTCCCAGCACCACATCACGCGAATATCCGCCTCCAAAGGCTGCATTTGCCCCATGCTCAGATGCATCGGTTGTGATAATCTCAATTGGCAGGTCATCTGCATGTTCATCATGCAGAATATATCCATCCCGCGCTTTAAATTCTTTCCAGGTATAACTGTACTTCATGGAAATGAACTTCTCATACGTCTGCCCACAGTCCTCCTGGCAGCCAGACTTTGCATACGAAGTTTCCCCGTCTGCCCCTGTCGTCGGTCCCGCATCGGGTGTTTCTCCCTCGGAGCCGCCGTCTGACGCGATACCTTCTATCTCCCCTGCATCGACCTCCTCCATCATCCAGTGAAAATGGACGCCCTCAAAGTCTCCGCCCGCCTTTCCTTCACATTCCTCTTCGCACAAAAGCCAGCTATTTGCCAGGCGGATATTTTCTGCCTGCGCCGCCTCAATCTCTTCCTCATTGATGACTTCTCCCTCTTCGTCCTCCTCTTCCTCTGGAACTGGTACAAAGGTCGGTGCCGGATGACCGTCACAGAACGTCTTGTCATAGTGATAACCATGCTCCACCGTCTGGGAGGCGTAGCCATCGCCATCCGTTACCGCCGAACCCACTTGTCTGAAACCATCCCAGAGAACCGGCTCATCCTGATAATGGCTGGCATATGGTTCTCCGCCCTCATACAATTCGGCAGCTCCATCCCGCTCAGTATTTACCCTGTTCTTATCGTCAAAGCGCTCAAAGAAGCCAAACCGCGACCCTTCCAGCGCTTTCCCTGTCTCATGATCGTATTTATACATCTGCAGATTATAGGTGGAAGTAAAATCCTCTTCATGCCTAAATACCTCAAACTGAATGCCTCCCTGCTCCGGTACCGGGGTTGGATCGCCCGCCAATTCAGCAAAATAATTGACCGGAACCATTCCGAGCTCCATCCATGCCATCCGCTGATGAATCCACGGATCACTTTTGGCAGGCGTTCCGCCTCCGTGTGTCCCCGAACAGGTCACACACTCCCAGATTTGAAGCGACTGGTCAATCGCCTCCTCCGCCGAAGCATATCCCCCGCCGCCCGAAGCGTATGGGGTTCCTTCCACCCGGAAACGAATCAGGGCTTTCGACGGTTTTGGATTTGGATTTTTAAATATAATCTGCGAGTCGGTTTTTGTATACGTCCATCCATCGGTCGGAACCGGGCTGAATGAAACACCGTCATTGTTTGAAAATTCAAGCGGTACAGAACGGATAAAATCCCAATCCGAGCCATCCGGCGCAAACGACAGCGTCATAGTCGCCGCATCTACCTGTTTTGCCGTTCCCAGCGAGGTGCTGGAAGCTATCACATCTGGAATCTTTCCGCCGCCGACACCGGTATTTTCCTTTCCGCTGCCTCCGCCAGACAGCATTCCTCCCATTTGCATGTACGCCTCACTATTTGACGCAGCTGCCTCCAGCCACGGATATTTTGCCCGCACAGCTGGAACATAGAGGATTGTTTTCAGATCTTCCTCGGACACCATCCTGATAATTTCCGGTTTTCCCTGTGCTTTTGCTGCCACATTGATCGCCCGGATAAATGTATTTGCCTTTTCATCCCCCAGCGCTGCTCTGAGCGAGAGCATCGCCCAAAATACATATTTCTGTTCCTGACTGCTCAGCGGAACGGATGCCTGGGAGGGACGGTGTGCTTCATAGAGATCCCCTTTTTCTGCAATTCCCCAGATCGCATAACCGCCCTTATCGATACAATAAAGCTTGTGTCCCAGCAGCGTATCGCCATGGGCTGTCGTCAGTGTTGTCTGCTGACCGCTCGCAGGTGCTGCTTTCACCGGAAAAACCGGGAATCCTGGCAAAAAAGCCATTCCTCCCAATATAATTGCCAGTACAAACGCCATCCCCCGTTTCACATTCTCTCTGTACCGATACTCCCCCATAAATTTCCTCCTCGTTTTTACTGCCCCGCGCCCCTTAACACCGGCAGTCCCTCGTTTTCTTTATTTTTCAGTTCCCCAAACTGATTTCAGCAGCGAGATAATCCCCTTTTCATACTCCTGTCTTGATATTTCCTGTCGTCCCCACTGTTCTTCTATCTGCCCCATCGGTGCCTGTATTTTCTCCCAGGCAGCCTCGGAAATCGTCCCTTCTCCCCGCATACTCAAGGTCAGCGCCAGCACATTGGCAAGACTGTCTGGATCCGCTTCATACTCCTTTCTTCTCTGCTCCCGCTCCTTATTCTCATAGCGGTAAAACTCCGTCTCAAAGTCAACCGGATATGTTTTCGCATTTGAAAATAGCGGCAGGCTGGAGGTCGGATCCGTCGCATACCACTGCGTGCCGATCCGCACCAGGCACGCATCATGGAGATATTCCGGCGTGTAGGTCACACACTCCAGCCCTACGATCTGGCATAGGAACTGAAATTCTTCTGCGAAATCCCGGCAGACGCCAACGCCTCCTTCCAAAACCGGGAAATCCTTTGCCTCTTCCGGCGAACCGTAATGATTCTGGTTAAAACCTCCCTCTCCGTTTGCAATCCGGTTATGCACATACAGAAGACGCGTTTTTTCATCCAAATGAATCCAGTCAAAACTATTGACAAATTTCTGCAGTTCTTCGACCGAAGCCCAGCTATAATTTGCTTTCGGTTCTCCCTTCGTATTCCACCCTGGATTTGCTTCCCCCGGATAACGGACTGCCTCTTTCAGGTAATATTCCGGATCGCTGATCTCTGGGTGCTGCTCTGAAAAAATACTTCCATTTCCATAAAAACTCATCTCTCCATTCTGCCACTCCCATCTCAGACTCTCTGTGTCCTTCCATTCACCGCCATGCGTCCCCTGATTGCCTGCATAAGCGCTGAAACCTCCGGCTGCGATCATGGCTGCTGCCAGTACGGCTGTACATCCCGATTTATTGGTTGTTTTCTTATCCTGTTTCATTTTTTATACCCCCATTTTTTATTCTTTTCGTGTCATTCCACTTCATTTTCCTGTTTGCCTCTGTTTTCTTCTCTTCTCCTCTCTCAGCTTCTCGTCTGTACTATTCCGTCCAGCACCCAGGAACCATCCGCATTGACTACATTCCCATCGGGGGTGTGCGTATTTCGATACAAACGCCCCCTCATTCCATCAGATTTTTCCTGAAAATAGTAACAATGAAACACTCCA
>ENA-ORTU01002247-ORTU01002247.1-human-gut-metagenome-genome-assembly--contig:-NODE-2247-length-17763-cov-2.698441_pt1 | contig 17763 bp, 16 predicted proteins | sample MGYA00241910_ERZ509184 | MGnify/ENA primary metagenome ERZ509184 (study PRJEB26280, sample SAMEA2338847) | human gut metagenome | biome: human gut; feature: human-associated habitat; material: faeces... | reverse complement strand
GAAGGCTCCGGTTTTTCTCTGGATCCGATTCCGTAGACAAAGACCGGGTATTTTTATAAAGAAGAAGATCAGCCGGCCAGACATCCATATTACAGTGCCGGTCTTTATTATCTGCAGGAGCCAAGCGCCATGACTCCGGCGGCGAGGTTTCCGGTGGAACCGGGGGAGAGAGTTCTGGATCTGTGTGCGGCACCGGGAGGAAAGGCAACGGCTCTCGGCGCTGCGCTTCAGGGAAAAGGTGTGCTGGTGGCAAATGATATCAGTAATTCCAGGGCTAAAGCACTGTTAAAGAATCTGGAAGTATTTGGCATATCCAACGCCTTTGTGACCAACGAAGTACCACAGAACCTGGCAGAGCGGTTTGAAGGATTTTTTGATAAAGTGCTGATTGATGCACCGTGCTCCGGGGAGGGGATGTTCCGCAAAGATCCGGCGGTGATCAAAACCTGGGAGGAAGAACGCCCGGAGTACTTTGCAAAACTGCAGAAAGATATTCTGAAAAATGGTGTGCGGATGCTGCGCCCGGGTGGAAAACTGCTGTATTCCACCTGTACCTTTGCTCCGGTAGAAAACGAGGGAAGTATCTCCTGGATCCTGGAGCAGTGTCCGGAGATGGAACTGATTCCCATCGAAGGATATGAAGGATTCTCCGAGGGTAACCCTGCGTGGGGTGATGGAAGAGAGGAACTGCGCCGCTGTGTGCGGATCTGGCCGCATAAGATGAAAGGAGAGGGGCATTTTCTGGCCCTGCTGAAAAAGTCTGAGGATGCGCCCGAGACAAGGATCAGACTGGAACCGCCGACGCGGATGGATAAGAAAAATAAAGCAGTTCTGGAAGAATTCTTCAGGGACTGTCAGTGGAAGCCGGACTGGGAGCGGGTACAGATCAAGGGCGAGAAAGTCTACCTGGTACCGGAACTTCCGGCAAAGTTGAACGGTATCCATTTCTTAAGAAACGGACTGTATCTGGGAGATCTGAAGAAAAACCGTTTTGAACCATCCCAGCAGCTGGCGATGACGCTGAAGGCTTCCGACTATGCGGGAAGCGTATCCCTTTCACCGGAGGATGAACGGATCGGACGATATCTGCGTGGAGAAACCCTGCTTTTGGAACCGGGGGAAGCGACCAGAGAGAAAGGCTGGATCCTGGTCTGTGTGGATCAGTATGCACTCGGCTGGGGAAAACTTGTGAACGGAGTTCTGAAGAATAAATACTGGAGCGGCTGGCGACTAAAAAGTTGACATAATCCGCACTTTAATGCGGAAATTCGCCAAAACTCTACTAATTATTACGCAAATATTACGAGATGTTAAAAAACTACTTCACAATGCTACAAAATCATGCTATAATGACTCTTGCCTGAGAAAGTGAGAGGAATTAATATGAGAAGAAAAAGAATCATAAGCCTGGTACTTTCCGCATGTCTTATCGTGGGAAGTGCGGTACAGGGTGGAGCTGCTACCACGCAGGAGAAGATCTCCGATGCGAAGGCACAGCAGCAGGAGAATCAGTCTTCCCTGCAGCAGACCCAGGAAAAGATTCAGGAACTGGAATCAAAAAAAGGTGAATCCGAAACATATCTTGCAGATCTGAACACTCAGTTGGACGATCTTCGCAGCAGTCTGGAAAAACTGCAGAACGATTACGATGCGAAGCAGGAAGAACTGACACAGCTGCAAAGTGACCTTGAAGATGCGAAAGCGGATGAAGCGCAGCAGTATGAAGCGATGAAACTCCGTATCCGCTATATGTACGAAAACTCAGCCAGCAATTATATGAACCTGCTGTTCGAATCAGGAAGTATTTCTGATTTCTTAAACCAGGCTGAGAACATTTCCCAGATGTCAAAGTATGACAGAGACATGCTGGATACATACAGAGAAACAAAAGAAGCCATCCAGACCAAAGAGGAACAGGTGGCACAGGAAAAAGAAGAGATTGTGGCTCTTCAGCAGGAGAGCGCGGACAAGCAGGCAGCAGTAGAAGAACTGGTGGAGGCAACTTACCAGCAGATCCGTGAATATCAGGAGGATATTCAGAGTCAGCAGACAGCAGAGAATGATCTGTTGACCAAGATCAGCAGTCAGGAAGATGCGATCAACGACCTTCTTCGTCAGGCAAAAGAGGAAGAAGCAGCAGCCAGATTAGCAGCACAGCAGGCGGCACAGGCAGCAGCTGAGAAAGCAGCACAGGAAGCGGCAGCAAAAGAAGCGGCAGACAAAAAAGCAGCAGAAGATGCAGCAGCACAAAAGGCAGCACAGCAGAAAGCAGCGCAGCAGGCAGCGTCAGCGACACAGAAAAAATCAAACAGCAGTACAACAACGACTACAACGACAAGTAATACTGCTGCGAATACAACAACTTCAACAACTACAACAGACAGCTCCGACGATACCATCGATACTTCACAGGGCAAATACCTGGGAAGATTCAAACTGACAGCATATTGCGGCTGTTCCATCTGTTGCGGAAAATGGTCCGGCGGCGGTACAGCCAGCGGAACCACTCCGACACCGGGACGTACCATCGCGATGGCGGGAGTTCCATTCGGAACCAAACTTTCCATCAACGGTCAGATCTATACCGTAGAAGACAGAGGAACCGCATACGGACATGTGGACATCTTCATGGGAAGCCACAGCCAGGCATTGAGCTTTGGTATGAAATATGCAGATGTGTATCAGGTGAACTAGAGAAAAATAAGAACAGAGAGTGCAGGATACGGGAAACGTATCTGCACTCTCTTTTTTCGCTTACAGGAGATTGCTTTCCTGTTCATAATCCGGCTTCCGACTGCATAGAATGCAGATAGTTTCATAGCAACGAAACAAAGGAGGGGAAAAGATGGATGCCACGATTCTGGTAAACCGTACACACCGCTTACCGCGAAAAGCGATACCACAGACCTTAGTTGAGCCGGAAATCATCTTTGATGCACCTGTCGGGGACAGGAAAAGATTACTTGCAGTTAGTGCGGCGAAGGGAGTGGAGGCGCTTTTTGCGAGAGGAAAAGAGGAAGGAATCTATCTGTGCGGAGTATCCGGCTACCGAAGCTACGAAAGACAGGAAGAACTCTATCAGAAGAAACGGCGGGAACAGCCGAAAGAAAATGGAGATCCTGTACATTGGATAGCACCGCCGGGAGCCAGTGAGCATCAGACGGGTCTGGCACTGGATGTTTCCTGCCAGGCGGTTGACTATCAACTGGATGAGCGTTTCGGCGAAACCCGGGAAGGCCGATGGCTGAAACGGTGTGCACCCTTATATGGCTTCATCCTGCGCTATCCGAAAGGGAAGGAGCATATAACTGGATATGGATGGGAGCCCTGGCATATCCGATATGTAACCCGGTCGCTGGCGTTGTACCTGACACTTACAGGGCTGACACTGGAAGAATATTATGAGCAGAAGTAACTATTCAGTAGGTAGCATTCCGCGAGGTGTTTTGGCATGGTTTTTGCCAAAATCCCGAGACATACAAGTCAAAATGCCATCACCGAAGGTGATTAGAAATGCATTTTGACTCGTAACTGTGAGGGTACTGAACAGTTACGAGCAGAAATAAAATGAGGCGGAATGCCGGCAAAAGATGCTGGTGTTCCGCCTTGTTGTTACATTGTATATCATCAATTGTTCATAGTGAAGGTCAGATATCGGGCGATCATTTCTGCTACCTTTGCATCCGCTTCGGAAATCGGATCCGTGCGCTTCATGCCAAGAAAACACACGGCCCCGACCGGATCCCCGTCCCGTGTCACAGGAACCAACGCCTGTTCCGTGTGCGCATCATCGTCTGTCACCGGATAATAAGCATTATTTTCCGGGATAAAATCCCGGTCAAAGAGTCGCTGCTCCATCGCTTTACTGAGAGATTTCCCCTGATACTTCTTATTCTCCGGCCCGGCCGCGGCCACCACCTGCTCCTGATCACAGATACAAAACAACTTCCCGCACGTCTTTGCCGCCGCATCCGCCAGCTGCTGCGCTCCGCTCGAAAACTCCCCGATCGGCGAATATTTCTTCAGAATAATCTCCCCGTTCCGATCCGTAAAAATCTCCAGAGGCTCCGATTCCCGTATCTTCAACGTCCGCCGTATCTCCTTCGGAATCACCACCCGCCCGAGATCATCGATTCTTCGTACAATACCTGTTGCTTTCATAGACTTTCTCCTTATCCGTATAAATATGATGTGCTAAACCTGGTTTTAGATGAAATTAAAGTTCTGGTGTTAGTATTGGCGGATTTTTGGAAAATATGAGTGAAATGGTGGGTTTTGGGAAATGTGGTTTTAAAAATAGAAAATTTTTGTTTTTTAAAACCGGGAGAGGGATGGAAACATCTGATAAGGGGTGATGGAAGGAGAAATAGTGTGAGTTGTACGAAGAAATTACAGTTAAAGATTATATAATGAACAACAATTACGAGATGGTAATATGCTATGCGATATGGTACAATAAAAATAGTTTGATTATGAGGAGAGATAAACATAATGAAAAAGAGGTTGATAGGAATAGATGTTATAAGAAAACTGTGTGCGATACTGATTTTGTTTTTTCACTTGGGAGGACGTGGAATAGAATTTAAAGGCTGGAATGAATGGATTGGAAATCAAGTGGAATTTATTATGATTTTATTTTTTATGATTTCTGGTTTCTGCCTATCTTTTTCAAAACGGAATTTAAGTGGAAAAAATGAGATACTTGACTTTTATAAGAGACGGATATTGAAATTATTACCACTTTATTGGGTGATAGAGATATATTTGTTAATTATATCAATATATTATGGAAGTGAGTGGATAAATAGAATAAAAATTTTTCCGATAAGATTATTAGGTTTGCAGATGGCCTATCCGGTAGAAGTATATGTTGGGGTCGATTGGCTTATTGGAAGTATTATGATGTGCTATCTTATGTATCCTATTATCCAAATATTGACAGATAAGCTTTCAAACGAGAAAAGATATATGGTTTGCATTGGTGGGATTGTAGTATTATTTTATTCGATGCTGATGAAAGAATGGTTTCCTGGAACGGATTTATACTACAATACATTTTTTAGATTTTTAGAATTCTCAATTGGTGCAGTAATTCCACATAATGTGGAAATTATGAAAGAAAAAAATAAATATGTAAAAAATATAGTAAATTGGCTTGGATTAATTGCATTGCTAGGGGTGATTTCGCATAGAAATGACAATTGGATATGGTTATTTGTCCAATTATTATTTTTGCCAATAATAATTAGTGTAGCTAGTAACGTATATTTACCAAGATATTTAGAAAAAATGATTATGATATTAAGTGGATGTACATTTGAAATTTTTATATTTCAGGATGTTATCTTTTCCGATCCATTTATCAATAAAGTAAGAATGATAGAGGGGAACAGTTCTAAATTTTATTATTTTATAATATGTATGTTAATTCTTTGCATGGGATGGAAGGGATTTTCACAGATTATAAGTAAAATATATATCAGAAAAAAAGGTAAGATATAAAAGTAAGTAGTGATTTTAGATGATAAATTTGAATTCCTTAAGCTCAGATGCTAGAATGGATAGAAGAGTGTGAAAAGGATAATATAAAGGAAAGACATTTTGTTAAGGTGAAAAAATGCAGGCAAATATATATGTTAGTGTATTAAGCATATTGGTGTTGTTAATTCTCTTTTTTCTATTTGGCTCTATGATAACGTGCAGAATTAAAAAGGATGATTTTTCGTTGCTTTTGAGTATAAATATTGGATTTATGGTATATTTTGCCACTTTTGAGATTGTTGCTTTACCAATGAAGTTGTTATTACAACCCTTATCGAAATTATCAATTATGTGGGGAATAGTATGTTTAATTGTTAGCAGCATTTCGATTGTAGTAAATAAAAATGAATGGGTGAAATCTTTTAGAAATGTAGAATTTAAAAATACTATTCGAAATAGTGTAATAGTTTGCATTGTTTTGGGTGCGTTAAGTTATTTAATAACAAATAATATTCAGTACGGTAGCAGTATAGATTCGGCATATTATATTGGAATGTCAAGTTCATCTGTTTATACAGATACAATTGAACAATATAATCCATATACAGGTGTAAAATTGGAAACACTGGATCCATTGTATTTAATACTTACATACTCAGTACATAATTCGGTGATAAGCATGATAACGAAGATCCATCCGTTAATTGCATATAGATTTATTATGTCAACAGTTGTTATCGTCATTACGGGGGGGAATTTATATAATATAGCAGCAGAATTTTTGAATAAGAACAAAAATAGATTGTTGGAGACTTGGTTTCTGATGGTCGTAGTGTATATGTGTGGTTATTCTATGTATTCACCTACAGGTTTTTTTGCATATAGAACATTTGAAGGAAAAACCATTCTGGCGGTTATTGTGATACCGACATTGCTATTGTTATTGATACGTACGCTTAAGAAAAAAAATAGTATATGGGATTGGTATGCAATGGTTTGCACTTTGATAGGTGGAATGGCGTTTTCCATGTCAGCAATGTTATTAATGCCAACACTTATTTCTATGTACTATATTCCTGTGATTTTAAGCAAAAACAGGAAACATGTTATATGGAAATATGTGGCCAGCATGGTGATTTGTGCAATGTTTATTGTGATTCATTTGTGCATTTCAAAGAAAGTTATACAAATAAAAATTTTATAAGAAAAGAGAAAGTGATGCAGGGAATTACAGCGGAAGGATATGGATGGGATTTTATTTGGCAAAATCTACAGGCATATTTGAATGATAATTGGCTATGGATATATATTTTATTATTCTTTGAACTCGTATTTTTTACAAAAAGCAAACGTTGGATAAAATTGGGAATATATCCATATATTTTGTTTGCACTAACAGTGTGTAATCCATTGGTTGTAAAAATTGCAGGTAAGATATTTGGATTATCAGATAGATATTATCGCTTTTTTTGGCTTATTCCAATAGCTCCAATGATTGGTTTTTGTTATGCGGCTATAGTAAAGAAAGTGAATAAGTGTTGGATATGTGCGGTTATATGGTTGATGATATTCGGAAGCATTGTTATGCTGGGCAAACCAGTATATTCAAGTTCATCACCTCCTTATGTAAAAAAAATGAACGCTTATTATACATGGGATGAAGTCATAGATATTGACAAATTATTGCATTCAGAAGGGAAAAAGAATCCTAAAGTCTTATATTCAGGTTGGCTTGTATATGATATGAGACAGTATGATCCGACTATTAATTCTGTATTGGGGCGAGAAGACTTAGAGACATATAACACATTTTTTGAAGAGAATGATTTACGAGTATTGTTGGAAAGGAAAGATTATCATTCGATTTTGAAATGGGCACAGTTAGCATATTATAAAGAATTAGTAAGTGCAGAAATGTTTAGAGAGGCAGCAAGTGCAGAAAAAGTAGATTATGTTATTGTAAAATCAGATGATTTAGATGCAGTACAATTTTACCAAAGTTGGGGTTGCAGCGTATTGGGTGAAGTGGATGGATATTGCGTGTTACGTACAGAGATTGATTAATAATTATGGAGACGAAAGATGAAAAAAGATAATGAACAGTATAAACGTATAATACGTATTTTTTTAGTTGTAGTTTTAGTAGCGTGTGAAACAAGTTTTTTTATGTATAGTTGGATAAAAAGCTATAATTTATATACGGTATTTCCATTTTTCCAAAAAGGTCATTGTATGATGGCAGGAATGTATGTAATGTATCAAATGATTTTTTTATATATATTTGGTGTCTTGAAAGTCGGTTATTTAAAGAAAGCAAATATTATTTATTCACAGATTTTAGCATTGATATGTGCCAATATTGTTATGTATTTACAGATTGTATTGCTTTCTGTTCGGTTTGTAAATGTAGGACCATTACTGAAAATAACAGTTTACGATATTGGAATTGTAGTGATTGTAGCAGTGATCAGCGAAAAACTTTTTCGAAAACTTTTTCCACCACGTAAGTTATTAGTAGTGTATGAGGAATATGATCCAACAGAGTTTATCAACAAATTAAATACAAGAAAAGATAAGTATAAAGTAGAACAAAAGATTAATGTAAGTGCTGGTTTGGACATAGTTGAAAAAGAAATAAAAAAATATGAAGGAGTTGTTATATACGATGTACACTCTGAGACTCGTAACAAAATTCTTAAGTTTTGTTATGGGAATGATATTAGGGCGTATTCAACAACAAAAGTATCGGATATTCTGATACGTGGGGCAGAAAGTTTACATATTTTTGATACTCCGTTATTGTTATATAGAAACCATGGGTTAAGCTTCGAGCAAAGATTTCTAAAGAGAACTATGGATATTTTGGTATCAGCATTAATGTTGTTGATTACTTCTCCTATTTTCTTAGTTGCCTCTATCGCAATAAAACTATATGATGGGGGTCCAGTATTTTATCGTCAGGCGAGATGTACCATGAATGGAAAAGTGTTTCATATTTTTAAGTTTCGAAGTATGATAGTAGATGCAGAAAAAGATGGAAAGTCTCAACCAGCAGCAGATCATGACCCAAGAATAACGCCAGTAGGAAGAATATTGCGCGCAACACGGTTAGATGAACTTCCACAATTAATAGATATACTGATTGGAAACATGAGTCTGGTAGGACCTCGTCCAGAGCGGGTGGAGCATGTAGAAAAGTATACGGAAGATCTTGCGGAATTTGAATATCGTCTAAAAGTACGTGGGGGACTGACGGGATATGCTCAGATTTATGGAAAATATAATACAAGTCCATACGATAAGTTGCAGCTTGATTTGATATATATTCAGAATTATTCTATTTTCTTAGATATTAAACTGATTTTAATGACCATAAAAATTATGTTTATGAAAGAAAGCACAGAAGGTTTTACTGAAGAGCAACGGAAGGATATTCAGGAAAAAGAATGAAAAAAATTACATTTTTAATGTTACATCTGGGATATGGTGGAGCGGAGCAGGCTGTTATAGCACAAGCTAATTTATTGGTAGAAAAATACAATGTAGAGATAATAAGTTTTTATAAGTTGTATGAAAATCCTGCATTTGAAGTGGATCCTCGGATTGAAATAAAATATCTTACAGAGAATGTTAAACCAAACAGAGAAGAAATAAAAAAAGCTATTAGTGCACGTGAAGTTGGAAAAATAGTGAAAGAAGGGATAAAAAGCCTAAAAATACTTTATTGGAGAAAATATAAAATGCGGACTGCAATACGAGAATGCGATTCGGATGTTATTATTTCTTCAAGATATATATATCACAAATTATTAACTAAGAATGCACCGGAAAAAGCAGTTTGTATTGCACAGGAACATAATCATCATAATGGAAATGAAAAATATATAAGAAGACAGATACAGGCAATAAAGGATATGGATTATTTTATGCCGGTATCCAGAGAACTGACGGAGTTTTACAGGGAAAGAACTAGGGGAATGAAAGTTAAATGCAAATACATTTCCCATTATCTGGAGAAAATTCCTCAAGAAAATTCTGATTTAACAGGAAAAAAAATAATATCAGTAGGTAGGTTAGCTCCAGAAAAAAATTTTGTTGAGTTGATTGATATTTTTGCACTGATATCTAAAAATAATAAAGACTGGCAGCTACACATCGTAGGAGACGGCGCGGAAAAAGAACGATTAATTAAAATTATAAAAGAAAATGGGTTGAATGAAAAAGTAATTTTACATGGATATCAAAATAAAGAGTATATTGCAAAATTAATGTATCAATCTTCGATTTATGTTATGACTTCACTGACAGAATCTTTTGGACTAGTGTTAATAGAAGCGCAGTCATTTGGTATTCCATGCATTGCTTATGACTGTGCACAGGGAGCAAAAGAGATAATTCAATCTTACAAAAACGGAATATTAATTGAAAAACATTCACAAAGTCAAATGGTGAAAGAATTGGAAAAACTGATATCAGATTATAACTACAGAAAAAAGATCGGAGAAGAAGGAAAAAAGAATGCATTGAAATACTCAAAAGAGAGTGTTGCAACTTTATGGTATGATTTTATTGATAGTATAACTAAAAAAGTGTAAAAGGAATATATATGAACAAATTAGAAAAGTTAGAAAATATAACAATAACATATAGTAAGTGTCTTGTATTATTTTTGATGTGTTTTATACCATTTAGAAATGAGTTAGAGCTTCTCTTAGGAACATATATAAAAGTTTTGCCAGATATGATGATTTTGATTTTGCTTATGGGTTATGTGATATCCCAAAGGGGTAGGGTTAAAATCCAACTAAGTGATATCATTTTTTGTTTGTTTTTTTTGGTGGCTTTAATAAATACTATTTTTATAAAAAAAATAAGTATAAGTATATATATAATGGAAGTGAGAAGTTTAGCCGTTTATTATATTTTATACGTTGTTATTAGAAACTATAAATTTGAACAGAATTATATTTTGAAAATATGTAAATGTATAAGAGGATTGACCTATTTGCTCTTTGTGCTTGGAATGATTGAAATGCTTAGCAGTAAAATGCTGCTTTTTCCTAAGAGCGTTGCGGAATCAATTATTTACGCGGATAATTTTTCAAGAATGTATGGAATGTTTTGCAATCCTAATACTTATGGTGCATTTCTGGTACTGACATTTTTCTTTGTAATATATCATGCAAAAGGAGAAAAACTATGGGTCTATAAATGCATAGCGTTGGCATCATTATTTATGACTATGTCAAGAAGTTCTCTCCTTATCTTTATATTTGTCGGGATTTTGTACATTTTAATTTTTAGAAAGGAGCTTCTGGAGAATAAAAAAGCTCTTATTTTACAAATAATTATAGTTGGCTTAATAAGCATTGGCATTTATATGCTGAGTGTTGTAGGACGGGAATCTATGGTGAAATATATTAATGCAGGAACTACAGCTGAAGAAGCCGAGACGACAATGTTTGACCGACTTAAGGAAATGAATTCAGAAGAGATTGTTGAACAATCTAATTTAGTAGGAAGAATTTTTATTGTGAAAACGGGTATCCAAATATGGAAAGACAATGCAATATTGGGTACAGGTTTTGGAACATATGGATCTGGCGCAAGTATGGCATGGATACCAGAGATTTATGAACAATATGGTATACCAGCTGGATGTTATTCAGATAACGAATATATAAAGGATATTGTAGAAACTGGTAGTGTTGGTTTTCTACTTCTATGTTTATTTTTGGTAAGTATTTTATATGAACAAAGGAAAAAACCTTTAAACATATTGATTTGTATAATGGTAGGATGGTTTGGATTGTTTTATAATGTATTTGAAGTTCAAATTGTAGCTTTTTTGCTATGGGGATATCTTGGAGTCTTAAATCAAAATAAGGAATATGAGAGGTGATATGAGTTGATACCGAAAAAAATTCATTATGTATGGGTTGGGGGAAATGAGAAAAACAACACAATAAAGCAATGTATGAAGACTTGGGGAAAGCATTTGGAAGGATATGAAGTTATTGAATGGAATGAAAATAATTTTGATATAGATTCACACCCATTTGTGAAAGCAGCATATAAAGCTAAAAAGTGGGCATATGTGAGTGATTACATAAGGGCGTATGTAATATACAAATATGGTGGAATCTATTTGGATACAGACATACTAGTATTAGATAATTTTGATCGCTTTTTAAATAATCGCGCATTTGTTGGTTTTGAAAATCCACAATATCCATTTACTGCAGTCTTTGGTGCAGAACCCGGTCATCCATTAGTAAAGGATATGATAGAATACTATGACCGTTTAGATGAATATAAGTTTGATTTCGAAAAAAATAATACGATATCAGTATCAGATTTACTAATAAAAAAATATCATTGCAAAGTAGGAAATAAATTTCAGATTTTAGATGAAGATATTGCTGTTTATCCGGATACTGTGTTATGTAATCCGTCTGAAAATTCGATATCTATTCATGTGTTTACGGGAACGTGGTTGGAAGGGAAAAAAGCTTTGGCACGAAAAATTAATGTGTTTTTAAAAATCCATGTTACGAATAAGAAAAGAGCAAAGCTATTCCGAAAATATATTATGCGGGTATAAGGAGAAGTATGAAAGCATTTTTTGAGAGACTTTATGATAAATCGGATAATCGGACGGACGTGTGTACTTTCCGGAACTTGTTCTGGGGCCGGCAAGAAAAGGACTGAAAGTGACCTATACAACAGATACCAGACCGACGGATAGCATTGTCAGAAATGCCAAGGATTCGGATCTTTTTATCTGTGAAGGTATGTATGGTGAAAAAGATAAACAAATGAAAGAATTATTATTGGATTCATCAGATACGATTGTAGCTGACGGAGTGGGGATTATTAAAGCCGCAAAAATGTTGAAATATCCAATGCCAGCGAAAATTCCAGGTGTGGATATTGCAAAAAAGTTATTTGAATATGGAAACGAACTTGGAAAAACAATTTTCCTTTTTGGGGCGAAGCCGGAAATAGTAGAACAGCTAAATCAGGTTTTGAGAGATGAATACAAAGATTTAAAGGTGGTTGGAACTGAAAATGGTTATGTACAGAATAAGGATGCAGTATTTGAAAAAATGAAACAGCTTCAGCCAGATATAGTATTAGTTGCATTAGGTATGCCACAACAGGAAAAACTAATATATAAGCATCTAAAAGATTTTGAAAAGGGTATTTTTGTTGGGGTTGGAGGATCGTTTGATGTTTTGAGTGGAATGAAACAAAGAGCACCTCACTTTTTTGTTAAACATAATATTGAATGGTTGTATAGAATAACAAAAGAACCATATCGGTTAAAACGTTTTTATAATAGCAATATAAAATTTATATTTCGAGTAATGTTTGATAAAAATTTACGCTAAAGAAAGGGAAAAATATGAGAAAAATAAAAGTAATGAGTATTTTCGGAACTAGACCAGAAACAATAAAAATGGCACCGGTAGTTCATGAATTGGAAAAAAGAGAAGAGATTGAAAGTATCGTATGCGTAACTGCACAGCACAGGGAAATGTTAGATCAGGTTCTGAAAGCATTAAAAGTAAAACCAGATTATGATTTGAATATTATGAAACAAGGTCAAACATTATCGGATATTACGACAAGGGCTTTAAAAGGTTTGGAAGATGTTATTAAAGAAGTAAAACCGGATATTATTCTGGTACATGGAGATACCACGACAACGTTTGCGGGAGCATTGGCAGCCTTTTATCAGCAAGTTGCAGTTGGACATGTAGAAGCAGGATTGCGTACATATAATAAGTATTCACCGTTTCCAGAAGAAATGAATCGTCAATTCGTTGGAATAGTTTCCGATATGAATTTTGCACCAACAGAACGAAGCAAGAACAATTTACTGCGAGAGGGGAAAAAAGAAGAGACGATTTATGTAACCGGAAATACTGCAATAGATGCATTAAATTTAACGGTAGATGAAGAATATAGTGATGAAATAACAGAATGGATAGGAGACGACCGGCTTATTGTTCTGACTGCACATAGAAGAGAAAATCTTGGAGAGCCTATGTACAGAATGTTTAAAGCTATACGCCGTATCATAGACAAATATGATGATGTTAAAATGGTATATCCTGTTCATTTAAATCCATTAGTTGTGAAAGCAGCAAATGAGGTATTCGGTGATAGTGAGAAGATAAAATTGATTAAACCTCTGGAAGTTGTAGAGTTCCATAATCTGCTCAGCAGATCATATCTTATTCTTACAGACAGTGGCGGAATTCAGGAAGAAGCACCCTCCCTTGGAAAACCAGTTATTGTTTTACGAGATACAACGGAACGTCCAGAGGGGATAGATGCTGGAACTTTAAAACTTGCAGGGACGGAAGAAGAGACAATTTATCAAATGGTAGATGAATTGTTAAGCGATTCAATGGAATATGAAAAAATGAGCAAGGCATCTAATCCATATGGAGATGGTCATGCAAGTGAACGAATTGTAGATGCAATTATTGCCAAGTTTAGCAAGAGTATTGGAGAAGAGTAAATGCGAAAAAAATGCGTTATGCTAAGTAACTATGTTGTGAAAGATAGAGATGCAGGTGCAAAAGCTCCGAAAGATGTTAACGCAGTATTTGAACAAAATTTTGGAAAAATATACATGCTATATCATATTAATCGTAGATATATTAGAAATATTTTGTCGTGGTTAAATATGCATAGGCTGAAAAATGCTTTTCGAGATGAATATATGTTTGTACAATGGCCATTATATTTGTGGAGTCCAGTTACTGTAGAAGATATATTAACAATAAAAAGCAAAAAAAAGGTAGTATTGATTCATGATATAGATAGCTTTCGGAAATATCCAGATTCAACAGAAAAGCGTAAAGAAGAAATTCAGCGCTTAAATAAATTTGATGTGGTTATTGCACACAATAGAAAAATGATAACATGGTTGAAAGAAAATGGGTTGAAAAAGCCGTGTGTTTCTCTAGAATTATTTGACTATCTTGCAGAAACAAAACCTTCTCAAAAGAAAAATATAGGAGAAGATAATAATTATACAATATGTTTTGCCGGCAATTTAATAAAATCTCGTTTCATGCAATCAATATCACAATACATTCATTCGCCAATTAATATATATGGTAACAAACCGGACTATATATTGAATGGGGAAAATTTGTGCTATCAGGGAAGTTATTCCCCTACAGCGTTGTGTGAAGCGATGAATGGAGATTTTGGTTTAATATGGGATGGTGGGAGTTGTGAAGAATGCTCTGGGAATGATGGGCAATATATGAAAATCAATAATCCGCATAAGTTGTCATTGTATATATCTTGTGGTTTACCAATTATAACATGGAAAGAAGCGGCTATTGCAGAATTTATAGAAAAAAATGGAATAGGATTTGCAGTGAATAGTTTGGCAGAAATAGATGATGTATTAGGTAACATGACAAGAAAGGAATATGAGAAGTATAGAAATAATGTGTTGGAAATCACGCGTGATGTAAGAAAAGGAGAATATGTAAAAAAAGCATTTATAGAAGCGATTTCCATTTTAGAGGAGGAGCACGATTTAGAAGAAGTAATGCAAAGAGATTAGAGGAAATAGATATGCAAAACACCAGAAAATCATTAAAAATCAATTTTATAATGAATGTAATACTTTCGATGTCGGCATTTTTATTTCCATTAATTACATTTCCATATGTGTCTAGGATTTTAAAACCAGAAGGAATGGGAAAAATTTCTTTTGCGACATCTTTAATTACATATTTTGATATGATTGCGCAATTGGGAGTTCCAACATATGGAATTCGTGCATGCGCTAAAGTAAGGGATGATAAAGAAAAATTAACTAGAACGGTACATGAATTATTTTTTATTAATATATGTATGTGTGTGCTTGCGTATATAACACTAGGTGGAGCACTTGTGTTGGTTCCAAGATTACAAGAGGATCGTACATTATATATAATCGTAAGTGCCACTATTTTATTTAATGCTATCGGCATGGAATGGCTGTACAAAGGATTGGAACAATATACATATATTACAGTTCGATCTATTCTGTTCAAATTTATTGCTGTTATTTTAATGTTTATATTGGTTCGGCAAAAATCAGATTATGTGGTATATGGAGGAATTACTATATTTGCTGCATCGGCGTCAAATATACTTAATTTTATAAATCTACGCAAATATATTGGTGTAAAATTAATTGGAAATTATCATCCCAAAAAGCATTTAAAGTCAGTAGTGATTTTTTTTGCAATGGCCTGTGCATCTACTATATACACAAATCTAGATACGGTTATGCTTGGATTTATGAAAACCAATCAAGATGTCGGGTGTTATAATGCTTCTGTTAGAATAAAGACTATTTTGGTTAGTTTAATCACATCTTTAGGCGCAGTATTGCTACCACGAGCGTCATATTATGTTGAAAATAAACTGTGGGATGAATTTAAAAATATCAGTGAAAAGGCATTGAATTTTGTTTTTTTACTTTCGGTTCCTTTGATGGTATATTTTGGAATGTTTGCGAAACAAGCGATATTTTTCCTGTCGGGAAAAGATTATGCTAATGCGATTTTACCAATGCAAATACTTATGCCTACGCTTTTAATGATAGGGATTACTAATATATTGGGAATTCAAATGTTAGTTCCACTTGGAAAAGAAAAGGTGGTATTATATTCGGAAATAGCAGGAGCAATTATCGATCTATTACTGAATGCCGTTCTGATTCCACGTTTTGCTTCGTCAGGAGCTGCCATCGGGACTTTGCTTGCTGAAGCAGTGGTTTTTGTGGTACAGTTTATTTTTCTGAAAGAAATGGTTATAAAAGCCTTAAAGAAAATAAGTTACCAAAAGATTATGGTAGCAGTGATTTTAGCAATTACTGTTTCAGGCTGGGTGAACTTGATGAGCTGGGGAAGTTTTGTTTGTTTAGTGGTAAGTGCAGTACTCTTTTGGGGAGTGTATGGAGGAGTATTACTCATTACAAGAGAGAAATTTGTGAATGAAATAGTAGGACAGATGATTAAGAAAATAAAAAGAAACTGAGACATTTTTCTGGAAAGAAGAATGTAAATGGTATTTTGTCTGTCAGTATTTAAAATTGCTTTACAATATAAATAAGAAGACAAGTGCTTGCGTCTAACGATGGCGCAAGCATTTGTTTTTACAGATAAACAAGGTGTATAAAATAGCGAAAGGAATTATGATAATTATAAAAAAGGGTATTAAAGGAAAAAATAAAGGCGGAATATTAAGTATATTGAGTATTTGTATGAGTGTACTTGTGTTATCGCTAGGGAGTTTGTATTTTGCGACAGATAAATTTGGAATTGAAATGTTTTATTCATATTTTAGGAATCCATATACAATATTGCTAAATACGATTCCAATTCTTTTACTGATAGTATTTCTTTTTTTGGTGTGCAATCGGTTATGGATTAGCATAGGAATTACATCAATTGTCGTGATTGTTTTGACGCTAATTAATTATTTTAAGATATTATTTCGTGATGATCCATTGATGGTGGAAGATCTTTCGTTGTTTTTGGAAATGAAGAATATGACGGGGCGTTATAAGATACATGCGAATAGTACGATGGCCTTTTGGATTTTAAGTATGGTAATTCTTGTCGGAATTGTATGGAAAATTAGAAAAGTAGTAAAAATAAGAATGAAACTTAGGACAAGAATAATTTTTTTGATAATAACAGCATTAAGTGGGATTTTCTGCATGCATAGTCTTGTTTTGAATGATAAATATTATCAAAAAACAGAGAATATAGCACTGATCAATCAATGGAGAGCTACACAACAATTTGTTAGCAGAGGTTTTGTTTATCCGTTTTTGTATAGTAGCAAAGAAGCTAAAATGGAAAAACCGAGTGGATACAGCAAAAAAGAAATAGAAAATAGTTTAAAAGATATTAAAGAGGATGATATACCAGCAGATAAAAAAATTAATATTATTGCTATTATGATGGAAGCGTATGGAGATTTTTCAATATATCCACAATTGGAATTTAACTCGGAAAATGATCCATATGCTGCATTCAATCGCGTTAAAGAAATTTCTTATCATGGAAATTTATTAACAGATATTTTTGCAGCTGGAACGGTCAGAACCGAAAGAAGATTTATAACAGGAGCAGATACTTATCCGGATCTTCGCAAGAATACATACTCTTATGCCAGATATTTTACAGAACAGGCAACTTCAAGTCCATTTATGCGGATGAGTGCATTCGAGGAATGCAAATTGTAGAC
>ENA-ORTU01002228-ORTU01002228.1-human-gut-metagenome-genome-assembly--contig:-NODE-2228-length-17903-cov-6.382116_pt1 | contig 17903 bp, 20 predicted proteins | sample MGYA00241910_ERZ509184 | MGnify/ENA primary metagenome ERZ509184 (study PRJEB26280, sample SAMEA2338847) | human gut metagenome | biome: human gut; feature: human-associated habitat; material: faeces... | reverse complement strand
TGATTGGAAAGGCAGTCAGTTATGCAAATGAGCATTATCCTGAAAGCATTTATATTTTTGCAGCCGAGAACAAACCGGAGAAACCAATCAGCTACCGAACCTTGCAGGATAAAGTGCTTCGGATGATCTATGAAAAAGATATCCGGGATGACAATGGGAACTTATTCGGATTTGGAACACATATGTTCCGGCACTGCTATGGGGTAAAGCTGACAGAACTCCATGTGGATGACTGGACCATAGCAAAGCTCCTCGGACATAAAGGAGTGAGAAGTGTCCAGTATTACCGGAAAATGAGTAATCAGAGGCTTGCAGATGAAACACGGGAAGTAAGAAATCTTATGTCACAGATTATCCTGGCGAATCTGGACGGATGGGGAGAAGAATATGAACAAATACGACAAGATGTTGGAATTGAATAAAAGAAAAAGCGAAGAGAAAGTGGAACGTGCAACCCTGGCAATCCGGACAATGGTATTGGAAAAAGAAAAAGTATCCGTGCCAGCACTGATGCAAAAGACAGGGCTGTCCAGAGGATTCTTTTATAAGAATCCGATTGTACGAAGTGAGATTGATGCAGCAATGGAACAGCAGGCTGGCATGGTAGATCCAAGGAGAAACATCATCAGCCAGGCAATGGAAACAGAAATGGATCTGCTCCAACAACAGATACAGAATCTGAAGAGCGAGAATGAGAATCTGAAAAAAGAGAATCAAAAGCTGAAAAAGGCACTGTCCAAAAGGGAATTAAATCTTATCAAACAGCTTTAAACTATACCACAATGCAAAGCGGATCTGCCAGGATGCGGCAGATCTGTTTTGCATTGTGGTATAGAAACAGATTATGCTTAAAAGGCATTAAGCAACCTACAATAATGGGTATTGGACATAGGAAGCAATATGGGTGTATGATAAAAACCGATAAGAAATAAAGTGAATCTGAAATGTAAACTGTCACAGGAAAAATGCGAACTTTATGTAAAAAGTTGCAAAATCTATTGACCTACAGCTTGCTTCAGGTTGTACCATAAAATAAAAACGCAAGGAGGAGATTTTCATGGATATCGAACAGATGAAAAAAGACTTAGGCGGTGGCAACGTATTTCCAATCGGTGAGGAAAATGTAGCATTTGCAAAGTATTTTACAGGTGAATGTTATCTGAATATGCTTACAACAGAGCGAGTACCTGTTGGTCTGGTTACTTTCGCTCCAAAAACAATCAATGCATACCACGTTCATCACAAGGGTGGCCAGATCCTTATGGTTACTGGTGGAAGAGGATGGTATCAGGAAGAAGGAAAACCGGCTCGTGAACTGAAAGCTGGAGATGTGGTAAACATTCCACCGGAAGTAAAACACTGGCATGGAGCAGCGAAAGACAGCTGGTTCCAGCATCTGGCAGTTGAGGTTCCGGCAGAAGGAGCTTCCAATGAGTGGCTGGAGTTCTTACCAGAAGAAGAGTACAACAAATTACCATAAATAAAAAGACGGAGGTTTGATGTCATGGCAAAGATTACACAGACAGCAGGAAGAAATGCTCTGGGAACATTTGCACCGGAGTTTGCACATTTCAACGATGATGTTCTGTTCGGAGAGAACTGGAACAATGAAGATATTGATTTGAAGACAAGAAGCATTATCACAGTCGTAGCACTGATGGCACAGGGAATTACAGATTCTTCTTTAAAATTCCATTTACAGAATGCAAAGGATCATGGGGTAACACAAAAAGAAATCGCAGCGATTATTACTCACGTAGCATTCTATGCAGGATGGCCAAAGGGCTGGGCAGTATTCAACCTTGCAAAAGAGGTTTGGAACGAGGAAGAAACAGAAAAATAACCTGGCAGAAACTGCTCGTCAGGACAGATTCGCACAAAGCACAGATGTGTATGCCGTTAAAGCCAGCAACTACAAGGGATTGCGGAGAGGTAGTCCAGTTTAATGCAGAAATAACTGGCATATCCATCATGCAAAAAGTGGAGGCGGACAGATTCTGGTATGCGTTGCCGGAAGAGGATATTATCAGGTAGAAGGTAAAGAAGCTGTAGAAATGAAGCCAGGCGACTGCATCAATATTCCGGCAGAAGTAAAACACTGGCATGGCGCAGCACCGGATGAATGGTTTTCACATCTGGCAATAGAAGTTCCGGGCGAAAATAGTTCCAATGAATGGCTTGAACCGGTAAGTGATGAAGAATATAGAAAACTAAAATAGGAAGATTGAAAAAAGTATCTGAATGGGATAAAACTTTTCCAAAAAGTGAAAAAGTAGATCATGAGAAAGTGACATTTGTAAATCGTTATGGAATCACACTTGCTGCAGATTTGTATAAGCCGAAAAATGCATTTGGGAAATATCCAGCGATTGCTGTAAGTGGACCATTTGGTGCAGTCAAAGAACAGTGTTCCGGACTGTATGCGCAGACGATGGCTGAAAAAGGATACCTTACTATTGCATTTGATCCTTCTTTTACGGGAGAAAGTGGAGGCAATCCAAGATACATGGCTTCTCCGGATATTAATACAGAAGATTTCATGGCTGCTGTTGATTTCCTTTCTGTTCGGGAAGAGGTAGATCAAGATAGAATAGGAATCATTGGAATCTGTGGCTGGGGTGGGATGGCTCTTAACGCAGCTGCACTCGATACAAGAATAAAAGCAACGGTTGTATCTACCATGTATGATATGACAAGGGTAAATGCGAATGGGTACTTTGATTCTGAGGACAGTGAAGAAGCACGTTATGCGAAGAAGCAGTCGCTGAATACCCTCAGAACACAAGAATACTGTAAAGGCGAATATTCCAGAGCTGGTGGTTGTGTTTCTCTTCCGGTTCCAGAGGATGCCCCTTTCTTTGTAAAAGATTACAGTGAGTATTATAAAGGCAGATGTTATCATAAAAGAAGCCTGAATTCCAATGATGGCTGGAACAGTATTGGATGTATGTCATTTATGAATCAGCCAATATTAAAGTACAGTAATGAAATCAGAAGTGCAGTCCTCATTGTTCACGGAGAAAAAGCACACAGCTATTATTTTGGAAAAGATGCTTATGAAAATATGATTAAGGACAGCAAGTACACATCCAATAAAGAGCTGCTAACAATTCCAGGGGCTGTTCATACAGATCTTTACGATAATCTGGATGTAATCCCATTTGATAAAATCCAGAAATTTTTTGAAGAAAACGGAGTTGGTTAATTATGGCAAAAAAAGTATTGATCATATCGACAAGTCTTCGAGGAGGGAGCAATTCTGATATACTTGCAAATGAGTGTGCAAAGGGAGCAAAAGAAGCGGGGCATATGAATATGCTTGGATGCAAACTTTATATAAAGCAATAGCTGAGGTAAGAAAAACAAGAATTGTTGAGAATTCCAGTTTGGTAGCAAATGAAAAAGCATGGTCTTTAATGGATGAAGATATGCAGGAAATATTTATGACATCTGCTGGAGCTGCTATTGATATGGTATTAGAACTTGAGCCGAGAATGGCAGAAGTTGATAGTGACGAGCTTACTCTTGAATTTCAAAAAGATGGTCAAGGTGTAAAAGGTGATGTTAGAGATATTGTTATAAAGAGAAAAAATATTGAATGGGAAATTGGTTTAAGTATTAAGCACAATCATGATGCAGTTAAGCATAGTAGATTAAGTCATAAGTTTTGTAATCCAATTTTCTAGCCATATGAATCTCCTTTCCATAATGATAATGAATTTTAACCCAGGCAGAGGTAAACTGCCTGGGATGCTACATTAGTTGCGGGTAACATATCCGTTACTGATTGTGGCACTGCGACCAGAAATTCCGCCAAGAGATGAAACAGCACGATGTTTGGAATAACCAAGATTAACCAATGTGTTAACATAACCATTAATACTAACGGTGTCACCAACGTTTGGAATGACATAATCAACAAGATACATAAGGGAAGTCCTCTTTTCTTTTTATTTAAAACGCAAATAAAACCAAAAGTAAATCTTAAAATAGGTTTGTTTAAATTATAGTATAAAGGAATTAAAAAAGCAACAGTAAAAACCAAAAAAGTTTTACTTTGTGGCTTGCCTGTGTTAATATGATTGATATGGAGGTGCTAAGCATGTATATTTATGAGCTTTCGATTGCAATGGCAGATAAAAAGTTAAAGTTTTATAGTGAAGAAGATGAGTTGATATTAGCCATCAAAAGATCAATTGAGATTGCTAATAAATCATATTCTGCAACGCGTTATCATAGGCGTATAGAATATATAGAAAGGATTGATGAAGACAAAATTCATATTCAAATGACATCGCCGGAGCCTATAAATCCAGTTAGATGTATTACTAATCTTTCACGTGCACTTTTGAAAGATGCTTATTGGATAGATAATTTTAATGAAGAAAATTTGCCGAATAAGTGTGTGTTTTCTACAAAAATATTAGAAAAAGAAAAACATGAAAAGATAGTATCATTGTCAGATACAGAGATATTAAAAGAGTTGGTATCAATATTTGTAGGGCAAGGTGAATCGGATTCGTATATAGATAAGAAGCGAGCGCGTGATGCGGCTGAAATGGTAAGGGGTATCGTAATAGAATATGTTAATGGTAAAAATGATATTAAGTAAAACTCCTTAGTAGTAGGAATTTCCCTCTTACTACCATTGCTACTACTAACAGGTAGTCACAACTTGCTAAATTATGCTATAATTTGCCTATCTAACAACCAAACAAGAATTTAACCATAACCCCGGAACATCCCGCAAAACTGGGCATTTCCGGGCAAAAAGGAGTAAACAATTACTATGATAAAAGTACTATTCGTCTGCCACGGCAGTGTTTAAGGGACGGAGCAAAAGCCTTGAGTTTATTGGGTTCCTTGGATGGAAATGTAGAATTTATACATTATTTACACCTTTGGAAGATCGGATCGGAAAAGCTGAAATAATAATATAAATGCGTGGGAGAAATCCTACGCTTTTTACATATAATCGCACAATTTGAATGAAAAAGCCTCATGATCATGTGGGAAAATGAAAGTAAAACTTATCAGATGATATAATGTATTAATTTGTAATTTGAAAGAATATTTGGGATTTATAGGAATTTATCTGACGGTATATACCTACCATATAGTAGTTATAAAATAGAACGGTACAAATGGATAGTTAGGTAAGAAGATAAAGGTTGTTTAATTGTTAAAAGCTCTTGCGGAAAAAAGCATTTTAAAATAATATATGATTGTAAGAGATGTATAATTTTTACAATGGAGAATAAGATATGTTTGGTAAGTATGATAAAAAGACATTTAATGAAATAAAATCACAACATAATATTATGGTTTTGGTTGGAAATGGATTTGATATTGCTTTATTGAATAAATATAAAACAGGAAAAATGAAAGGGAAAACGTCTAGTTATAGTGATTTTTATGAATATATAAAATATTATAATTTATGTGATGAGAAAAACGTATTATTTAAGAAAATGACCGAACAAATGTCTTATGATTCTAATTGGAGTGACTTTGAATTAATCATTAATACATTAGTTTTGGAGGGGAAAATACAACAAAATAAAATTGAGAAATCAATTGATGAGTTTCAAAACTGCTTTACAAGATTTTTAAATGATCTTGTTGATGCAGATTTATTATTGAAAATTAATTCTGATGTGCAAGAGAAAGAATTAGCAACGCAAAGTTTGGGACATTTTTTAAATGATTTAGAGAGTTCATGTGATATAGAGTTTCCTTCGAAAACTAATTATTATGACTTGTATAATTTTGTGTTTTTTAATTTTAATTATACAGCATTATTGGATAATTATTTATATTTAGATAAAACACAGTTTGATCCTCATTATTGGAAAAATGCAGACAGAAATTTTCAGTTTTATCCAGAATGTGGAGGCTCTTCTGGGAAAAATCCTACTAATTGGTCGTCATATTTGCTTACAGACATTATCCATCCACACGGGATACAGGAAATTCCAAGATCTATTTTATTCGGAATAGACATGGATGTATACGATAAGGGAAGGTCAAAGGAAAAACGATTTGTTAAGTCATATTGGGCGCAATATGATATAAAATATCAGTCTTATTTTGATGAAGCAGAATTGTTTATAATATTTGGAATGTCATTATCGATAACTGATGGATGGTGGCTAGACCAGATATTTGATACAATTTTAAGTAAAAATGCAGAATTGATTATATATAAATATAAAGCTGAGAAGGAGGAAGATGTTAAAAATATTTTTATTCAATCATGCATAAGGCATAGAGATTCCAGAAAAGAAGATATAGAGTTGGTTAAAAGACGTATATATGTTGTTTCATTTGAACATAATAATACATATTTTTTAGGACTAGAAAAGAAAGAATAGTGGATTTAGAAAGACTGGGAGAATTATGATTAGTTCTCCCAGCTTTATTCAATTAGAAATGAACTTTTACAATAGAATCCAAATCTTTTGTGATTTCCGAAAAATTTTGACTTAAATTCAATGCATGCACAGAAATCTGGTTTCCGCTCATCTGGTATGTATTATTGGGAATAACATCTTCATCAGTCTGTGCATAAAGAAGCATTCCAGAGACAGTATGTTCACAGTCTTTTAATTCAAATTCTTTATTTTTCACATATGTAAAAATCTGATAGAGGTTATTGGAATGCAAGGTATTTGTCCCGTATTGCTGCTGAGTCATATGTGAATAATATTTTGCATCGATAATAAGTATATTGTTCCCCTGAGACAGCATAATATCAGTTTGCATTTTAGGAAGCAATTGGTTATCAGAATTATCAAGTTGCCAGGCAATCTGTGAGGCATTGGCAGATAATTTTGGGTGCTCTTTACGATAGTATTCAAGCAAAAATTTTTCATATAAACGACACATACGCTGTTCGTCAAAAAAATCCATTATTTTCGTGGCACCATCGGACTGTGTCTGTAGAAGTCCGTTATAAATCAGATAACAGATTCCAATTAGCATTTGATAACTTTGATTGGAACGATTATAATGTTGGTTCCAATTTACAAAACGTAAATCAATTTCGTTAACATCAGAAAAAAATAATAATAGATTCCGAAGACTCTTTTTTCGTGTATTTGTGATATTGGCTTTAAGAAGCATTAACATTGTAGATTTAATAATCTGGTTAAATTGTGTATTAGTTGAAAATTCATCGTATATACAAATCATTTGCTTCTTCAGTAGAGTCTGAGTTTTAATGGATTCAGAAATATTAAGCCTTCCCTGTAGCGTAGAAAGAGATTCTGATTTTGACAGATAATCTCTTCCTAAGCCTCGTTTTAGCTGTACGCTAATGCCCTTATCAAGAATGGCTGCACATAATTCAGCGGTATTATGAAATTTTTCTGTAGCCAGATCTTTATAGTTTTGTGCTTGTAATGCTTGAAAAGCGTAGGACAGCATATAATAAATATTTTGTACAGGAATCATTTAACAGCACTCCTTAATCGATCGCCCCAATCTATGACGTTGGCTGGTTCATCAAACCAATATTCTTTTAAAAGTGGAATCAATTCGTATTCTACAATGGATGACAAAGTTTGTGTGTTAGCTGTCTCTGGTGTTAGACTACAAAAATAACTGTGACCAATACAGAATCCTTCACCCAGAGAGATGTCTTCTGCTATCTTGGAATTCAATTGTTTCACACAGGCAATTAATTTGTTAAAGTCATCACTTTTTCGAGAATCTTGGTAAGCTTGAAAACCAGGTGCATTAAATCCAGGTTTCATAGTAAAAAATGAAAAACGTCGTCTTAAAGCATAATCTAACATGGCAAGGCTGCGATCAGCAGTATTCATCATACCGATAATATATACATTTGCAGGTACAGAGAAATTCTCATCAGAATATAACAATTGCAGTTCAATACCACGCTTATCTTTTTCAATCAGCATAAATAATTCACCGAATATTTTACTTAAATTACCACGATTGATTTCATCAATGATAAAGAAATAATCATTTTCATCATCTTCTTCAGCCAGTTTGCAAAATTTGTAAAAAGAGCCCTTTTTAATTGTGAATCCATTTTCGGTTGGTCGGTATCCTTCAATAAAATCTTCGTATGAGTAACTCTGGTGGAATTGGATCATTTGAACACGGTCAGGATTTTTTGCACCGATAATGGAATAAGCAAGTCTCTTGGCAGTAAATGTTTTTCCAACGCCAGGTGCGCCTTGTAAAATAATATTTTTCTTCATTTTTAAGACATTTACCAGTGTTTTATAATCTTGTTCATTCATATACACATCTGAGAGAAAATCTACAGAAGAGTAAGTTGGATAGTCTATTTCTGGTTGTGTGTCTACATCATCCAATTCGTCTGGAGCAAAGATGGCGGTAAGTTTTTCAATATAATCTGTGTATGGAGTGATATCAGTTAAGCGTTTAGCTACTGCATTACCAGGATGTTCCCATTCACCAACTTGAAGCCACTTTACAGTGCGGACATTTTTATATTCTTGCCGAAGATCATCAAAGACATAACCTCCAGTGACAATACCTTTACCAACAAGAGTGTTGCTGCGTTTTGCAAAAATCACATCATTAACTGATACTGTATTCACAAAATTCCATGCCATCAAAGCCTGATTTTTTCGTGAAGTGCTACTGTCGTACACATCTATTAGTTCTTGACGGAGAGCTTCTTTGGAAGCAAATTGGGAATAATCACCGATATCGTCCATACCTAAAACCATGATTCCTTTTTGTTGGCATTCATTCCAACTTTTATCATCGAAGACGGTATACATCCAGTAGTGCGTTTTATGTTTTTTATCGGAAAGAGTATTTGTGTCAGAATCATCAGTGTCATTAGTATATCCTACATTTTTTCCGTAAATATGAGCAAAAACGACTCCTGGAACATTGCATTTTCTGGCATATAATGAAATTTGGCCCATGCGAATGAAAGGAATATCACTTGGTTTTTGATTTAGGAAATGCAATACTCTCAGCTGAATATCTTGACCATAAAATGGAGCGAATAATGTTGGAAAGAGCATTTGATAATATTTCATGCGCCATACCATATTGATTCCTGGGATATGTTCCAGTTGTATATAGAGTTGTTTGTAATCTTCTTCAGAATCTAAAGGACAAAAGAAGATATTATTTCAGCACCTTCAACCAGGTCGTTGCGCATTTCATCTGCTTTTTGTATTGCTTCATCTTCAGTAAGAATCACAGGCTTTAATGGTGAGCCACAGGTCCAACTTTGATTTTTCTTATGATAGAATAATCCAAATTTATAAGCTGCTCCGCCGGAAATACTTCCAAACACTTCGCGAATTTCTTTGTCCATTTCAAGCATATAGCAGAGATTGGTTTTATTCCCTTCGTCATTATAAAATAAAGAAGTTAACAAATCTTTTCCGGAAAGAGATTTTAAGTGTTCTATTCCAAAAAGATTTATAAAATTTTCTCGTAGTTCATCAGCCTTGTGAGCAAATGAAATCCATTCTGGAGTTTGAGATTCGTTATAAAACCACTCAGGAGAATATTTTCCTGATTCATTTTCTGTTATCTGAATGTTCGACATAATATACCTCCGAATTTATAAACTAGAATTAGTATATCATTTAACTGCAACACTGTCATAGATTATCGAAAAATAGAATTATATTGATATTAAAAGAGAAGAGCAAGATCCACCCGTGTATTACAGTATTGTCATTTTGACAATTTTGTATTACTTACGAGTAGCAGACTTGATGGGGATTACGTCCCCATACCCACGTGAAAATATAAGTGCAGGCAATTACATTTTAGCAGATACGCAAGTGTTTCTGAGTAAGTGTCACAGACAACAAAATATAAAATTTTGATAAGGCATTCACCTGTGAATGTAACTTGGGTGCTTTTCTGTGGTGAAAAGATTGGAGGTATGATATAATTCTGAATATACAAAAAGGATTTATATATTCAATTTAGATAAAAACAAAAGAAAGGTAATCAAATGACAAAGGTAGAAACACTTACAGCATATTCATGTAAATTTAGTTATTTACAAAGAAATAATCCATTAATAGAGGAACAAAGAGAGGCAATTAAAGAAGGCAAAAAACCTGAATATACTTTTTCTGATTTTATAGAGAAATATGAAAAATATACAGAAAATCTTGCAATTGGAGAAAATACAGATAGAGCAATTCTTTTGACTGGTGATAAAATATCTATGAGAGAGAAAGAAGGAACTAAAATATGGCATATTATGCCAGGAGCAGGTAAGCAGGGAAAACCAGTAGTTGTTATAAAAAGGCAAACTGGTAAAAAATATAATTTTGATTCAGATTCAGCGGCTCTTTATGCTTATCACATTTTTGTCTATGAAAATGGAGATACAATAGTTGCCATTTTTCATAGACAAAATGGATCAGGGTGTAAAAGTGTATTTCTTGAAACAGCAAATAAAGCGTTGAAATCGGTTGGGTTAAAATTAGATATGGATCTTATAGTCCCACCGTTTAATGAAATACAGGGGGGTTCACCGACTAGAATGACACTCCAATTTACTAGAGAAAATAACTCAAGTGATATAGCAGATCATATGAAAGTATCTAAGAAAAAATGTATTATTCGTGATTTAGGGTTAAATTTGGAAGCAAGTGAAAATCGAAAAATTCTTGGAATAATTCAAAAGATGCAGTTAAAAAGAATTAATAAGGAAGATGCATTTTCCCAAATTAAAGCGGAACTTCCAAATTCAGAAGAATATAATGATGCAGAAATTAGATTAAAAATTGGGAATCAAGCTAAAAATGTAAAATGGAATGATTTTGAACATATTATGGGAAATTATGATATTACTCAAAAACTTTATGAAGGTTATAGAGCAACACAAAACTTTGCTGAGGTGTTAATAGAACTTGCTGATGAATATTATCAAAAAATAATTGAATCGGAGGTAATATAGTATGTATGGTAAAGCGGTACTTGTAATAGCAACTACTGTTATAATTTTACTTATGTTATTTGGAAATGCAAAAGTTCGAGTATTTAGTGTATTAGTAAATCAAATAAAAGTGTTTAAAAATGCAAAAACTGAAAAACTATCATGGTGGGATATTGTTTGCTTTATTATTATGCCAATATGTTTAGCAATAATTCTTACAATAGGATTTAGATGTATAATTGATGATGATTTGGCAAGTGTTTTAACAGCAGTATTCGCTTTTGTGTTTACTGTTTTATTTGGATTTGCAGCTATTCTTGTAGGAAAAATGGAGAGCAATAATGATATAGAAAGAAAAGTAGTAGGTGAAACCTTTGTCTCTATAGTATCGTCAACTATACTGTCTTTATTGGCAGCAATATTATCTATCATAATACTTGAGACGGAGTCTGAAATGGCTGAGGAAATTATATCGTGTGTTGTGTATAGTTTTTCTTTTATGATAATAATGTTACTGCTAATGATTACAAAGAGAACATTTCTTATATATAATGATAAGGATGAAAATGAGCAAAAATAAAAAAGCGTTTATTTTAAGCAGTAGTCTGCACCCCCTAAACTGACTACGATTTGACTATTACAGACGGAAGTGATTTGCTTCATTTTGCACTTTTTTGCAAAAAATGTAGTAAATGAGAAGAAAACTATGATACCTTGAAATGCTGATAAAACCTTGCAAAATACGGCATTTCAAGGCAATTTGAGAGGAGAAAAAACAATGATTCGAGTACTTTTCATCTGCCACGGCAGGGCTTTGAGTACAGCTATAAGTGGCGATAAAGTGCGATAAAGCGGGGCAAATTGTGGTGGAGTGATAGGTGCGAGACTACGGTTTTTATACGGATGAGTAGGGAGAAAAATAGAAAATTGTGCAGAAAAAATGTGTTGAAGCAGGTGCAAAAGTGCCTGCTGATTTTGTGTTGGCAAGGTATTTTAATCAATAAAAAACTGGGATATATGAATGTTAATGTCCACAATCGTTTAGTAGAGGACTAATGGGGGCGTTGTTAAATTTGAAATAAAAATAATGAAGTTCAGTTGATAAATTAATTACTATAGGATATAATATGTTTAATAAGGTTAGGAGGTTATTAAACATGCCAACACTGATTACATTGACTGAGGCAGCTACTTTTCTTGGCGTTAGTAAGGCCACGCTCAGAAATTGGGATAATGACGGTAAACTTGTAGCTGTTAGAAATCCTATAAATGGATACAGACAATATGATATGGAAAGCCTTATCAAATTGAAAAATGAAATGACCGGTCAAGAAAATTCTTTGAAAAAACAAAATGATGAACTGAAGAGTGAAGAGGCAAAAGCTATCAAAAGAGCAGTAAATAAACTTCATAGTATAATAAGAGATAGTGATGCGAATAGTAACATTGTTACTCGTTTTGATGAGATATCTAAACTTTTATTTGTGCGTTTGATGTCAGGAAGAAATATTTTTAAAGGATTTGAACAAAAAGATGCATTATATAGTAGTAAAATACAAGAAGAATATAGAAGACTATTAAATGAGTCTGGAAGAAAAATTCCAAAAAGTTATTTGAAAATTAATTTGGATGCAGATACTATTAGACTTTGCGGAAAAGAATTATATTCGTTATTGATTGATGATTGCCAATGCGATATTAAAGGCTTGGCATATGAAGATACAATTCGTGGAACATTCGATAAAAGCGACAATCAGCAATATTTTACACCATATCAGATAGTTGATTTTATGGTTAAGGCATTAAAACCCTTTCTTAAAGGGACGGTTTGTGATCCGGCTTGTGGTACAGCAGGTTTCTTGACAAAAGTTAATGATTATGCCGATGTAAAGTTGTTTGGTTTTGAAGTTGATGAACGATTAGCCTGGGTATCCACACTGAATTTGTATATTCATGGAGCAAATGATTTTGAAACATGTTTTATGAGTAATGGTGGGAGTTTGGGTTCAGAAGCAGATTCTTATTATGAGTCTATAGATGTCATTTTGACCAACCCTCCTTTCGGAAGCGATTATACTGATAGAAAAATCCTTGATAAATATGTTTTGGGGAAGGATAAGAATTCTCGTAGAAGGGGAATTTTATTTATTGAACAATCATGGAATTTACTTAAAAAAGATGGAATACTTGCCATAATTATTGATCAGGGAGTTCTGAATTCTAAAACAAACATGGATGTTAGAGAGTACATTTTTTCGCATTTTGAAATTATGGGAGTGATTGATTTGCCGGAAAGTGCTTTTTTGCCATATGCGAATGTGAGCTCATCTATAATGATTCTTCAAAAGAAAATGGGCAATGTAAAGCAACGACAGACATTCTTCGCAAAATCAGAAAAGATTGGAAGAAAATCTAATGGTGATGATGATATTATCTATTATCAAAACGGGGATTTTAAACTAGATAGTGATTTGGATAATATCTTATATGCATGGGAAAAGTTTATTGCTGGAAATTATCAAATTCACGATAAAAATTGCTTTGTTGCAAGAGTAGACGAATATTTGGAAGAAGACAAGAGTATGAGATTGGATTATACATTTCACCATCCATACAGAAATGAAAGCAAGGAATTATTAAATAATTCAAAATCACCACTTATTTCTTTATCAGAGATATGTACTGAAAGAAGTCAATCTTATGTGCCTGCAGCTGATACTGATGCAACGAGTATACTGTTTACTGGATTAGCAAATATTGAGTCATTTACAGGAATCGCAACTCAAGAATTAACTCCAGCAGCCTCAATCAAGAGTGCGGTTAAACGGTATGAACCAAGGGATATAGTTTTTTCTAAAATGAGACCTGCGTTAAGGAAAGTTGCTGTTATGAATACGAACGAGGGTGGGTATGTTTCATCTGAATGTACGGTCTTTACAGTGCGAAATGATAGTGATGGTAAACCTCTCGTTGAACCGGAGATTCTATCGGCATTACTTAGGTCGGACTTTGTATATGGTCAAATAATGTCATGTGTGACAGGTATAGGTCGCCCTAGAATAAGTGGTAAAGATCTGAGAAAAATTATGATTCCATTACCGGATAAAAAATTGCAAGAAAAAGTAATGCAAAATTTAAGAGCTAACGAGATTTCTATAAAGCAGCTTAAAGATAGAGCGGAGGCACTTAAAGAAGAAGCGGAAAATTTGGAAATTAAAACGATAAATGAGGTTGCACTCACAATGGCAGGAGGTTATTAATGAATAGAGAAGAACTAATTAAGATTCTACATGCAACAGAAACTCCAGATAAAATTGCTAAATGGCTTAGGGAACAATACTTTCCTGAAATTATGAATCGATATAATTCGGAAGCATCTAGGAAAAGGTTTGGATTGTATAGAAATGAACAGATTCCGTCGAATGAACGTAATTTGACGGATGTTAGAACAAGAATGGGTGTTCTTATTGAGTTTGAGTTAGCTAGAATATCCAATGAGATTTTGCCGGAACTTGGAATTGATGATGTGTTTTGGAGTTATGTAGTTGCAAACAGATTTCCAGATTTGGAAATAAGAGAGAACAATGGGAATCGTTTATTGAGATTAGAAATTAAATGTCTTCAATGTGTTGCAGAGGAAAAGTCAGCAAACTTTGATACATTGATAAAAGATATTAATCCTAATACAGATTTTGTAATCGTATGCTTATGGGATTGGGATAATAGGGGAAATAATATCTGTCAATGGGATTCTGCTCCTAAATTGTTTAAAATTTATGTATTTCATGCATATTCATTGGCACAATTAAGGGATACATATTGGCTAAACAAACCACCAGCAAATCTTGGTACAGGTTATCAAGGATTTGATGTAAGATATGCAGTCACATGTGCTGATAGCATCTTTTCAAAAGAACAAGGGAACTATGGAAAATTAACAAGAATTTGGAAAGAAGGTTTTGAGTATAGACCTGTTGAAACACCTGCATTATTAGATACTGAAGCAGAATATATCAAATTCCAAAAAGAAATAATAAAAGCAGGATTTGAAATTCTGGCAAAAAAACAATTGTCGGAACTATGCAAAGAGGAAATATCTTATGTAGTGTATGGAGGACAGGATATAGGATATTCTGCGGGGAATATTGGATATGTTATGGAAACAATGAGAAAATCAAAAGCACAAGAGATTGCTTTACAGAATAGGCTTTCCATTTTAGTATCGATGACTGAGAAGTACAGAAGCACAATTTATAAAATGCAACGAGATAGCATCGATGAATTGGCGAAAAATGAAAAGCCTAAAAATGTTGTGAATATTATCAATCAGTCCGAAAATTAATACTGTTTTGACAATAATCGAGGAGCTCAGAATTAAATTTTCTGCCTGAAGCATGGTTGATGAAATTAACAAGGGTGTCAAGATCAAAGTCATCGACATAGACGCCTTCTATTGTTTCAAGTTGAAATGAATTATCATTATTTTTATGTATACAGAAATAATAGCCACCTCTATTTGGATGTCCAGAGCTGGAACGTACACATAATGTGATACTATCTTTGTTACAAAACAAGGATTGTATTTGGTCATTGGTTAACGCGATATCAGTATCTTTTGTGACAATTGGGTACTGTGGTTGTTGAGATAAATTAAAATTAGGCATATATTATTTTCCCTCCGTATATTCATCTGGTATGTGTTTTATTACCGATTCGACATTACAATTTAATACATTACAAATATCATTTAAGGTTTTCATTGTAATGTTTTTATTTTGGCGGAGAGAATCTAGAGTTCCAGTGCTAAAACCATAATCTTTTATTAGACTGTACTGACTAATATTTCGTTGTTGTAGTGTTATCCATAGGGGTTCGTAAGTTATCAATGTTATCACCTCAATAAAATTCTACAACATAACCGAACTATCGACAATTGCCGATATATAGGCTATAATAGGATAGGATTTGGTTAAAATGAATTTGTAGATAGGGGAGGGAGAATCTCTACAGAAAATTGAATTTAAGACCGATGCCCCCTCTCACGCATATTTTCGCGAAATTGCACAGGGGGTATTGTGTTAACTTGGTTTTAGCAACTCGAATGGCTGAAATTAAGTAAAAATATTAAAATGCTGTGCGCGAAAAGTATTGTTGATTTGTGTAAAAGTAGGGCTGCCTTGAAATAGGGCAGCTCTTTTTCAAATATTGTGTTGACTAATTGGCCTGGTAGAGTGATATATGTACATACAAAAAGGAAAGGCAGGTATGTGCAATGATTACAGAAATTGATTTTAAAGTTACAGGAGAAGAACGTAAGAAGCTGGCTTATGCCATTGGTGAAACACTTGGATTAGTCCTATTGTTTTGAGCATTATGAAAAACAAGTTAAAAACAAAAGTACTGAAAATTATTTTTGCGGGAAGTAGTTATTCTGAAAAATATAATATTATAGAAGTGTTAAAACAAAATCAATATAGCTATCCGAGTGAAGAAGTACATAACATATATGAAACTATTCAAGCTAGTGCAACATCAAAATTCGGAAAGAAAATAATATCAGACAATAGTAATCTTGCAAATTTAATAGCAAAATATGTTAAAGGATATAATGTAATTTTTGAGTTACCAACAAAATGGGATAGAACTTCTCAAAAATCAATTGCAGATCCTAATTTCTTACCATTGTTAAAAAATCAAGATGGAGAGGTAGTTTCGTATATAGGATATTCAGAAAATTCAGGCTATGAATTGTTGCTTCCGTTTTGTGAAAAGAAGGATGAATTGATTGAAAGGTTAGTAACATCTGTATTGCCAGAAATATTGCCAGATTTTTTCCCTGAATCAAAAGAGTTTGAATGGATAAAAGAACAAGATTTTTTACCTAAAGAAATACTTGAACTTGAGAAAGAACGGACTTTAATTCAAGAACAATATAATTCGAAAATTAAGTCATTGAATGAGAGAAGAAATGCTATTGACCAGAAGTATAAATTTTTGAATGATTTGTTGATAGAAACAGGGGATAAGTTAGTTCAAGCTGTATGTACATACTTCAAGTGGCTTGGTTTTGCAAATGTAGAAGCAATTGATGGAAATGAAGATATTTTAAGAGAAGATATACAGATTTTGGAAGATGATAAATTATTTATTATTGAAGTTAAAGGTATTGGGGGAACATCTACAGATGCAGAATGTTCACAGGTAGCAAAACATAGACGAAGAAGAGAAAAAGAGCATCGTGACAAAGAAATATTGCCAATTTATATTGTGAATCATCAAAGGTATATAAGGCCTTCATTAAGACAAAATCCTCCATTTAGTGATAATCAAATAGATTATGCTAAAAATGATGAAAGAGGTCTTCTTACTACATGGCAGCTTTACAATCAATATAAGTTGATAGAAAATGGTATATTTACGAAAAAAGAAACAAGAGAATCACTAGATAAATGGGGGCTTATTTCGTTACTTCCAAAGAATTTAATTAGAGTGGGGATTTATAAGGAATATTTTAAGAAACCTAAAGCAGGTATATTGACACTTAACAATGTTAAATTGGAAGTTGGAAAAATGATATATGCAAAAAAAGATGGAAAATGGATTTGTACTTCTATTGTAAGTATACAGCTTAATGATAAGGATGTAGATCAAGTAGACAATGGTGAGGTTGGAATAGTGACCGATATTGAACTGGAAAAAGGATATGAGATTTTTGTCAAAATTGAGTAGTAACCCCACCCGCTTTTTACTCCGTTTCTACTACGATTACTGTACACATCTTGCAAAATTTTGCTAAGATTTGCATTTTATGTACAGAAATGACCAATACATAAAGAAAAATTAACACCGCGCAAAACGCTGCAAATGGCAGCAGGAAAGCGCCTTTTGAAAGGAGAAATTATGAGCATTCGAGTACTTTTCGTATGCCACGGCAACGTTTAAAGTATGGCGAGAAAGACTTGATTTTGTAGGATTTTCTAGA
>ENA-ORTU01002212-ORTU01002212.1-human-gut-metagenome-genome-assembly--contig:-NODE-2212-length-17986-cov-6.172885_pt1 | contig 17986 bp, 9 predicted proteins | sample MGYA00241910_ERZ509184 | MGnify/ENA primary metagenome ERZ509184 (study PRJEB26280, sample SAMEA2338847) | human gut metagenome | biome: human gut; feature: human-associated habitat; material: faeces... | reverse complement strand
CCCGAAGCAACGTCAACGCCCACGGAAGCGCCCGAAGCAACGTCAACGCCCACGGAAGCGCCCGAAGCAACGTCAACGCCCACGGAAGCGCCCACAGCAACGCCTGCGCCTACGGAGGAACCGACGCTTGCGCCGACTGTAACGCCCGCGCCGACGGAAAACGCCGCCGAAACTGTTGCCCCGATGGACGAGCCGTCCCCGACACCTGCGCTTACGGTGATTCCGTCGATGGACGCTGATGCCGCGAAGCCGGACGACATGATGATGCCGTCGCTTGAACTCGACCCGGGCTTCCTGATGATGGCGAACGAACCGCCTGCCGTCAGCGAGAGCGGAATGCAGATTACCAATATTACGGTATCGAACATCACACTTCCTGAAAATGCTAATGCGTACAACTATAGCTTCGCGGCGGACTTCAAGATTTCGGATGAAGCTATTCTTCGCCATGGCGAAGGCAACAAGATTATTATTCCGGCAGAGAATACGCATATCAAAACGGACAGCACTTCTGTCTGGTCGGGCACGGACGCCAAATTCAGCAATGAAAAGCCGGCGTTTAAGTTCCAGTACAATCCCGAAACGAATAACGTTGAAATGTGGTTCACCGACGAGTATATGGACTTTGTCCGGAACAACCCCAGCCATGACGACCGCACCGGCACCATGAAGATGAGCGCCGAAATCCGCAAGGACGATGTTAAGGATCTGGGCAACGACGACCTGACCATCAAGTTCGGTGGCGCATCGACTACCGTGAAGTGGGAGGACATCGACAGGGGCAACAACTCCCTCCTCAGCGATTTGAGAACTTGGAAAAGCGGGGCTAATGTCAACTGGGAAAAAGGAACGATTGAGTATACCGTCAAAATCGAATCTACAAAGGGCACGAACGGCAAGAACGCGACTGCTCGAGACGTCATGACGGCGGTGAATAAGCAAATTGCCCTGACAAACATGACCGTCACGGAGGTTAAAACAAACGCTAACTGGAGTCAGGTGCCCGCTGTTGACTCTGCTTCGACAGAAATCAAGACGGACGGTAGTACATGCGCCTGCGGTACGACGGGAACGCACATTCACTACGTTTATGCGAACACGACGGACGAAAGCGGCAAGGTCTATACCATGACGACGGACTATGTGCTGCCGCCGCTTTCGGCAAATGAAACATACGAAATCAAGTATGAATACACGTTCGACAAGGACGGAATGACCGGTGAATACGATCAGCTGACAAATACTTTCACTGCGCAGAGTGGCGGAAAGTGGGACCATTCCCAGAATTCCTCTAACAGCAACCCTACTGACGTTCAGATTAAAAAGCTGCAAAAGAGCAGCTGGTACAACAGCAATGAGGGTTGCATTCAGTGGACGCTCACCGTCAACGAAAACCGTTTCAATATCAAGGATAAGACGCTGACGGACACGATGTTCGACCAGCTTGTGGACGAAAACGGCAATCTGCTGTTTTCGAAGACGGACGGCAAGGGCTATGTGTCGCAAATCACGGCGAATAACACGCCTATCACCGCTGAAAACTACACGGATTACTTTACCGTGGAAACCGGCGTGGACGGCAAACCGCAGCTGAAATTCAAGGACACCACCGCTAAGATCGTAATCCAATACAAAACGCCGGTGGAAGCAACCGCGCAGAATCAACAGGTTACGAACACGGCGGAATTCGACGGCGAACAAAAGACAAGCACCGTGACCGTAGGGCAGGACACGCGTTACAATGTGGTGAAGTCGGTTGACGCGAGTATGCCGGCGGATCCGACGAAGAACGGCGAATACACCGATGGTCTGTATCCGGTAGCGTGGAACGCGACGTACACCTTCCCGGCGACGAAGGATGTTCAGTATAAGCTGAACTTCGGCGATACGCTTGACAAGAAGGTGGAATGGAAAAACGGAACAGAAATCATGCAGCACTACATGACGGCGGCTCAGGCGCAGACGTTGCTCAACGCCATCAAAAACCTCGATGTTGTGAAAAAGCATGATGCGCAGAATGTGCCGTACACCATTACGCTGCTGACCTGCGACAGTCAGGGCAAAAATGAAGGCACGATGGTGGTGTCTGCGGAAACGACGCTGACGGAAGGCTACTACTATGGTTTCCGGTTTGAAACGACGGGCGAAGGCGTTGTGCTGAACGACGCCAATACGGATGTGAACGCGACGACAAGCGTTACGCTCCCGTACCAGACGACCATCTATCTGGAAAAGTCCCGCACGAGCGGGGTTGACTTCAAGAACACGGCTGTTAACGCGGGCAAAAACGGAGACGCGTGGTACAAGGCCGCCCCGAACGACCTGGTGGAGAAGAAATTCGGCAACCATGGCGTTGGTGATTTGAACGGACAGATCATCCATGAGAACGAGTTGTACTGGACCATCCTCCTGCGCAACGATGGCGTGGCGCACGACGAAATCACCCTGACCGAAACGCTCCCGCCGCACATTGTGGTGGATTACATCGAATACGGCAGATCGAGGTTGATTCTTAGCGAAACGGACAGCACGAAGATGACCGTTGTCAATAAGAAGCTGGACAATGCCGGTACGATTCCGAATGGCTATGAGGTCAGCAACGAGTGGAGCGAGCAGCGCATTTCCATCAAGGCTGATTTGACGACGGTGGGCGAAGGCGCACAGCAGCAGCAGAGAATCAACATCTCCATGAAGCCGAATGAGAATACCGGCGGTTCGGAAACGATCCTCAACGGCAAGGCGGATATGACCGTCAAGGTTCACTGCAAGATTGCCGACGACTTCCTGGCAAACGCGGTGAACGGCAGTTTGGAGCTGGGCGTGCTGAACAACCAGCTGGACGTGAGATACGACGCTGCGCTCTATCACAAGGAGCAGAAGACCGAGCTGACCTACGAGGAAGAGACGGTCAAGCCGATCAACGTCCAGAAGGGCTACAGCGTCAAGGGCGGCGACCAGCAGGCGCGAATCACCTACACCATCGACATCAACCAGGCCGGCGCGGAGCTAAGCCCAAGCTCCAGCACCCTCACGCTGACAGATACGCTGTCGTATGACGTTGTTGGTTGGTGCAATAACTGGCCAAATAATTATATCTATCTGCGAGACGTCACGCTGGATGAAGGCTCCTTCAGGCTCTACGAGGCGCTGAAGGATGAAAACGGCAATCCGATTCTGAACGTTGATGAAAACGGCAAGGGACATTTGGTGCGCGGCGCAGAGATAGAGAAGTATCTCTGGAAGATGGAGTTCACGGAAACGGAGGAAGGGAATAAAACCTACCAGTATCCTGCGCAGGGAACGCCGAGCTTTAGCGGATCGACGGTAAACACGCGTAAGCTGAACATAACTGTCACCGTTCCGGACGGCAAGGCGCTGATTCTGGAATACACGGCACAGGAGAACATTCTGCTGCCGCCTGAGGTGACGAACGAGTACAACTTCAACGACGTGAACCACAAGGGCATCAGTCCGGCGTTGAAAAACCACGCAAACCTTGAAGGAAAAGACAGCTCAAGTACCGAACTGAACAACAGCAATAACGACTACTTCAGTCAGGGCGGCGGCTACATCCACAACAATCTGGTCATCCGCAAGGTGGACAGCGCGAACACCTCGCTGCTGCTGCCGGGGACGGAGTTCACCCTCTACGCATGGAACACGGCAACCAACAAGTTCGAGGCGGTTGGCGGCGAAAATGGTAAGGTCTACACGGATCAAAACGGTATGATTACTTACCAATACAATTCGGAGAAGCTGAACGAGCGTCCCCTCGACCCGAACGTCGCGTACATGCTGGCGGAAACGCATGCAGTCGAACCGTACCACCTCGTGCTGGAGGATCGCCCGCTGGTCGTTTTCCACATCGTTCCGAGAGCGGACGATACCGAAGCACATCCGGTGAGATACCCGGACGGTCTCAACAATGGCAACTTCGGCACGATTTCGAAGAGTCGGCTGCAGGAGCTCATGACTGCTTCTGGCATCAAAGGCGTGGTGGATGGCCCGCACACCATCAACGGCTCTGCGAGCATCAACATTCAGGTGAAGAACAGCAAGGACCGCCACGACATGGAGGTGCAGAAGAACTGGGCTGGCGACGACGCCCATGAGAATGCGCGCCCTGCCAGCGTCCTCGTGATGCTTCGCCGCTATGTGCTGACGCAGGAACAGTACACCGACGTGCTGAACACGGGCGCAACGCAGAATCCGCAATGCATCCTGTCTGCGGAAATGAAGGGTAACAGCAGCGCGACGATTGCACGGCAGTTCCCGGAAAATCAGGAGGTTACGGTAACGCTGAACCTGTCAGGTAACGGACTTGGTGACACCGGGCGTATTGTGGCTCGCGTAGACGGAAAACAAATCGTTTTGCAGCCGCAGGATACGTCGAAGAAACAGTTCGTTTACACTACAACGATGGCGTATCAGAAAAAGGTAACTTTCAGTGTACAGTGGTGGCAAAGCTGGAATAATCAATGGTCGGCAGACTATGGGTATGATGACAGCGTGAGCATCACGATGACCCCGGAAGGCACACCGGTTGACGAAGTGCCGACGCAGGTCACGCAGTTCACCGACGCCCAATGGGCGAAAATCCGCCAGCACCCGGACGACGCCTACGGTGGCCGCGAGGCTACGCTGACGGCGGCGAACGGCTGGCGCACCAAGTGGTCGCAGCTGGAATCCACCGGCGCGGACGCGAACGGCAACAAGCTCTACTACGTTTACTACATCGTCGAGGGCAAAGTGCCGAGCTACACCACATCCGGTATCACCTACACCATCGACCCGAACGCCAGCAAAACCACCGGCACGGTCACGGCGACGCTGACCAACGTCTACCGCCCGGAGGACAAGTACGGCGAAATCAGCATCGACTTGTCCAAGGAATGGTACGCGCCGGATGGCACAAAGCACACGATTACCGAGGAATTCGGCGGCGTACAGGTCGCGCTCTACAAGACGCGCTGGGATTACGTCAACGGCGCGTGGACGATGGGCAGCACGGAACGCCGCGACACGGTCACGCTGGCAGAAGCGAACAAATGGAGCGCCAAGTTCGAGGGGCTGGAAACCTACACGGTCGCCATGGAAAACGGCGTTGTCCAAAACGCCCACGCCTACACCTACAGCCTCCGGGAACTGAACGTGCCGAGCGGCTTCTACTGCCAGCTGGCATACAGCGGTCTCCCGCAGCACCCGAGCGAGTACTTCACGGACGGGAATCCCGCCAATCCGAAGGCGAACGCGGAGAACGCACGCGGCACGGCGACGCTGCGGAACTACGAGATCGCGAAGCTGACCATCGAAGCCGAGAAGCGCTGGGGTGAAGGCGCGAAGCCTGAAAACATGCAGGATACGCTGACTTTCCGCCTGACCCGCGAAAAGCAGGAGAACGGCGCGTGGGTCGCGGACGACAGCTTCCAAGCGGTCACGAGGGTCATGAGCATCAGCAGCCTGAACACAAGCAAGGTCGTGTTCGGCACCTTCCCGAAGTACGCTGTAACGGGCTTCGACGAGCAGAATCAGCCCATCAGGCAAAGCTACCGCTACAAGGTGGAGGAGGTTAAGTACCAAAACGAAGCCACCCTCCCGTTCAGCGTCAGCTATAGCCCGGCGGACGGTTTCGTGACGACGGAGGGCGATGCGAACACCAGCACCACCGTCACCGTGACGAACAACAAGCTGACGAGCGAGAAGGAAGGTCTGTACCGCTTCAACGTGGCGAAGCAGTGGCTGGACGCTTCCGGCAATCCCGCGGACAAGCCCACGCCGGAAGGCACAAAGGCGAGGATTACCGTGACGCGCACCCGCCATGTCTATGCCCCGGATACGGGCTGGACAGCGGAAACGCCCACCGCAAAGACGATCGAGCTGGACACCACAGCAACGTATACGGCGCTTTGGGCAGAATGGAACGAAACGCAGTCGGTTTATGCGCAATACAACGCCGACGGCACGGTGAAATCCGCGTGGGCGTACACCTACAAGGTGTCGGAAGCGACGATTGACGGCTACTTCGGCACGCAGCATCTGCCTGCGGACTTCCCGCAGAAGCCGGAGGACTACTTCACAGACGCGGCACTGACCGATATCAAGGAGATTTATCGCCAGCCGCTGACGGACACGCTCCCGGAAGTGACCGAAAAGAACTACTACGTCGAGCAGTTCAACGTCAAGGTGGACAAGACTTGGGCGCGCTTCCGCGACAGGGATGAGCTGACGTTCTGCTTGATTCAGGCGAAGAAGCAGCTCACCTTTGACAGAAATGGCAATCCCATCAAGACGGCTGATCAGCAGTACACCTACGTCACGAAAAACTGGACGGAGGGCGGCGAAGAACCGGTCTGGGAGTTCAACAACCTGCCGAAGTACTATTTCACGGTGAATGAGAACGGCGAAGCGCAGAAGAAGCCGTACTACTATTACATCGTAGAGGGGTACGAAACGATTAATGGTGCGCTAAACCCGTATCTGTATCAGGTGAGCTACACAGGCGACGCTACGCTTGTCAAGAAAACAACCGGTGCGGTGAACCAGCCTGCGGACGGCGGAACGGCGAACATCCACGCGAAGAACCTGCCGGGGTATGAAGTGGGAAATCTCAACCTCAATTTGACGAAAGAATGGGTCAATGTCAACGAGAAGCCGGAAAAGGTTACGCTCAACTTGACTGAGACAACGCATTCATGGGATAAAACAAAAGGGTGGATAACTTACGACCCCAATCCGAGTACCGTTGAAATAATGCCGGATGCGAATGGAAACTGGACGACAACGCAACCGCTGCAAGCGTACTATGTTGAGTATAATCCGGACGGCTCTATTCACACGGCGTATGTTTACACCTATGAGCTGACGGAAGACCCTGTGAGTGGTACGCTGCCTAATTACACCTTCTCGGCGAACTGGCCGAAAGAAGTGGGCGACGTCCTTGAACTCAATTCGGCTGGCGAGCCAATCAAGGCAAAGGATGCGTTCAAAGCCTCTTCGTCACAAATGGAAGGAAGCTTCTTAGTCACCATCGCGGACGCAAGCGCAACCATCACCAACGTGCAGACCGGCAAAATCAACATCGAGAAGAAGTGGGCTGCTGAACCTGAGTACGACGGCGCGCAGAACCCGCTGGGCATCCAGAACGTGTCGATTTCGCTCTTCCGCAACGTCTGGGGCGAAAACTGGACGGATTCGGACGGCGTGGTGCACTACGACTGGTGCTATGCTCCCTTCCAGCAGAATTACGTCCTGTCGGCGGAAAACGGCTGGAAGCTGACCATCGACAACCTGCCGTTGTACGACACGACCCTCAATCCCGACGGCAGCCTGCGCAAGTACCGCTATTACATCCTCGAAAACACGAGCGTCGGCAACGACACGCTGGACCGCTACACGCCGGTGATTACCTCCGAAGGCGGCGAAATCGTCGGGTCGTTCCTGTACCTCATGTTCAAAGACACGACGGAAAGCGACGTGACCATCACCAACGTGCCCAAGAGCATCAGCATTGTCAAGCAATGGGCGGATGCGGACACGTTCGGCGAAGAGGGCATGATGCAGGACATCTACCTTGAAGTCATGATGAAGTATCAGGAAGTCTACTCCACGCAGTGGAAAACGGAAAACCTGCTGGAAAAGAGCTACTTCAGCCTGAAGAACGTTATCTGCACGCCGAGTTCGCTCACGGCGGAGCTGGTGCAGATTAACGGCGCGCCCTACCTGCATGTGTCGGGGCTGGCGAAGGCGGATGAACCGTGGCGCGTGACCATCCGGAATCTGCCGGGCTACGCCAGTGCGTCCTTCATCATCCGCGAAGTGGAGCTGGCGGGCTACCTGAACAACCTGCCGGCCGGCAAGCTGGAGCTGGGCTTCAACGAAATCGGCACAATTACCAACACGCCGACGCAGCTGAAAATCACCAAACTGTTCAAGCAGGCGTATTTCCCCACAGGCAGCGGAAGCGAACTGCCGCTGAATGTCCGCAATACCGTCGTGTACCTGCAAATCTGGCGCGAAAAGCGTGACGGCGCTGGTCTTTCCCAACACGAACGCTACACGCCCTTGCTGGGCGCGCTGGAAGCGAACATGGACGCGACGCTCTTGTCGGACGGCACCGTGAAGCTGACGGTCGGCACGAATACGCCGACCGACGCCGCAACGCTGACGCTGACACGCCTGCCGCGCTACTGGTTCGACAAGGATACAGGCGCAAGCGGCGAATGGTACTACTACGTCAAGGAAGTGGACGCGGAAGGCAACGAAGTCCATTCGGCTTCTGCCCCGACGAACGGCGAACGGCCGGAAATCAACCTGAACGTCAAGACACTCACCGTCACCAACACCCTGACCGACGTCAGCGCCCGCAAGGTCTGGACGTCGCTGGACAATCAGTTCACACTGAATCCCGCGAACCTCCCGGACATCACGCTGACGCTCAAGCAGACCACCGCGGAAGCGGCGGCGGATGGCGACAAGATCATCGCGAACGTTACCCTTGGCTGGGACGCGGAAGCGGGGAAGGTCGTCGCGAAGAATCTGGATGGCTGGCAGTTTGGCGAAGTGGTTGAATACACCGCGCCGGAAGGCAGCAAGAACATCTGGTGGGGCTACAAGTGGTACAATCTCCCGGCGTATGACGCGGGTGGCAACATCTACCGCTACTACGTCGTCGAGAAGACCCCGGTGGGCAGCGGCTGGCAGCTGGTGACGGATGACACGAACGCCACGAACACCGCGCCGATTCCCGCGAACAGCGAAAATCGCGTCTTCCAGATTACGAACACACCCATTACCTACACGCTGCCCGAGACGGGTGGCATCGGTACACTGCCGTACACGGCGGGCGGTCTGCTGCTGATGGCAGCGGCGGCATTGCTGCTGGGGCAGGAAATCAAACGCCGGAGGGAAGGCTGCTGAGCAGTCGGCAGCCCCCCTTCCGGGGGATTCTCAATCCGTATACGCGGGCGAAAGCCCTTGTATAAACATGGGGAAGAAAACGACGGGAGGAGGAATGAAAAAAGCATAGCAGCTATACGTCAGGAGACCTCCCGACGTAGGCAACCTCGGTAATCCCCGCAAAACGTTTCCCAATGAATGAAAAACGACAACGAAAAGGAGAAAAACCATGAAAAAGTTTTGGGCAATTCTGCTGGCCATGATGCTCGTGCTGAGCATGGTCACTGTCGCAAGCGCTTCTGAAGTGACGGAAGGCGATACGCCGACTGCTACCGGTTTTACGATTACGGTGAATCCGAAGGACGATGTGGATCACGAATACCAGGTATACCAGATTTTCACTGCTGATGTTGTAGCAGATGAATCTGGTGCGAAAGTGCTGACGAGCGTCAAGTGGGGCGCAAACGCCAAGAACGACACTGCTGCGGTCACGACTGGTGATCCTGTGCCGGACGCAGTTCTGGAGGCTCTGAAAACTGTTTCGGGCACGAATCAGGAAAAGCTGGCTGAAATCACGAAGTACTGGAACGCTGAATCCGCTCCGGTTGATACGTTCTCTTCCACCAAAGCAGCCCCCGGCAAGAGCCAGAAACTGACCCCTGGCTATTACCTTGTGCGGGACAATCAGGCGAAGCTGGAAGGCAAGGACGGCGCTGCCACGCTGCTGATTGTAAAGGTGCTGGATAAGGACATCGTTGCGACTGCAAAGTCTGAAAAGCCCTCTGTGGACAAGCAGGTACAGGACGAAGTTGCTGATGCCGAAAAGAACGGCGGAGAAGTGAATCCGGAAGGCTGGGGCGAGAGTGCCGACCACGCGCTGTTTGAAAACTTCAAGTTCCGTCTGGTCGCAACCATTCCGGTCAATGCGGATTATAATGACTATCCGACGTACAAGCTGGTCTTCAACGACACCATGTCCAAGGGCATTACCTTCGTTCAGATTGATTCTGTGAAGGTGAACGGCATCGCACTGAAAGATACCGATTATGTTTGCACGGCAGTGGCTGGTCAGAAGGGCGCAGGCAAGGTTGGTGAAAATCAGGATAAGCCGTCTTGGACGCTCACAATCGAAGACCTGAAGAAGGTGATGAGAGAAAACACCAGCATCCTTGTTACGGACAAGATTACGGTTGAGGTTGTTTACACGGCGTATCTGAACGAAGAAGCGCAGGTCTTCAACGCGAGCGCAACCAGCACGAACAACAAGAACAGCGTCGATTTGGAATACTCCAACAACCCCAATGCTGATGGCATGGGTAAAACGCCGGAAGACCATGTCTGGCTCTTCACCTATGTTGTGAACAACACGAAGTATGCGAACACGGCTGAAGCTGGCAAAGAACTGGCTGGCGCTGGCTTCACGCTTTATGACCAAAATGATCGTGTTGTTCCGCTGTGGAAGGATGCCGCTGGCAATTACATTGTCGCAGGCACCACGAAGCCGAATGATACCTATACGGATGTCGCAAACAATGAAATGATTACGGAAGCCAATGGTACGTTCAACATCATCGGTCTGGATCACGGCACGTACACGCTGAAGGAAACCACGGTTCCTGCTACCTATAATCCGCTGGATCCTGTCACCATCACGATTTCGGCAGACCACAAGGAAGCTGCTGGCGGTGCAAGTGCAACCATGGAACTCACGGCGGCTTCTACGATGAACAACAAGCTCGTCAACAAGTCCGGTGCGACCCTGCCTGAGACCGGCGGCATCGGCACGACCATCTTCTACGTGCTGGGCGGCATGATGTTCGTGGGCGCGGCGCTCATCCTCGTCGTTCGCCGCAAGGCCGAAGCGGACGAAATCTAATTTCTCTCCCGCAATTCGTTGAACATCCCCATGTTCTGATGAAACCCCTGCCGGGCGGTGCGCGCAATGCCGCCGCCCGGCATTCCCAAGTGGAAATAATGGAGCATGTTTGCAGAAAGGAGGCGGCTCATGAAGCGCAATATGACAACCATTTTGCTGTTTGTGGTGCTGTTTGTGGGTCTGGCGCTCCTTCTGTACCCGTCCGTGTCGGATTTCTACAATTCCTTCCACCAGTCGCGTGCCGTAGCCACCTACAACACGGTGGTGGAGCAGGAGTCCAAGAAGGATTACGAGGCGGATTGGGCGGCGGCAAACGCTTATAACGAAAAACTCCGCGCACAGTCCACCGTTGATCGCTTGATCATGACCGACGAGGAGCGCGAGGAGTACGACGCGGTGATGAATGTCGGCGGGTCGGGCATCATCGGGGTTATCGAGATTCCGCAGATTGCCGTGACGCTGCCGCTGTATCACTCGACGAGCGCCAACGTGCTTCAGGTCGCCGTCGGTCACATTGAGGGTACAAGCCTGCCGACTGGCGAACCGGGGACGCATTCCGCCTTCTCGGCGCATCGAGGGCTGCCCTCCGCCAAGCTCTTTACCAACCTTGACCAGCTCACCTACGGCGATACCTTCACCCTCCGCGTGCTGGACAAGGTGCTGACCTATGAAATCGACCAGATTCTCATTGTTGAGCCGCATGACGTCAGCGCACTGCAAATCTATGACGGCATGGATTTGTGTACGCTCGTCACCTGCACACCCTACGGCATTAACTCGCACCGGCTGCTTGTCCGCGGACACCGGGTCGAAACATCGCTTGCGCAGCTATCCGTGCGCATCTCCGCGGACGCACTCGTGATTGACCCCTACATCGTCGCGCCGATTGTCGCCGCGCCGATGCTGCTGATTCTCCTCATTCTCATGCTGGTAACGACCAGCCCGAAACACAAGAAGCGGAAAGGAGCTGAGCGGTCGTGATGAGCCGCAAACCCTCGCGCCTGCTGGCGCTTGTCCTGCTGACAGCATTGTGCTGCCTTCTGCTTGCGCCCTGCGCGCTTGCCTTTGAACGGGTGGATTTGACGCACCCCTTGACGTTCGCCATTCAGGCGGATGACAACGAGGATGATGCGCACCTGCCCGGCGTGACCTTCCAGCTGTATCAGGTGGCGGACATGGATGCGGACGCTCGGTTCGCCCTGCGCAGCCCGTACAGCACCCTGAATATCGACATTAACGCGCTGAAGAACGCGGCGGACTGGGCAGCCGCGTCCGAAGCGATGAAAGCCCTCACCGCGTCCGAAACGCCTGATTTCACCGGCACGACGGACGAAAACGGTCGAGTTGCCTTCGCGGGACTCAACCCCGGTCTGTACCTTGTTTCCGGCACGCCGGTCATCATCGGCGGCTGGGCGTACAGCTTCCAGTCCTTCCTGACCTCTGTGCCGACGCGCAATGTGGACGACGAGTGGCAGTACGACGTCCTCTCCACCATCAAGCTGGAGCGCTCGCCCGCGCTGATTGACCTTGAGTGCGTCAAGGTGTGGGACGACGACAACCGCGGCACATATCGCCCTGTGCAGATTGAAATTCATCTGATGCAGGACGGTCAGCATATCGACACGGTGATTCTGAACAGCGAAAACAACTGGCATCATATCTTCAAGGATTTGCCGGCTGACCATGTGTACACCCTCAACGAGGTTCTGGGGGCTGACGTGTACTATGAGCCGGAATATTCCATCGAAAACGGCGTGTATGTGATTACCAACCGCCGCACGGTCACACCGACCCCGACCGCACCGATTCCCGAAACAGGGCAGCTGTGGTGGCCGGTGCCGATTCTGGCGGGCGCGGGCATGATTCTGTTCGTCATTGGCTGGATTCTGCACCGGAAATGGAGCCAAGAGCATGAAGAACCGTAAGGGCAATTTGCTGATGACGCTGGGGCTGGTGCTGATTTTGGCGGCACTGGCGCTGGTGGGCTACAACCAGTGGGATGCCAGCCGCGCGCAGCAGGAGTCGGATGATGCGCTGATGGCGCTGGAGCAGATTCGCATTCAGCGGCAGATGGAATCGCAGCAAACCGCTGCACCGCCCGTAGTCACCGCGACGATGATGCCGACTGACACACCCGCGACGGATACGCCGATAACCGACGCGCCGACGGCGGATGCCACTGCGGCGGATAACCCGGCAGCATCCACGCCCTCCGTAACTGACGCACTGACGACCGACATTCCGCGTGATGACGTAACCGCCACGAACACCCCTGTGACGGATGCGCCCGCAACGGCGAATCCTGCAACGAACCCGCCGAAGCCGACAAACGCGCCGGATGCCACGCAGACATCAAATCCGACAAACGCGCCGACGGCAGGGAATACGACGAATCCGCCGAAGCCGACGAGCGTGCCGACGGCAGAGACTGCAACGAACCTGCCGAAGCCGACGAGCACGCCGACGGCAGGAAATGCGACGAATCCGCCGAAGCCGACAAGCGCGCCAACGACAGGAACTGCGACGAATTCGCCGAAGCCGACAAACGCGCCGACGGCGGGGACTGCAACGAATCCGCCGAAGCCGACAAACACGCCGACGGCAGGGACTGCAACGAATCCGCCGAAGCCGACAAACGCGCCGACGGCAGGGACTGCGACGAAGCCGCCGAAGCCGACGAGCACGCCGGATGCCGCGCAGACATCAAATCCGACGAGCACACCGGAAATCACCGAAACGCCCATGCCGACGGAATCCCCCGAACCGACGGAGACGCCTGAACCGACACCGTCCCCCGAACCCACGTCGACACCCACGCCCGCGCCGACAGGCAAGCTCTACGAGCGCGTGCCGGGAATCGAAATGCCGGGTGAGAAGGTCAATGGGCACGAGTATATCGGCACGCTGTCCATCCCGTCGCTGGGGCTGAAAGTGCCGGTGCAGCGCAACTGGTCGTACGAGAACCTGAGCGTGTCGCCGTGCCGCTATTCCGGCAGCGCCTACGCGGACAACCTCGCTATTATTGCGCACACCTACCACTTTGGCAAGCTGAGCAGCTTGGCGCTGGACGCAACCGTTACCTTCACGGACATGGAGAATAACGTTTTCCGCTACGTTGTGCGGGAGAAAAACACGATTTCGCCCAACGATGCGAACGAAATTGCCCATTCCGGCTATGACCTGACGCTTGTGACCTGCACCATCAGCGGCACAAAACGCGTGGCGGTGTACTGCGAGCGCGTGAAATAATCCAACAAAAGGACTGTCTGCAACGGGCAGCCCTTTTTTCGTGAAATCCATGCAACACGGCAGGAATTGACGGGGTGGAGCGCGAAATAAAACAATCGCGGCGTAACTTTCGCCGCAGGAGGGAAAAGCAACCTTGAACTGGAAAATACACCTTTATCGTGCTATCCTCTGGCTGATTACGCTGTCCCTGCTGCTGATGATGTTCGGCTTCTCGGCGCAGGAAGGCGAGCAGTCCGGCAGCATCAGTGGTAAAATTGCCCGTCCAATTACGGATTCTCTGGCGCAGCGGCAGGGACTGACGGGGAAGGCGTACTGGAAGCTGTATGCACAGGTGGATTTTGCCGTGCGGAAAACGGCGCATTTCTTGGAGTACATGCTTTTGGGACTGCTGCTGACGCTGCTGCTGGACAGCTACCGCGCCCGCTGGCACTGGCTGTCATGGGCGGGATGTACGCTCTATGCCGCGACGGACGAAATCCATCAGCTTTTCGTTGCCGGGCGTACGGGCAAGTGGCAGGATGTGCTGCTGGATTCATCGGGCGCGCTGGCGGGGCTGCTGTTGGCGATGTTCATGCTCTGGCTGATTCGGCGGCGCAGGGCGAAAAAGCAATCAACATAATAAATAGGAGGCAGATTATGCTGACAATCGAACAGCTTTACGACCTTAACCACACATTGGCGGCGGATTACCTGCGGCAGTTTACCTATCCGTGGGAGGCGCTTGCGGGCATCAAGGCGGAAATCCTGCGCATCGGCGCGGCGCTTGACCCGGCGGAATACACCGAAGTCAGCGAGCATGTCTGGGTGCACAAAACCGCGACGGTTGCGCCGACGGCGTATCTGGGTGCGCCCTGCATCATCGGCGCGCGGACGGAAGTGCGGCATTGCGCGTTCATCCGCGGCAGTGCGCTGGTGGGGGCAGACTGTGTGGTCGGCAACTCTGTGGAACTGAAGAACGTGATTCTTTTTGATCATGTGCAGACGCCGCACTACAACTACGTCGGCGACAGCATCCTCGGTTATTGCAGCCACATGGGGGCGGGGTCGATTACCAGCAACGTGAAGAGCGACAAGACGCTGGTGACGGTTCGCGGCGCAGGCGAAAGCATGGCAACCGGCTTGAAGAAAATGGGGGCAATGCTTGGCGACTATGTGGAAGTCGGCTGCAACAGCGTGCTGAACCCCGGCACGGTTATCGGGCGGGAGAGCCAAATCTACCCGCTGAGCTGCGTGCGTGGTGAAGTGCCCGAAAGAAGCATCTGGAAAACTGGCGGCGTGGTGGTGAAAAAGCATGATTAAGCCGATTGTGAGAGATGTGATGTTCCTGTCCTGCAAGAGCCAGATGGCGACGGCGGAGGATCTGCCCGTTGCGCGTGACCTCGCGGATACCCTGCGCGCCCATGCGCACGAGTGCGTCGGCATGGCGGCGAACATGATTGGCGTCCGCAAGCGCATCATTGCGGTGATGGCGGGGAAAACCGTGCTGGTGATGCTCAACCCGGTCATCACGGATCGCCAAATTCCCTTCGCGGCGCAGGAGGGGTGCTTGTCGCTGGACGGCGAGCGCCCGTGTTTGCGGTATCAGCAGATTTTGATGGAATATCAGGATGAGCAGCTGCAGCGTCATGTGCAGCGGTTCTCTGGTTTCACCGCGCAGGTGATTCAGCATGAGGTGGATCATTTGGAAGGCATCATTATTTGAGGTGAGGACATGACTATCACACAAACGCTCTGTCAGGAGTTCCAAACCGCCCCGTGGCAAATCGACGCCGTCATTCGCCTGCTTGACGAGGGCTGCACGCTGCCGTTTATCGCGCGTTACCGCAAGGAACAGCACGGGTCGCTGGATGACCAGAAGCTGCGCGAAATCAGCGAACGGCTGACGGCACTGCGGGCGCTCGAAGCGCGTCGGCAGGAAATCAGTGAAAGCCTGCAAAAGTTAGATGTCTGGACGGAGAAGCTGCAAAGCGACCTCGATGCTGCCGCGACATTGGCACAATTGGAGGATATTTATCGCCCGTACCGCCCGAAGCGCCGTACCCGCGCGTCCATTGCCAAGGAGAAGGGGCTGGAGCCGCTCGCGAACGCGCTGATGCTCCAGCAGCGGAACATGATGGCGCCGGAAACCATCGCCCTGCGCTATGTGAACGCGGAGAAGGGCGTCGAAACGGCGGAGGATGCCCTGCAAGGCGCGATGGATATTATCGCCGAGGTCGTCAGCGACGATGCCGCCGTCCGCACGAAGCTCAAAACGTACTACCATCAAACGGCGATGGTCGCGACGGTCGCGGCGAAAGACGAGGACAGCACCTACCGCATGTACTACGACCACCGCGAGCCGCTGCGCCTGATGCCGTCGCACCGGGTGCTGGCGATGAACCGCGGGGAGAAGGAGGGCTTCCTCAAAGTCGCGCTGGACGTGGACAAGGAGAAAGCGCAGCAGCTCGTGCGCTATGGCTTCGTGCAGCAGACGGGCAGTCCGGCGTGCAAGTACGTTGCGCAGGCGTGCGACGACGCGTATACGCGGCTGATTGCGCCGTCGCTGGACACGGAACTGCGCGCGGAATTGACCGACAAGGCGAGTGCAGCGGCGATTCGCGTGTTCGCGCTGAACCTGCGCCCGCTGCTGATGCAGCCGCCGGTGCGCGGGAAGGTCGCGATGGGGCTTGACCCCGGCATCCGCACGGGCTGCAAGGTCGCGGTTGTGGACGAAACCGGGCGCGTGCTGGATACGGGCGTCATTTTCCCGCTGCCCAGCCACGGCAAGGTTGCGCAGGCGAAGGAAACCGTCAAGCGCATGATCCAGAAGCACCACGTCGGCATCGTCGCCATCGGCAACGGCACGGCGGGGCGTGAGACAGAGCAGTTCTTCGTCGAGGTGATGAAGGAGCTGGCGCTGGGCGATGCGCTCAAATACATGGTCGTCAGCGAGGCGGGCGCGTCGGTGTATTCCGCGTCGAAGCTGGCGGCGGAGGAGTTCCCGCAGTTTGATGTCAGTCTGCGTTCGGCGGTGTCGATTGCGCGGCGGCTGCAGGATCCGCTGGCGGAGCTTGTCAAAATCGATCCGAAGGCGATTGGCGTAGGACAGTATCAGCATGACCTAAAAGCAGCGGAACTGGACGCGGCGCTGGGCGGCGTGGTCGAGGACTGTGTGAACAGCGTCGGTGTGGATGTGAATACGGCGAGCGTGTCGCTGCTGAGTTACGTCGCGGGCATCAACACGACCGTCGCGAAGAACATCGTGGCGTACCGCGAGGAAAACGGCGCGTTCACGACCCGCGCACAGCTGAAGAAAGTGCCGCGCCTTGGCCCCAAAGCCTTCGAACAGTGCGCAGGCTTCCTGCGCATTCCCGGCGGCAAGGACTTGATGGAGAACACAGGCGTTCACCCGGAGAGCTACGACGCGGCGCGCGCCCTTTTGAAGCACTTTTCGCTCACCCCGGCGGAGGCGGTCGGCAAGCTGCTGACCTTGGCGGACGCGGAGGGGTTCGCGGCGCTGGCGAAGCAGCTGAATGTGGGTGAACCGACCCTGCGCGACATTGCGGCGGAACTGTCCCGCCCCGGCCGCGACCCGCGTGATGAGCTGCCGCAGGTGCTGATGCGCAGCGACGTGATGGATTTGAAGGACTTGCAGCCCGGCATGGAGCTTCGCGGCACGGTGCGCAACGTGACTGACTTCGGCGCGTTTGTGGATATCGGCGTTCACCGCGACGGCTTGGTGCATATCAGCCAGATGGCGCAGCGCCGCGTGAATCATCCGAGCGAAGTCGTCCGCGTGGGCGACATCGTGACCGTGTGGGTGCTGGAAGCGGATGCGAAAACGAACCGCATCAGCCTGACAATGCGTCCGCCGGCGAAAGGGTAAGGCAATTTCTCAACAACCAAAAGCACACAAACTAAAAACTAACATAACAGACCTGTAACATCCGAAGGGGCGCCGAAGGTTTCCAAAGGGCGATCGGAAAG
>ENA-ORTU01002204-ORTU01002204.1-human-gut-metagenome-genome-assembly--contig:-NODE-2204-length-18065-cov-3.923876_pt1 | contig 18065 bp, 16 predicted proteins | sample MGYA00241910_ERZ509184 | MGnify/ENA primary metagenome ERZ509184 (study PRJEB26280, sample SAMEA2338847) | human gut metagenome | biome: human gut; feature: human-associated habitat; material: faeces... | reverse complement strand
GTGCCTGCCAGCTTCCAACCTGCAAACTCGTAAGTATACTGCGCGTCAGAAGCCTTGCTTGCCTTGTCTCTCGGGTCCTTGGTCGGCTTGTTGTTGTAGTCAACCTTCTCAGTAGCGAGAGAATTTACAGCGTCATCAGCGTTCTTCCAAGTTACCGTGTACGGATTCGGAATCCATTTTGCATACAAATACAAATCGGACATCAGAACAGTAGTCGTATCCGAAAATTCGTTGGTGCATGCTGCTTCGGTATACCAACCACCAAAGGAGTAACCCTCTGGAGCCGTAAACGTATTACTGCCACGAATAGTATAGGTGTTGCCACTCGTCTCGTTATCTACGATAGGATCCTCGTTCTTTCCAGAAATTCCATTAGTGGTATAGTTGGGATAATAAGTGACATTAACCGGAATGCCCTTGAGATAGCCATCAACATGGATATCCTCTACCCAGTGCAAACCATCCCATTTGCTCTGGTCCTTAATGGTATACCATACGATTTCAACACCATTTGGAGTGAACGTAAAATCGTCGGTGTTGAGCAGCGCATTTCTTGCAGTCTCATCGGTATTGGTCTACGGTGTATAAGAACCATTGTTCCAGTTTTTCGCAGTGAAGAAACCGAGGTTCTCCGGAACGCTCAGGTATTCTTCGTCAACACCGTTCTTGGTATCGGTAACCGACTTTGTGCGGGCAATAGCCTCCATGCCTTTCGCAGTTACATAGCCGCGATAACCAGTATCCGCATCCAGACCCTCTACGCCACCGTCGCTGCCCGTAGTCCCGGTAGCCGTGTCATCGCTGCTCGGCAGGTAGTTTTCCTGGCCCTGGTCAGCGTTGTTCTTCGGCGTACCACGCTTCGGCAGAAGCACGAAGTACTTGGCTTCCTTCTCCTGATACGGATTCCATACGCGATCGCTTTGGATCTCCTGCACGCTAATTGTATTCGTCGGAGAATTGCTTACTGCATCATTATTCTGAGAATCATTTTCATTGGAACTGCTATTATTGCCAGTCTCCTCGATGTCCGTACCGCCGGACGGTGCCTGTTCAGTATCCTGAGCCTCAGGCTGTCCTTGGGTCTCAGCATCGGGAGTTTTTTGAATGGTGTCTTCTGCGGGAGTACTGTCAACAACCGACATCTGGCCTTCCGGTGCCGGAAGGGTGATGCCTTCATCGACGGCCAGCGCCCAGGTTGGGCACATGGTCAGCGCCATGATAGTCGCAAGTGCTCCTGCGAGCAGACGTTTACGCATATTCTTTTTTAACATAGGAATACCTCCTTGGTCAGCGTGCATGCTGATCGAGAGGGATTGCAAATGTATTTCTGGCAACCGGCTGCCATGCGGAAAGAGACTTTCCGTTTAGGCCCTTGGCTTTGCGAGACCGGCTTTCACCGATGGTGCCTTTGTCTGTACAACTTGCTCCTCAACGAGCCGCACAGATCATGTGTTTGTGGTTTTGCGATAATCTCAGAATGCAATGCAGTTTCAACCTCCAAATAAAATACCCCCTTTACAGCGCGCATAGCTCTGCAAGGGGGTAACAAAGTACCTTCGGCAACCGGCTGCCATGCGGAGAAAAAACTCCGTTTAGGCCCATCTGGCTTTGCGACACCGGTTTTCACCGGCTGTGCCTTTGTCTGTACCTGTATCCCTTTACGGAAGTCATGCACAGAATTTGACGATCTTTTCTGTCGGCAGACACGCCGGACTGCATACACAGCCCTTTGCCCGAGCCGGACAGAAATCCTCCGGATCCTCTTCTTCAGTATACCATAAACGCCCGCGAATAACAAACAAATACTGTAAAAGCGAAGAAGAATTTCAATCCAGGATCGTTTTTCATGCAATAAATCGCCGCTGATCGGACATAATCATGTTCAATCAGGACCATTTGCATACAAAATAAAATGGAAACGTGTTAAGCTGCAGCTACTGCAAGTGCATCGCTGGTGTTGGTGTAGGTCAGCGGAGATACACAGTCATGCAGGGTTTTTGCGTTCTTCACGCTGCGGGTAACCGCGTAGGTCAGGTCGATCTGATACCACTTGCCGTTCAGGTTTACCTTGTTCCAAGCGTGGTAGCTGGAGCCGGCGTAGCCCTTGGTCAGTGCGCACGGGATGCCCTGGCTGCGGCACATTGCTGCAAACAGCGAGGAAAAATCGTAGCAGATACCGGTGGTGCCCTTCAGGGTAGCGGCGGTATCCGGGATGTACTTGATGATCTTGCCGCTGGTGATCTCATTCGCCAGCTTGTTATCATAAGTATAACGGCTTGCCATGTAGTTGTAGATGGCGATAACCTTAGCCTCATCGGTCTTGGCGTTCTTGCAGAGCTCAGCAGCCTTAGCGGATACCGTGTCGCCCTTGGAGAACTGAACCTCGGAAGTGGAGACCCGATACGGAGCGTAGCTGTCCTTAACGGTTACATTCATGGACTTGGACTCGACCTGCTGATAGGACGTACCGGAAACGTTGCGGTACAGCGTTACGGTGTACTTGCCGTTGCCCTTATCGAGAGAGAAGGAAGCATCCTTGCCGCTCGGGCAATCATAGAATACGGTCTTGCCGCCGTTGTACTGAATACCAACCTTGAGTCTTGCACTCGAGGAGTAGTTTACGGTAACATAACCGTGGGTGGAATTACTCATATCCACAACATCATTTACTGCTGCTGCGGTAACGCCCATCGAGAGGGCAGCTGCTGCAAAAACTGCGCATACAACACGAAAAAGCCGCTTCATATCCGGCGATCTCCTTTCGGTAACTGGCTGCCAGCCCTCTCGATGAGGGGTAAGGCCCTATAGCTTTGCGTCGCCACCTTTCGGTGGGTTTGCTATTATCGTTTGAGATGCGGTCAAAGCGACTGCATCATCTTCTTTTATCCTCACTATAGCGCATCTATCGTGTTTTGTCAACAGGGTTTGACAAAAAAAGAAGAAATTATGACACATTTCCGCAGTTTTACCGAAAATATGACATTTCCCCCGATTTCCCCGCTCTTATTGCAGCGGTTTGTCCGGGAATGCAGCTCACTCCAAAGCGTGAAATGGCGGCAAAAAAATCGGTAAACAGACGGCGGCAAGGGAATACCCCTGCCGCCGCTTTCCATCGGTTGATTTGCTTATTTGCTGCCGTACATTCTGTACAGGAACGTGACGATCTGTGCTCTCGTGCAGTTGTTATGCGGACCGAACAGACCGTTTCCGATGCCGCCGGTGATGCCCTTCTGCTCTGCCCATGCTGCCGCATCAGCGTAGTATGCATCGGCAGGTACATCGGTGAAGGCCGCGCTGCCGCTGACCGCCGGACTGCCTGCCGCACGGTACAGGAGCGCTGCGCCTTGTGCTCTCGTGCAGATGGTGCCGGGTGCAAACGTTGTATCGCTCGTGCCCTCGGTAATGCCATTCTCAACCGCCCACGCAACTGCCTTTTCGTAATAGCTGCCGGAGGGCACATCCGCAAACGGCTGGTTTGTGCTCTTCGGCTCGGGCGAACCTGCCGCGCGCCACAGGAAAGTGACGATCTGCGCTCTGGTGCAGGCAGCGTTCGGAGCGAACAGCGTGTCGCTCATACCGCCGGTAATGCCCTTCTGCGCCGCCCAGAGGACTGCGTCATAGTAGTAATCCTCCGCGTGAACGTCGGTGAAGAAGTTGAGCATGGTGTTGTCGTCCATAAAGACCGCCTTCACCGTGACCTTGCCCGCCGGCATGACGAAGGTGTACTTTCCGCCGCCCTTGTCGGTCAGCGTGAGCGCCTTGCCGTCCTTGTCCAGCACAGTCAGGCTTTCGAGGACGTAGCCCTTGTCGGGGGTTGCCGTGATGGTCACAGTGTCGCCCTTGGACGCAGACTCGGGAGATACGGTGACAGTGCCGTGCTTTACATCATCTACAGATACCGAATAGCTGGGTGCGGAGAAGCCTCCTCCTCCTCCTCCACCGCCGCCGGACGAGCCGCCGCCGGAGGTAGAGTCTGTGATGCGAATGATAATCTTCTTTTCCACGATCACACTGGTATCTGCGTTGACTGCGGCGCAGATCAGGGTCATCGTGCCATCCTGATCACCAAAGCTGAGTGTATTTCCGCTGATAACGGCGTGCGTATCATTCTTTTCCAGCGTCCATCGTACAGAAGCCGGATAGGCCGCCAGCTCTTCCGGAGTAAAGGCCTTGCCGAACTGATCGAGCGTCGTTACCTTAGCTGCAGACAGATCCAGCGTAGTGTTTTTCCGAACGGACGACGGAATTCCGTCTGCGGTGATCGCAGCCAGCCGTCTCGGGGCATTGACCGTCAGCGTAATGTAGTTACTCTCGATGTCGCCGGAACGGGCATAGATCTCGGTAGAATCTTCTTTCAGTGCCTTGAGTGTTCCGTTTTCGAGCGAAACCACATCCGGCTTGGAGGTAACCCATTCAAAGCTGCCGCCGGTCATTTCTCTGCCATACTGATCGTAGCCGGCAGCGGTAAACTGATCTGCAAGAACCGCATTTTCATCCAGCCGCAGGACAAAACCGTCCTTCATGTCGGCGCGGATTGTCTTGAGGGTCGGCTGCTGCTCGACCTTAACAACGACATTCTTTGCAGTCTTGCCGGCAGAGGCAGAGGAGGCTTCCAGAATCACATCCGCATAGGAGGCATCCGGGACACTGCCAACCGCAACGAGCAGTTTTCCGTTTTCAATCGTGGCATTGGTCTGATTGGTGTCTGCCAGCGTCCACTCGATGTCCGACGGAATTCCACAGGGATTGCCGTGCTGATCGCGCGCCAGCAGCGGAATGCGGGACAGATCATACTCTGCGCCCTCTACTGCGGCGGGAGCGCCGTCATTATAATACAGCTCATTCAGATACGGCTTTGCCGTCACCTGTACGGGCAGCGGCTGTGCCGTCCGATAGACCGTTTCGCCCTGCTCGTCCTGTCCGACCGGATAATACAGGGTAACCGTATCCGTGCCGACTACAAGACCGGTGATTACGCTGCCGCTGATTTCGGCATAGCCCTTGTCCGTGGCAAGCCGCCACTCGAACAGGCCATCGTCAAGCGTCATGTCCTCGCCATACTGATCCTTGGCCTCCACATCGAGCGTGCTCAGGTCAAAGGTGTTCGCCGTATCATCATTATAGATGAGATTGGGAATCGTGCCGTTCACGGTCAGCGTATCGAGCTGCCGTTCGGGCAGAACCTGCAGCGGTACACGGTTGGATTCCATGCCGTTCACTACGGCATAAACCTGATAAGTTCCCGGTGCGGTGAACGCAATGCTGCCCGTGGTTTCGTCAACCGTAATGTCATCGTTTGCTTCTGCATACCACTTGACCTTGCCGGTTACATCAAAATCGTTGCCGTCCTCGTCCTTAGCGGTCACGGTCAGTGCGGAAACATCGGCGGTGTTGCTGCCGTCGTTGAAGTAGAACGGCTCAAAGCTGCCCTCTACCGTAACCGAGGAAAGCACAACAGGCAGGATGGTCAGTTCAATCAGCTCGCTGTTGAAATTATCCGTTGTTTCGATCGTATCCTTCGGCTGATAGCGCAGGAACAGCTGTGCTCCGTCATTCGGCTTGAGCGCATTGAGAACAGGGTAGCCGTTGCGGTTTGTCGTGACCTCGGCGTACTCCGAAGCGTCGTTCAGACCTTCGTCCACAACCGTCCATTCGCCGCTCAGGCGGGGATTGAAGCCGTACCAGTCCACGTCGTGTTCGTTTTTCGCCTCGACCTTGATGCTGTCCAGACGCAGGCTTTGCTGCTCGTACAGAGAAACCTGTTCGGTATCAGGCACCAGACGATCGAGTGCATAGATTGGGTACACCTTCTGCGGGGTGATGACGGTGTTCTTGGAGGTGTAGTGGAACGAACCGAAGTACGGCGCAACCGGCTGACCGGAGCGCAGCTGATCGGCGGCCGTCTTGAATGCGCCCTGATACAGGGTGTTCATATCCAGACCGTCGGGGTCGTAGCCGGAGACAGTCCGGTTCTGGATGCGGGCATCCAGATCCTCGATCGCGCTGAGGCCGTTCCGGCCGAAGGTATACACGCCGCTCTTGCGGCCGTCGCCCTTGTAGCTGTACCATTTATGTCCCTGGCTTTTGCCATCCAGATAGCAGCCGGTGACATAAATCAGCATGGTCTTATACTTGATGCGCACTGCACCGGTATAAGGAATGGTCGTTTGCAGGTCGGTCACATCGACATTGATGTCGAGACCCGTATGCGCCGGCAGCGGTACGGAGATGGTATCCGTAATGGACTGCGCGTAGGACTCCTCCTTGCTGCTCTCGTAGGTCTTTTCCATGCCATAGGAGTAGGAAAAGCTCTGCTCGACCTTGGCGGTGGGCGAAAGCGCGGCCAGAACGGGCACGCTGAATTCGACGCCTACCGTGGTCTCCTCGGTCCAGTTCTGCGAATAGGTATTGGAGACCGTGGTCGAGGTCGTAGTGCTCTTTTCATAGGTATAGCTCTTCTCGACCGTGTTTTCGAAGTCGTTGCGGTTTTCCGCCGTCACCTTGTAGCTGTCCGAGCTGCCGCCCAGATTAAACTGGTAGCCCTTCTGCTCGAGCGACGCCGTTGTGTCGTCCGCCGCGATGGAGGGCGTCTCAAACCGGTCCGCAATGCCTTGAATTTCGAAGTCGTAGAACGCCTGCACATAGTAGCCGTAGCCGGTGCCGTGGTAGCCGTTGTACTGGCCAGACTGAGAGGAATATCCCTGGGTTTCATAAGTGGAGGCATAAAATACGGGAAATTCCCCTTCCGGCAGCTTGTCGATGACTCCGGAGCCATCCCGAAGACCGGAATTGTCAACCGCCTTAATTACTGCATCACGCAGACCCTTGTCGGTGTATTTCAGATTGTCTGCGCTGTAGCTGTCCGCTGTAAAGTCCTTGTAATCAAAGTATTTTCTGCCTACATCGTCATCCGCATAAAACTGTGCAGGCAGAATATCGTTCGCAATAGTCGCCCACTTCTCCGCAAATTTGGGATTCTGGATCATCTCCTGCAAAATCTGCTCCTGTGTGCCCGGCAGATTGTAGGTGTCCGAGGCATCAAAGATCTCCCAGTCGTTTTTTGCCGTCACGGCTGCCCCGGCTGTTGGGGGCAGCACTCCTATACACATCGCCACCGCCAGCAGGCCGCACAAACCTCGCCGTCGTATCATCTGCTTTTTACTCATACCATTTTCCTCCTTTTCTGTGGTGTTCCTGCTCGGCCATGGAAAACAGCTCGTTATGGCTCATCTCCACATCGCCAAAGCGGACAAAAATGCCGTTTGTCACCGCGCTGTTCCACACCTGCGGGTCGGAAAGTGACCGGAATCGGAATTTATCCAGATAGGGCTTCATATCCAGCAGCAGGCGGCTGCCGGAGATAAAATCGACCTGCAGAACGTGGTCGGTCAGCGGTTTGACTGACTGAATGTATTTCCGGTCCAAATGCGTACCTCCTCTCGCCTACACAAAATAAAAGGTTCACCGTACCTATAGGATACGGTGAACCTTTCAAAAAAACCATTCACAAGTTGTTAGTTTTTATCCGCAAGCAGGTCGAGCAGCAGCTTGCGCTTCGCGCGCGGCTCTCCTGCTATTTGCAGTTTGGTGTAAATTTGATTCACATACTGCCGGATACTGCCCTCGGACAGATACAGCTTTTCCGCAATCTCGCGGTTGTTCAGCCGCTGTGCCATCAGCCGGACAATCTCATATTCCCGCTCGGTCAGCGCAGACAGGGCTTCCGGACGGTCAAATCCGGCCTTTCGCCGCTCTGCGGCTTCTCCCAGTTCGATGATCTGCGCAACCGTTCCGGTTTGCAGCCGCTCTGCCAGCAATGGCTTGAGATAGCGATAATTCTCCGCAAACGGAATGACAAAGCCGTCCGGTTCCGCGTCGGTCAGTGCCTGATCGAGCTGCGCCTGTGCCTCCGCATGCTTACCCAGCATTTCATACGCCGCTGCCGTCTGGATACGGATATGCATCGCGACCAGTGCGTAGTGCATGCCTTCGCACACAGCAAGCAGCCTTTCGCTCCGGCCGACAACACGGGCGTAGTCCCCCTGTGCCAGACCGACCTGATTTTCGATCATCTCGATCATCGGCTTGCCCGGTGCAAGTGTATGCACGGTTGAAAGCCTGTGCGCGCGGAAAACCTCCGGAATCTTGTCGGTTTTGCCAAGCAAAGCGTAATAATACGCCGCAATCGCGTTCCATAGGTTCAGCCAGGAAGCATTGTGCTGCCGCAGCAGCTCCGCGTGCCGCTCAGCAAGCGTGCAGTGATACTTCATCTCCGCAAACAGCGACAGCCGCCACGCCAGAAAATCACAGCACAGCGCCATATTGGCCTGCCCGTTGTCCTGAATCCGGGCGCACGCGCTTTCGAGTTCGATATGTGCATCCGTTAAGCGTCCCTGCAGGAACGCCGCCTCGGCACGCATGATGGTCTCGGCACCCTGACCGTGATTGCCGGTGATTTTATAATAGTGCGGCATGCACTCGTCCATCTCGGCAAGTTCGCTCTGCAGCTCGCCCGGTGCGCGGTAAAACATCATCAGCACGGACGGTGAACCGAAGGTCCAGCCGCCGCCGGACTGGATGCTGATCGCCTTCCGCGACATCTGCGCGCTGGCACTCCGGTGCAGGCGGCTCATAGCGCTGATATCGTTGTAGCAGAGGAAGCTCATGATCAGGTCGCATTCTCCCCGCAAATCGCCTTTTTCCTGTGCGGAAAGCGCTGTATTTTCGGAAATCGCCGTCAGCAGCAGCTCCTTCAGCTCCAGCATTTTCGGGATATTGCGCCAGTTGAACATACTCCGCATCAGCACCAGAATCGCCAGCGGATGGCTTGCGAGCACAGCTGCCGGGCATTCGTCCAGTGCTGCCAGCACTGCCTTCGGGTGCAGCGAGGAAAGCAGAATGCCGGCATCCTTCTGCAGCGTGCGCAGCATCGCATCGTAATCGCCGTTTTGCCGGTACTCGGTCATGGCATGCAGATACAGCCGATGATCCTCATACCAGATGCCGAGCCGCCCGCGGTAGACGGTCTGCCGCTCCTTCGGCATGGACCGGAAGGTGTGCAGCGCGCATTCCTTCATCATGTGATGAAACCGGTAGGTCGCGCCGTCCGGCAGACGCTTGACAAACGCATTCTGCCCGGTCAGCGCGGCAAGCAGGTCCTCGGCGTGCGCGTCTGCCATGACGAACTGCGCCATTTCGACCGTAAATTCGTCGGCAAGTCCCATCACCGCAAGGAATTCCCGCTGTTTTCCGGGCAGCGGATCAATCATCGCAGCCGTAAAGATGGATGAAATATCCGAATTCGGGTCCGGCAGCACACCGTGCTCGGAAAACATCCGCAGATTCAGATAAACCGCCGAAAACCAGCCCTCGCTGTAATACAGCAGCGTATCTATCTGCTCGTCGGAAAGCGCGGTTCCGCACCGCTTGGTATAGACCGCCAGCTCGGTATGGTTAAGCCGAAGCTGCGCCGTGCCGATCTGGTACACCTTTCCGCCCAGCCGGACAAGCTCTGCCGCCGGCAGAAACAGGTCACGGCTGGCTAAAATCAGATGAACATTAGGCGGCAGCCGTCCGGCCAGCGCACACAGGAATCCGGGTGCGCGTTTGTCGGTCAGCAGGTGAAAATCGTCAATAAAAATATAGCAGGACTTCTCACCGGTCAGCGCATGACATAGATCGTCGATCAGCAGTCCGCCGCTGGCTCCGTCGGTCGGACAGTCGTATTCCCGCAGAAAGGCAAAGCCTGCACGCGCAAAGGCGTCCTGCACACTTTTCCAGAAAATCGCAAGATTGCTCGAGTACACACTGATGCGCACAATGTACGGCGCCTCGGCTCCGGAACGTTCCGCGAGATACCACTCCACCGCCGTCGTTTTGCCGTATCCCATGGGTGCAACCACGGTCGTCATAGCACAGCGCGAGATTGGCCGCAGGCTCTCCTGCAGCCGCTCGGATATGTAGATCGTGTTCAGATTCCATTTCGATTTTGGCATGGCGCGCACCTCCGAATACTGTAATGTGCTCTCCTGTCCGTTGTACTGTCTAAATTATACTGGATTTCAGAGCGGGTGTAAACCGTGTATACTGTTAAGGCAGCGTGCATATATACCCTCAATTTGCGCGTCAAGCCGCTTTTCCAACCGGCAGTGTTACCAGAATCGTTGTTCCCGTATCTGCGCTCTGTTCAACGCGCACTGTGCCGCCATGCAGCCGGACAATCTCCTGCACGAGCGCCAGTCCCAGTCCCACGCCGCCCATTGCGCGGCTGCGCGACTTATCCACGCGGAAAAACGGCTGAAAGATGCTGTCGCGGTATTCCTCGGCGATGCCCGGACCGGTATCGCGCACGCGGATAGCCGCCTGCCCGTGCTCCTGCTCGACCGACAGCTCCACAGAGCCGCCCGTGCGGTTGTACTTGATCGCGTTCTCTGTCAAATTGAACAGCACCCGATACAGCAGCACATCGCTGCCGGTGAGCTGCACATTTTCGCCTGTCTGCGTCAGTGTAATACCGTTTTTCTGTGCCAGCGGTGTCAAATCGACCAGCACCTCCTCGACCATCGGTGCAAGGTCGATACGGTCGGTGCGCGGCACGGATTGCAGGTCGCTCATCTCCAGCAGCGTGCGTACAAGGGCGCTCAGCCGCTCGAGCTGTTCCTGCTCAAAGCGCAGCAGCGCGGCTGTTTCGGCATCCATCTGCGGATGCTCCGCCGCAAAAAGCTCGAGCCGTGTCTGTATGAGCGCCAGCGGCGTGCGAAGCTCGTGCGCCGCATTGCCGGTGAACTGCCGCTGCGTGTCAAATGACTGCGCCAGACGGTCGAGCATGGCGTTGACCGACCGGCTCAGCTGCCGGAACTCGGCGGTCGTGTCCTCGGACAGGCGGGTGTCGGTCAGGCTTTCCTCGTTGATCTGCCCGGTCTGCCGCGCAAAATCGCCCAGTGGCTTGAGCGCCCGTCCGCTGACGAAATACGCGATGACGGCGCTCAGCAGTGTCACCAGCGCGGTGATGCACCAGCCCATGCGCTCGAAACGCACCTTTTCCGCACTCACCTGCTGAGAAAAGTCGCTGAAGAACGCCTGCATATTCTCTTGGGGTATCTCAATGGTCATTTCCTGCTGATTTCCCGTTTTGTACTCCACCACAAAGCCGTTCAGCTCATCCATGCTGTCCGAGCCGGAGTAAAACAGCAGCAAATTCAGGCTCACGCACGCCGCCGCGATGAGCAGCGCAGTCAATATCGTGATGCGCCACTGCACAGAAATTCGTTTGCTCATTCGCCCGCTCCGATCTCGTAGCCCTGACCGATCTTGTTACGGATCGGGTCGTATCCCAGTGCCGCGCGCAGCTTTTTTCGCAGCGTGGAGATGTGTACGCGGATGGAATTGCTGAAGCTGTCCACGCTGCTGTCCCAAACGTGCTCGATGAGCTCCTCCTGACTGACCGGTCGCCCACGGTTGAGCAGCAGATATTCCAGAATGCCGCTCTCCTTGCGCGTGAGCGACAGGGCCTGTCCGTTCGCCGCAGCGGCGCGGCTGCGTGTGTCAAATGTCAGCCCGCCGCACCGCAGGCACACATCCTGCTGCACAAATCGGCGGCGCGTCAGACTGCGCACACGCGCTTCCAGTTCCTCTAAATGGAACGGTTTGGACAGATAATCGTTCGCGCCGGCATCCAGTCCGTCAACCTTGTCGGATATTTCACTGCGTGCCGACAGGATGAGCACGCCGGTTTCCTGATCGTGCTCCCGCAGGGTTCGCAGAACGGTCATACCGTCCACCTTGGGCAGGTTAAGGTCGAGCAGCACCAGATCGTAGCGCTCCACCGCCAGCAGCTCGAGCGCCGCCTCCCCGTCAACACAGGTGTCCGCCTCATAACCGGACAGGCGCAGTTTTTTTGCAATATCTTCGCACAGATCACGCTCGTCCTCTATCACCAAAAGCCGCATGAGCTTTCCTCCTTTGTGTTTTCATACCTTTATTATACCAGACAGGGATAAAATTTGTGTTAACGAAATCTGTTGCAAAAAATTTTTGTTTTTTTAGCACCTTAAGGCAACACCGCACAATTAAAGCGGCGGTGCTTTGCGGAAATTTTGTGCCCTGACTTTGTTGCAGTTTCACGGTAATACATCAAGTATTACCGCAAAACTGTGCCTCGTCAGTACGCAAAATTTACTCGCAAATCACTCTTGTTCAATTATGCGGTATTGCCTTAACACAGATTTTATCTCCCGTGCGGTATACTGGTGTCAACAACTTCGAAAGGGGCATAACGATGCTGAAGCACAGAACCGCCGCCCAGCTCTTCCTGCTGGCAGTCGGCATTGCAATGATCGGGTTCGGCCTGTGGAGAGGCGAAGCCGATACGGTATTATCAAAGGCGATCCGCCTGTGTATGGAGTGTGTTGGGATTGGATAAGAGAAATATTCCGGTTTTAGCCCGCTTTCGCGGCTGGATACAGGCAGCAGCGGCTCTGCTGACCAATATCCACCTGCCGAATTTTTTGCAGGGCAAATTATATCAGGGCGGCGGCAAGGCGGTCTGCGTGCCCGGCCTGAACTGCTATTCCTGTCCCGGCGCGGCGGGCGCGTGCCCGATCGGCGCCTTTCAGGCAGTCGTCGGCTCGTCGAAGTTCCGGTTTTCGTATTACATCACCGGTATCTTAATCCTGCTCGGCGTGCTGCTCGGACGGTTCATCTGCGGTTTTCTGTGTCCGTTCGGCTGGTTTCAGGAGCTGCTGCACAAAATCCCCTCGCCTAAGCTGTCCACCAAAAGGCTGAAGCCGCTCCGCTATGTGAAATATGCGGTGCTGCTGATCATGGTGGTGCTGCTGCCCGTACTTGTCACAAACGAACTCGGCATGGGCGATCCGTTCTTCTGCAAGTACCTGTGCCCGCAGGGCGTGCTCGAGGGCGCGCTGCCGCTGGCGGCGGTCAACTCCGGCATCCGTGCCGCGCTCGGCGCACTGTTTACCTGGAAAGCAGCCGTTCTGCTGACCGTTATCGTGTGCAGCGTGCTGTTTTACCGTCCGTTCTGCAAGTGGCTGTGCCCGCTCGGCGCGTTTTATGCGCTGCTGAACCGCGTTTCACTGTTCCGGATGCAGGTGGATACGCACAAATGCGTATCGTGCGGTGCGTGCGCCAAAGCCTGCAAAATGGATGTGGACATCACGAAAAACCCCAATCATGCCGAGTGCATCCGCTGCGGCATGTGCATGAAAGCCTGCCCGACCGATGCTATCTGCTACCGCTACGGTCTGGGCGATAAAACCCAAACGACTAACAAAGGAGAAACTATCTAATGAAAAAGAATCGACTGATCGCATTTGCCCTGTCCGTAAGCCTGCTGCTCGGCGCATCCGCCTGCGGCAAACCGGCCAAAACCGTCTCCGAGCTGATAGCGGAGGAAAACGCCATCCTCGACCAGCACCAGGAACTGTGGACAACGGCTCTGAATTCGCTCGACAAGGACAATCTGTCGCAGAGCACCCAGAGCACCAACTACGCCGATGTGCTCGATCTTGCGATTAAAAACGTCAAGGACCAGCTCTCGGACGAGGACTACAAGACGCTGACCGACGATGCCGCCAAGGTCCGCAAGCTGGAGGATCAGCTGCAGGAACTTCCGCCGGAAACAGCAGAGGCAAACACCGCCTCAGCCAGTGATACGTTCCCGTCCTTCGAGGGCAAGGATCTGGACGGTAATGCCGTGGACAGCAGCTTGTTCGCTGACAACGCGTTTACGGTCGTGAATTTCTGGTTCAGCGGCTGCAAGCCGTGCGTGGCTGAACTTGGTGATCTGGACAAGCTGAATCAGACTGTCAAGGCGCAGGGCGGCGAGGTTATCGGCATCAATACGGAAACGCTCGATGACAATGCGGATGCCATTGCTACCGCTAAACAGATTCTGCAGACCAAGGGAGCATCCTACCGCAACATTACCTTTGCATCCGGCAGCGAGGCAGGCCAGTTTGCACTGAACATCATGTCATTCCCGACCACCTATGTTATCGACCGGAACGGAAAAATCGTCGGTGAACCGGTACTCGGCGGCATCACGAACGAAAACAGCATGAAGCAGCTGCAGGAGAATATTGACACCGCGATTGCAAACGACGGAAAATAACACCCAAGTGTGATTGCCGCTGCAATCTGCATCATAAATATACACAGCGCAGATTGTGTTGAAAAAAATGATACTGATCTGAAAAGACACGCTTTTCTGCGTTGATCATCAAGTGCCTGTGGCACACGGCGTGAGAGGAAAACGACTGGTATAATCCGGAGGTCAAGCATCCGGGCAACCGCCGCGGCAGATATATCAATTTCCAGCTGAGCGATAATTTGGAGCAAAGCGTCATAGATGACGTGGAATATATCAGAAATCATCCGCTAGCAGCCTCCAATATTCCGATTTACGGTTATATTTTACGATGTAAAAACAGGCAAACTGATCGAGGTTGAAAAGGCAACGGAGATTGGCAGGGCCAAGTAAACGCCAAAGAGAAAAGCCGCAGACTTTCGTCTGCGGCTTTTGCGTGCCTGCGGAAATATCCACGAAGATATGCACAAACCTGTGGATAAATTTGAGGACGGAACTTTTCCTTGTTTCTCCTATATGGTTACCTAAAGCACCAACGCCTCGCTCTGCTCGATCTCAATCCTGCAGTCCGCGATAACCGTCTGATACTGCGCGTAAACTTCAGCTTCCATGCGCCACGCGATGCCGCATCCGGCGGACAGTCTGCGCGGCACCGGCACCAGCCGACCGGCAATGCCATTCTGTTTGCAGAACGACTCCATCTCCATGGCGGCATCGGTGGTGTGGAAAGTGAGCACCTGATACGGCTTTTTCTCTCGCATTACGCCTGAAAAACGATCTCGAAGCAGCCGTCCGGACGCACGGTCGTCTGACCGGACTTCTTCTCGTATTCGAGCATTTTTTCGATATTCCTGCGGGTATGCGCCTCGTCGCCGAGCACGCGGATCATCTCACCCGGGTGAGCCTGCATCGCATCCATCGTCAGCAGAACCGGCTCCGGGCAGGACAGACCGCGAACATCTACTTCAACATATTCAGCCATTGCACATTCTCCTTTTCCGACTTACTTTGCAGTCTTTTTGCGGCGCAGATTGGTGCCCGCAATGACAAACAGCACGATAATGCAGACGATCACGGCGATTTTGCCGGCTGCCGCCGGACCGCCGGCAACTGCAGGCTCGGTTTCGGTTGCCGCCCTGGCAGCCGCACCGACCAGACCGAAGTTATGCGCGAATGCCGCGCCGATCAGCATACCAAGGAAGGTGACCGCGCTGTCAGACGAGCCCTGTCCTGCCAAAATAAGCTGACGCAGCGGGCAGCCGCCAGCCAGTACAGCCGCAAAGCCGACAACGTACATACCAAGGATATTCCAAAGGTGCTGGGAATGCGCGATGGGCTGACCGGAAAAACCGAGGTGGAAGCTGCCGTTCGCGACATTATAGACCGCCATCACGGCAAACAGCGCCGCGATAATGCTGATAAGGTCGAAATTCTTCATCAGGATGAGGTCGCGGATGCTGCCTGCAAAGCACATACGGCTCTTCTGCGCGAGTGCGCCGATAACGAGCGCCACGACCAGAGAAAGGATGATCGGCGCGTGCTTACTGCCCGGGCCCTCGGTGCTGGCTGCGTAAACGCCGGTTGCAATGCCGATAACGAGCAACGCCGCCAGCAGAACCGGCAGAACGGCGCCGCCGACCGGCTTGGCCTCATACGCACGGCCGAGCGAGAATCCCTTCTTGAGGAAGAACGAGCCGGTCGCCACGCCGCCTGCAAATCCGATAAGCGCGACCCACGCATTCAAGTCACCGGCGGACATACGCAGCACCATGCGGAGCGGGCAGCCGAGGAACACAAGGGCGCCGATCATCATCGCAGCGCCCAGAATAAAACGCACCATCGGCGAAGAACCGGCGGTGGACTTATACTCCTTGGTCAGCAGCGCCAGCAGGAACGAGCCGCAGACAAAGCCGACGACCTCCGGACGGAAATACTGCACCGGAGCCGCAGTGTGCAGCTTGAGCGCGCCCGCTGTATCGCGGATAAAGCAGGCAACGCAGATCGCCATGTTGGCAGGGTTGCCGTAAATTGCCAGAAGCATGACCAGCAGTCCAATCACCGCACCAGACGCTGCCAGCTTCCATGTCTTGTCAAACAGTTTCATGATTTTCTCCTTTTTGTGAAATGAGGGAATTTTATGCTGTATTCAGTATATCATGCGGTGTTTTCAATGTGAAATCGATTCTATTGATAATCTGATTGAATCTATTGATATAATCTATAAATACAGCTATAATGGAGAAAAAGAAAGGAATGCCGCCCATGGATATTCGTCAGCTGGAAGCCTATGTCTATACCGTGAAGTACCGCAGTTTTTCACTTGCTGCACAGAAGCTGTACCTGTCACAGCCGACCGTCAGCGCGCATATCTGCAATCTGGAAAAGGAGCTGCACACACAGCTGCTCAAGCGCACGACAAAAACGCTCTCGGTGACACCGGCCGGTCAGACGCTGTATAATTATGCCGCAGAAATCCTCGATTTGCGGCACAAAGCCATTCTGGAGCTGTCCAACGAGCAGGAAACAATGCTGCATATCGGCGTATCATCCGTGCCATCGCTGTATCTGCTGCCCGAGCTGCTGGCAGCGTACCACGAGAAGACCCCGGAAATCCGGTTCCGCACCAGCTGCTCGGACAGTCTGGATGTGATAAACAAGGTCGCAGACAGCACCTGCGATATCGGTCTGGTCGGCACAAAGACCGCGGAAACCAACTGCGAATTTCTGCCGGTCGCCTCGGACGAGCTGGTGATTGCAACACCGAACACACCGCATTTCCGTGCCTATCAAGGCCAGCCGGACCCGCTGACAGCGCTCCTGCGCGAACCGTTCCTACTGCGCGAGGACAACTCGGGTACCAAGCAGGAAACGCTGTATTTTCTCCAAAATCACGGCCTGTCGCTCGATGAACTGAATGTCATCGCCGTCATGGATGATGCGGCAGCGCTCAAACGGTGCATTACACTGGGCATGGGCATTTCCATTCTGTCGCGCGCAACTGTGCAGACCGATGCACAGCAGGGACGGCTGCTGCTGTTCCCCCTCGGACAGTCAGCGTTCCTGCGTCGGCTGTACATTGTGTATCCGTCCATACGACGTATGTCCGAGCAGGCTATTCACTTTCTGGATTTTATAAAAAGGTATTATCGGATCGGATGACAGCCGTGCTGTCCGGCTTGACACAGCCAATCGAGCAGGAGTCTCTCCTGCATAGAAAGCCGGCCTCCCGCACCACCGTGCGCGTACCGACCGGTACACGGCAGTCCTATCCGCAAGGTCAAAACCGGCAAAGCGTATTTCTTAAATTTACCGGGTATGGTCTTGACAACCGAAGCAATCTGCGAGAACATTATTGCGATAACTATCTTGTTCATGCTGATGCATTCTTTGCATACAGCAGTGTGTCCTTATGCTTTCGATTACAGATCTAATCATTACACCGATCGCACTTGCTATGCTCGTACTTTCTGATAAAAAGCCGGAAATTGTGGAGGAATATGATCATGTCAAAAGATGAATATTTGATTACCGATGCGCCTCTGAAAGCGCTGACGGTTTTTGCCATGCCGATGATTCTCGGCAGCTTTTTTCAGCAGGTATATAATATGGCCGACTCCATCATCGTCGGTCAGTTTGTCGGCTCCTCCGCACTGGCGGCGGTCGGCGCCTGCGCTGCCCTGACCAATGTTTTCATTTGTGTGGCGCTGGGTGCCGGTGTCGGTGCAGGCGTACTCGTAAGCCGCTATTTCGGCGCCAGAGAGTATGGAAAAATGAAAACCATTGTATCTACCTCCCTGATCAGCTTTTTACTCCTGAGTATCATCCTTGGCGTCTTTGGCTTTTGCTTTTCCCATGCGATGATGAGCGGATTACAGACCCCTGCCGATATTCTGGAGAAGGCGGTACTGTACTTGCGGGTCTATTTTGTGGGTTTTCCGTTTTTGTTCATGTACAACATTCT
>ENA-ORTU01002188-ORTU01002188.1-human-gut-metagenome-genome-assembly--contig:-NODE-2188-length-18145-cov-3.189718_pt1 | contig 18145 bp, 18 predicted proteins | sample MGYA00241910_ERZ509184 | MGnify/ENA primary metagenome ERZ509184 (study PRJEB26280, sample SAMEA2338847) | human gut metagenome | biome: human gut; feature: human-associated habitat; material: faeces... | reverse complement strand
AAAAGCTCGTCATCGCGGGCGGCGTCTCCGCAAACTCACTCCTGCGCCGCCGCCTCACGGAAGAATGCAAGCGTACCGGCCGCACGCTCTATATGCCTGACCTCTCTCTCACCGGCGACAACGCCGCCATGGTCGGCGCACAGGCCTACTACGAATATCTCGCCGGCCATACCGCCGGCATGGAGCTGAATGCCTGCGCCCAGCGCTCCATCGACTTAGGCTGAGTTTTCAAATTTCACAACGCCAAAAAACGACCCGCAAACGGAATTTTCTCCGTCCCGGGTCGTTTCTTTATGCCTGTTGGTTTTACTCCCGCGGCACCACAAACCAGTGCTGGTTTTCCTGCAGCTTTTCCTCTGCACGCTTCAAAAGCGCTTTCGCGTCGATAAGGTAGCACGTCGCGTCGCCGATCTTCTCCGTGACGATCTCATTTTTCGCGGGGTCCAGAATCTCCTTCACGCGGCGGTACGTCGTCTCCCAGCCCTTAAAATCGTGGCCGTACATGTACTTTTCCTCGCCGTTCACAACGTAGCGGATCTTCTCCTTCGTCAAGACGTAGTCCGTGCCGAAGCGCTCCTCCACGCCGTGCATAAACGTGCAGCAGTCAAGCACCTCGCCGATGAACAGCAGCCGCCCGCCGATCTCCGGCAGCTTCATAAACGGCGAGTTCTTCCCCACCGGGGTGATGTCCTCCCCATGCAATGCTGTCAGCTCCGCAGCACGCTTGCCGCGCGCACAAACGGAGTGCGTCGGGTGCACGCTGCGCACCACGCCCGGCATTTTCCAAAACGTGCGAGGCAAAAGCCCGATGCACGGCACGGTTTTGTCCGCGTCAAACACCGGGTGCTCCGGCGTGACGTTCTCATACGTCAGCGCAGGCAGCAAAAGCGTGCCGTCGTCGCCAAGCGCCGCCTGCAACGTGTCAAGCACCGTCTCCGGCGTCTCCTTTGTCCCCAACGCCTTCATCGATGCGTGCACCAAAATCGTCTCACCCTCTTTGATTCCCAGGGCTTTCATATCCGCCAAAAGCTTCTGCGCATCATTCATTTGAGTTTTCCTCCCCACAAAACAATACCCAAGCAGCGCTTACTCAGGCTCTTTTATTTCACCGAATCAATCGTCCCGCCGCCCAAAACGCGGTCGCCGTCGTACAACACGACGGACTGCCCGCAGGTGATGGCGCGCTGCGGCTCGTCAAAGACGACCTTCAGGCTGTCCGGTCCTGTCTGCGTCACGGTTGCCCACTGCTCGGGCTGGCGGTAGCGCACCTTCGCCTTAATGTGCATCGGCTCCTTGATTTCCGCGACGGAAATCAAATTAATGCCGCTCGCTGTGAGCTCCTTTTTGAAAAGCTCGCTTTCCGGGCTTAGCGTCACGGTGTTCTTCTCAATATCCACCGATTTCACATACAGCGGCGCCGGCAGCGCGAGCCCCAGACCCTTGCGCTGGCCGATCGTGTAGCGGATCACGCCGCGGTGTTGCCCCAGCACGTTGCCATCTGTGTCCACAAAATCCCCGGGCGGGTACGTTTTGCCCGTGTACTGCTCGATGAAATCGGCATACGAGCCGTTCTGCACAAAGCAGATGTCCTGACTGTCGTGCTTTCTCGCATTGATGAAATTGTGCGCCTCCGCAAGCGCGCGCACTTCACACTTCTCCATACCGCCGAGCGGGAACTGCACGTGCTTTAGCTGCTCCTGCGTCAGCGACCACAGCACATAGCTCTGGTCTTTATTGTGGTCAACGGCCTTTTTCAGGAGATACCGCCCCGTATTTTCGTCAAAATCGATTTGCGCGTAATGCCCCGTGACAACATAATCATAATTCAGCTCAACCATGCGCTGAAACAGCTTATCAAACTTCAAATAGCGGTTGCAATCGATGCACGGGTTCGGTGTTACACCCGTTTCATAAGAGTGCACAAACTTGTCGATAACATCCGTTTTGAAGCGGTCGGCAAAATTAAACACATAGTACGGCATGTCAAGCGCATACGCCACACTGCGCGCGTCCTCTACATCATCAAGCGAGCAGCAGGTATGCTCGCGGCGCAGACCAACGTCCTCATTCTGGTACAGCTTCATGGTCGCGCCCATGCAGGTGTAGCCCTTTTCTTTCATAAGCAGCGCCGCCACACTGGAATCCACGCCGCCGCTCATGGCTATGATCGCTTTTTTACACATAGTTTCGGTAAAACCCTTTCGTTATCGTTTCACATCGCCGCGCGCGGTGACGATCTCATAGCCCGCCGACTTCACGCGCTGCTCCAGACACCCGCGGCACTGCGCGGCCTCTTCCCCTGTACAGATCTTGTTCTCGTACAGCTCATAAAGCTTTCGCACGCGCACCGGCGAAAGGTTCGGCATCACAACGTTTCCGCCCGCCTTCAGTCCCAGCTCACGCCCTTGCGGGTGAATGGTGCCAAGCGCCGTCGTAGACGGCAAAAGCGCATACGGAAACAACAAACGCAATATTGAGAGAAGCCGCAGTGTCAGCTCGAGCGAGCCGCTCTTTTCGTTTGCAAACGGCGTCTGCGCGTGCGTGATATACGGCCCGATGCCGATCATGTCCGGCTGCAGCTTCTGCAAAAAGCGCAGGTCAGAAATAAGATTCTCCGTCGTCTGATACGGCGAACCCACCATAAAGCCGGAACCTACCTGGTACCCGATGTCTTTTAGATCAAAAAGACATGCTTGCCGGTGCAAAGCGCTCAATTCATTCGGGTGCAGCTTGCCGTAATGCTCGGGATCGGCCGTCTCGTGACGCAAAAGATAGCGGTTTGCGCCCGCATCGAAATACTTCTGGTAGCTTTCGCGGCTCTTTTCGCCGATGGAAAGTGTAATGGCGCAGTCCGGGTGCTGCGCATGGATGGCCGCGACAATCTCGCAGATGAGGTCATCCGTGTAGAACGGGTCCTCGCCGCCCTGCAGAACGAACGTGCGAAAGCCGAGGTCGTACCCCTCCGCGCAGCAGGAGAGAATCTCCTCTTTCGTCAAACGGTAACGCGTCGCGTTTCGGTTATCCCGACGGATGCCACAATAGTAACAGTTATTTTTGCAGTAATTCGTAAACTCAATGAGTCCGCGCACGTACACGTCCGTGCCGTAGTGCGCGCGGCGCACCTCGTCCGCGGCCTTTTGCAGCGCCGCATCATAGGCGTCGGTCTCCAAAATCGTCTTAAATTCCGCATCGCTGAGGTTACGCTGCTCGCGCAGACGGTCGACCAAAGCGTTAATTTCATTTGCGGTCATGAAATTCCGCCTTTCTTTATTCGGTGTCGCTCACTTCGCCTGCGGCTTTTCCAGCGTGCGCATCGCAAGGATCGTGTCGGAAATGAGGTCGTCGAGCGTCCGGCCCAGCATATCTGCACCGCGCTGAATGACCTCACGGGAGCAGCCCGCGGCGAAGTTGAGCGCCTTGTATTTTTTCTTTACGGATTTAAGCTCCAAGTCGAGCGTGCTTTTCGACGGACGCATCAGCGCCACCGCGCCGATGAGCCCCGTCAGCTCGTCCACGGCGTACAGCACCTTTTCCATCTCGTGCTCGGGCGCAATGTCCACCGTCAGCAAATAGCCGTGGCTCGCCGTTGCGTGGATAAGGCGTTCGCTTTGCATCCCTCCGCAAAAGAACTAAAAGCATACGGTTTTACTATGCTTTGATTTTACACACGAAGCGTCGCTTTGTCAAGGAAATTAAGCGAAGTTGCGCCATACGCCGAAAATGAGCGCCGAGAGGAACCACGCCGCCCACAGCGCAATGGAAAAGCGCTTAAAAAGCAGCGGCGGTTTGCTCTTTGCATACCGCACCGCTTCCAAAACGCCCCAAAGGAGCGCAAACGGCAAAAAGAACAGCATAAAGGGGTTCAGCGCCCACGCACCGGCAAAGTCCAATTGCAAAAGCGCTGCGATCATCCGTGTCGTTCCGCAGGAAGGACATAGCACGCCGAAAACCTTGCGGACGAGGCACGGCGGACGAAGAATATACAAAACGACAAGCACAGCCGCAGCACCGAAAACCGCTGTCAAGGCCCGCTTAATCCGTCTTTGTCTCTCCCCGCTCATATCTCGCTCTCCTTTTAAACTTAACATTTCTATTGTACTGCAAAAGCAGAATACCGTCAAGCGCTGCAAGTTTGTTTATCTTTTGCACACTTTATGTAAAAAGTGTTTGCATTTTCGAAAAAACTTCTTGCAATTTCTGTGTTTTGTGATATAATCAAACTTACAGTAAACTTTAATGTGTTGTACGAAACGGCACAACTATTCTCGGGAGGAATTCAAAATGAACACTGGTTATCTTGGCGATACGACCCCAAAGCTCGGTTTCGGCCTCATGCGTCTGCCGATGATCGGCGACGAGATCGATATGGAGCAGACGAAAGCCATGGTCGATACCTTCATGGCAAAGGGCTTTACGTATTTTGACACCGCATACGTATACATCAACGGTAAAAGTGAAGTCGCAGCGCGCGAAGCCATTGTAAAGCGCTACCCGCGTGACAGCTTCACGCTCGCTACAAAGCTACCCCTTTGGGACAACATAGAGACGGAAGCCGATATGCAGCGCATTTTCGATGAATCTATGGAACGCGCAGGTGTCGAGTATTTCGATTACTACCTGCTGCACGCCATGGACAAAGCGAAGTTCGAGAAAGCCGACCGCATCGGCGCGTGGGACTTCCTTTTCAAGATGAAAGCACAGGGCAAAATCAAGCACTGCGGATTCTCGTTCCACGACAGCGCGGAAGTGCTCGACGAAGCGCTCACCAAGCACCCGGAAGCCGAATTCGTACAGCTCCAGCTCAACTACATCGACTGGGAAAACGATAACGTGCAGTCCAGAAAGTGCTACGAGGTCGCCGTCAAGCACAATAAACCCATCATCGTTATGGAGCCGGTCAAGGGCGGTTCCCTCGCGGGCATGAACAACGAAATTCAGGGCATCATGAAGGCACAGAATCCTGATCTTTCCATCCCGTCCTGGGCTGTCCGCTTCTGCGCAGGTCTCGATAACATCCTCACCGTGCTCTCCGGTATGAGCACCAAAGCGCAGCTTGACGATAACGTTTCCTACATGGAGCACTTTGAGCCGCTCAGCGACAAGGAGCACGAGGTGCTGAAAACCGTCGTCGAAAAACTCAACGCCATTCCCACTATTCCATGTACCGGCTGCCGGTACTGCGTAGACGACTGTCCCATGCAGATCCACATCCCGGATATTTTCCGCGCCGTAAACCACCAGAAGCAGTTCGGCTCCGAGGATAATGTCGATCGCAGCGGCTACGAATCCGCAACACGCGAAGGCGGCAAGGCAAGCGAATGTCTCCATTGCGGTTCCTGCGAAGCGCACTGCCCGCAGCACATCCACATCATCGAAGAGCTCGAAGATGCCGCAAAGCGGTTTGAAGGCTGAGTAAAATCCACGACATAAAATCGACCGGGAAGCACAGCGCGTGTTTCCCGGTCTTTTTCCGTTTATTTTTCCTGCACGGCAATGATGACCTTCATCGTCGTCTCGCGGTTCGCATCAATGTATTTATACGCGTCAAGGTACTGCGCAAACGGGAAAATTTTCGAGATAAGCGGCTTTAACTGCACTTTGCCTGCTTCCACCAGCTCTATCGCGCCCACGTAGTCCTCGTGGCGGTACATCATCGTGCTCTTAATGTCAAGCTCGTGGTCGTTCGCCACGGCCAGATCAACAGTCGCCATGTCGGCAAACACTGCCACAAGCACAATCACGCTACCCTTACGCGCATACTGAATGGCCTGCCCCATCGTCACGTTGTTGCCCGCGCAGTCATAAATGACGTCCGCCTTGTCCGGGCCAAACGCTTCAATGAGCGCCTCGCCGAAGTTCTTCTCCTTCGTGTTCACGCAAACGTCCACGCCGCATTCCTTGGCTTTCTCCAAACGGTAGCCGCTCACGTCGGTGATCATCACCTTCGCCGCGCCAAGGCCTTTTGCCGCCTGCGCCACAAGGTTGCCGATCGGCCCCGCACCGAGCACCGCAATGTTCATGCCGGTCACGTCGCCCATCTGCCGCACGGCATGCACCGCCACCGCAAGCGGCTCCAGCATCGCGCCCTCTTCAAAGCTCATGCTTTTAGGGATTGGTGTCACTTTCTTTGCGTCCACCGCAAAAAATTCGGATGCCGTGCCCGTCGTCTGGAAGCCCATGACTTTCAGCTCCTCGCACAGGTTGTACTTGCCGTGTCGGCACGGATAGCACTTGCCGCAGTACACCTGCGGCTCAATCGTCACTTTCTGCCCGACGGTAAGCCCTTCGACATTCGCACCGCACTTTACAATTTCGCCCGAGACCTCATGTCCCTGCGTCACGGGGTATTTCGTGAAAGGATGCTTGCCGTGGTACACGTGGATGTCCGATCCGCAAACGCCGATGTCCATAATTTTCACCAGCACCTGCCCGTCCCCGATTTCCGGCACGGGAATTTCCCGGAAAATGATCTTGCCCGGCTCTGTCATAACTTGCTGAAGCATACGCTTTCCTCCCAACTACTTTAGTAATTTTCGTATCTGCACTTCCGTCGCCGGAAGCAGGTTTTTAAGGTGTGCAATCATTTTTTCTTCGGAATCCTTCGGTTCGCTCTCATACGCAGACGTCACATAATCGTACCCGAATAAATGCTCCGGCGTCGTGTACTGCGCCACCGCCCAACCGTAGGGCCTGCCGTTTTTATCCTTCAGGCGGATAAAATCCGAAACGCACAAATACGTCTGCATTTGCAGCCGCGTGATGCACGTTTCAAAGCCCGTGTTGCCGCCTTTGCGGTAATCGAGCTTCTTTTTGAGAAATTTGGAAAGAATTTCGCCCTCCGCATGGACTGTGTTATACAGCTCCTCGTCCTTGTGGAACACCAGTCCGTCATCGCAGCGCGCGTCAAAATCATAGCCGTCACGGCGGAAATTTACAAGTTCCGGCAGCCATTCCCGGCTGACAAACCCCGCTTTTTTCCGGAAAAGCTTGCCGTACACGCAGCGCTTCGTCTGCGCCGCCGGGCCTTTCCACTCCCAAGGTCCGTCGCGGTCTTCAGCGAACCAATACGCCGGCGCGCACATCTCCTCCACCGAAAAGCCCGGAATGTCATTCGGAAAAAACGGCAGAAAACCGTAGTGTTCCACCGCCTGCAAAAGGTCTTCCATGCTCTCCAATTTCCGTTTCATTTTCCACGCCCTCTTTTCTTTATATCGCTTCCAGTATAGCGTGTTTTTGCCACAAAATCAAGATATATTGTTTAATTTTAGGTGCATATAAACAAAATTAGTCTGCGTTTTCTGCAAGTTATCTTGTGGTTTTATTCGGAAAGAGATGCGATTAGCCGTTCATTATATCCAAAACGAGCTTCACGATTATAACGACCATGCCCACACCGCCCATCGCAATGCCGATATCGGCCTTTTTCAGCGACGGTGCGTCTGGATCTCTGAACGTGCATCACGAGTCTTATACAAGCAGGTGACCCGTGCTTTGGCGTCAGGAAGCCAAAGCTTCGGGCACAATTTATGCCCTCAAGGCAGTTTAACTTAACATGAAACCGAAAAATATGTATCGTTTGTTTGGTGGAAAATTTCACTGCGCAGCGATATACTGAATGCAGAAAGGAAGTGGAGCTTATGCTCGCCGATAATCTCATTTTGCTGCGCGGCCTTAAGGGGCTGACGCAGGAGCAGGCGGCGGAAATCGCCGGGGTGACGCGGCAGTCCTACTCCAAGTGGGAGCAGGGCGAAACCGTGCCGGACATTGAAAAATGCGACCGCCTTGCAAGGCACTACGGCGTGACGCTGGACGCGCTTTTGCACGACCAAAACCGAGTGGGCCACACGGCCCTCGCCCCTGCCCCTGTGGGCAAGCACCTTTGGGGTGCGGTGACACTCGGCGCGCGCGGGCAGATCGTCATACCGAAGGCAGCGCGGGAAATGTTCGAGCTGAAGGAAGGCGACCGACTGATTGTGCTCGGTGACGAGGGTGAAGGCATTGCCCTTGTGAAAGCAGAAGACTTTGAGCGAAAAATGCAGAAAGCGCTCGAGATGAGCCAACACCCTGCCGAGCCGTAAGGTTTGCTTCCGCAAAATTGTTACACATTCAGAGAGGAGAAGAATTCTATGAATTGCCCGAAATGCGGAAAAGCGATACGCGAGGGATACTTGTTTACAAGCAAGGACGGCGCGTTCAGCTTTGCGAACACCGTGCCCGGCGTATTTGAAAACGCCAAAAACGCCGACGGCTTTGTGGAGATCACGCCGTTAAAGCCGAGCCACCGCGTGCGGATACAGGCGAATATCTGCGAAGACTGCCGCACGATAGTTTTTGACTATTAAGCTTTGCCTAAGCCCGAAAAAGGAAACTGAAAAAGACGAAATACGAGAGAAACTAAAAACAGCGAGGTGCTGTGGGTATCCCCATGCACTTCGCTGTTTTGTTTGATTTTCAGCCGGGATCAGCCCATATTGGAGAAGCGTTCCACAGCTTTTGTGAAGTTTTCGATGGTTTTATCTGCGTCGCCGTGCTCGATGTGCCCCTCTAAATACGACCTTGCCGCAGCCGTGCAAAGCGGATTTTGCGGGAAATGGCTTACAGCTTTAAAAGCGGGATAGACGCTCTGCACGTTTCGATCAATTCGCGGTCGGCGAGCGCAGGAATCGCACCTTTTTTCGTCGCGCAGACGGAGCCTGCGGCGTTTGCAAAATCGGCAGCATCGCGCAGCTCGGCTTCGTTGATCTCGGAAACGGGCTTGCCGGTCTCCATGAGCTTTGTGAGGAACGCGCCGAAGAAGCTGTCGCCGGAGCCGGTGGTATCAACGACTTTTGTATCGTAGGTGTTGAGCGTTGAGGTTGTTTTCGGAGTGCAGACGACGCAGCCCTTTGCGCCGCGCGTGATGACCGCCGCCTGCACGCCGAGCTTAAAGAACTCCTTTGCGCCCGCTTCGATCTCGGTGCAGCCGGTAAGCATTTCGAGCTCCTCATCGGACGCTTTGACGACATCGGCAAGCGGCAGCAGACTCTTCATGGCGTGGATGCCGACTTCGGCATTTGGCCACAGCGGTGCGCGCCAGTTCGGGTCGTAGGCGGTGATAGCACCGTGCTCGCGGGCGTAGGAAACAATCTGCGGCACAGCCGTGCGACCGGGTTCTGCGGTGAGCAGAAGCGAGCCGAAGCACAGCACCTTGGCGTTTGCGAGCGCGTCCTTATTGACCTCATCGAACGTGATTTGCGTATCGGCGCCGGGGTTACGGTAAAAGCTGAAATCGCGGTCACCGGATTCGGACAGCTGTACGAACGCGAGCGACGTTGCGGTATCGTTTGAGAAATGGAGGTTTTCGACATCAACATTTTGCTTAACGAGCGTATCACGCAGGAACGTGCCGAACATGTCCTGTCCCACCTTGCCGATGAAGCCTGCAGATACACCGAGGCGCGCCGCCTGCACGGCGACGTTTGCCGGTGCGCCGCCGGGGTTCTGCTCAAAAATCGGGATGCCGGCCGGCGTTTTGCCTGCGGGGGTAAAATCGATCAGAAGTTCACCGAGTGCGTAAAAATCTGCCATGAAAAACAGCTCCTTAATTACAGAATATTTTCATCAATGCACTTTAAGACAAATTCGCTGAACAGGGAATTTGACCATGCGAACCACGGGCGCGTGAACTTAGAGGGGTCGTCCTTATGGAAACCCTCGTGCATGAAGCCCTTGCCGTCATCGGTCGTTTTTAACATGTGGAGAAGCGCTTTGCATTCCTCCGGGTCACGACTTGTGAGTCCCTGCATGGAAAGCGCGATATGCCAGATGTACTCCGGCGGGGTGTGCGGGCTGCCGACACCCTTGGCCGCGGTGCCCTCGTAATAATACGGGTTTTCTTTGCTCAAAACAAAGGCACGGGTGTTTTTATAAATTTCGTCGTCGGCGCTGCAGTAGCCGAGGTACGGGATGGACATGAGGCTCGGGACGTTGGCGTCATCCATGAAGATGTAGTTGCCAAGGCCGTCGGTCTCATAGGCGTATATTTTGCCGAACTTCGGGTGCTCGACGACGCCGTATTTTTCGATGCCGTCTCGAATCTCGGACGCGAGCTTTTCGGCACGGGCGGCGACTTTCTCGTCCTTATAGATCTCACGCATGATCTCCGCGGTGTAGCCGAGGGTTACGACGGCGAACATGTTGGACGGGATGAGATAGCCGTAGACACAGGCGTCGTCGCTGGGACGGAAGCCCGACCAGGTCATGCCCGTAACGGCGACCGGCGCGCCGTGGCCGTCGTGCGTAAGGGTATCGGTGGGCGGGCAGTTGGTGCGGCGGAAATAGTACGGGGACTTGCTGTGATCCTGCTCGACAGTGAAAAGGTCGAGGATGCGCAGGGTGCTCTTTTTGTACTGGTCGTTGAACTGGCCCGTGCGGCCGGTCTCTTTCCAGAGAAGGTACGCGAGCTGCACCGGGTAGCAGAGCGAATCAATCTCATACTTGCGCTCCCAGACCCACGGGGTCTCGAAATCGGTATCGTCGGACTCGCCGCCGGCGGTCTGACCGAGCGTTTCCGCAGCGTACTTCGGCCAGCACATGCCGTTCGCTTCCTGATTGAACGCGTTTGCGTAGGGGTCGATATCAATGCACTTGAACTGGCGGTTCACGAGGCCCTCAATGCAATCGGCAACCTCCGCGTCGTGCTTTGCGACGGGCAGATAGTGGCGAACCTGCGCGGTGGAATCACGCAGCCACATGGCGGGGATATCGCCGGTGATGACGAAGGTATCTTTTTCGCCGATGGTTTTGACGGTGGTATCCATGGTGTTGGGGTAGCAATTTTTGAAGAGCTCCGAGAGTTTCGCGTCATTTGCGAGCTTTTCCTCGCAGATGCGCTTGACTTCCAAATCAATGGCTTTCATGGGATGATTCCTTTCGGTATTTTATAAATGAGGTATCGGTAAGCGGAACGTAAACGTTTCGCCCGCCTTTTCAAAGGCGGCGGGGTCTTGGGGCAGCGCCCTAAGTCGCTTTCCGCAGAAAGCGAAATCCTTTTGCCTGCTCCAAGATCAGGAGGGTAGCCGAAACAGTCCAGTGGACTGTTTCGGTGTAGGGGACCCTATCAAGGGGTCCTCTGAAAAGGCGAAGCCTTTTAGAAAAGGTCGATCAAAGACTTTATTCGTTCGCGATTACGGAAAATCGGTGATTAAAGGCTCTGCAAAAACTCCGCTGCGAGGTCGAACCACTTGCCGACGTGCGGCAGGAGCTGGGCATCGCTGTTCGAGGTGACTTCGTTGCAAAGCGACAGGCCGTGGCCGCCCTCCGGGAACATGTGGAACTCCGTTTTGATGCCGTTTTTCTGCAAGACGCTGACGAGCATCAGGGCGTTTTCGACCGGGACGCAGTCATCCGGCTGGGTGTGCCAGACGAACGTGGGCGGGGTATCTTTCGTGACGAAGTTTTCGAGCGACTGATTCGCTTTTTCGAGCTCGTACTGCTCACCGAGAAGGTTCTTGATGGAATCGTGGTGGGCGAACGGGCCGGACGTGATGACCGGATATGAGAGGATCTGGCCGTTCGGGCGCAGAAGCTCGGACGGGCAGTTCATAGCCTCCGCAACGAACGGGCGGCTCCAGAAATTGCCGTAGCTTGCGGCTAAATGGCCGCCGGCGGAAAAACCGATGGTGAAAACCTTTTCGGGGTCACAGCCGTACTTTACGCCTTCTTCGCGGACGTATTTCACGGCGGTGGCGACTTCCAGAAGGGCAGTCGGAAAGCGCGCCGGGGCAACGGAATAGCGCACGACAACGGCGTTCATACCGATGGCATTGAAGCGCATGGCGATGGGCTCGGCTTCACGGTCGGACGTAAAGGCGTACGCGCCGCCCGGGCAGACGATGACGGTGGGACGCTTTTCGATGGGAACCTCTTTTGAAAGATCCAGAAAATACGTATACATGGCTGCGTAATCCGCAGAGCCCGGCACGTGCAGTTTGATTTTTTCATGTATCATAAAGACAACTCCTTTGGCCGCAAAATTGCAGGATAAACCATACTGTCTTTAGTATATCAGCTGTTGACGGGCGGTGCAAGGCGATTTTGTGAAAATTTGGGTATTATCACGCTTTTTAGAATAATGTCGGGTAAAAAAGAAAGCCGCTGCCCGGTTTGGGTGCGGCTCTCAGCTAAACGAACTTACTTCGTTTTCTTTGCGGTTTTGGTGGTTTTTGCGGCTGCCTTTGTGGTTTTGGCGACGGGCTTTGCTTCGGCTTTAACTTCTGCCTTGACCTCTGCCTTAGCTTTCTCTTTTGCAGCCGGCTTTGCGGTTTTTGCGGCGCACTTTGCCGGGGCTTTCTTTTCCTTTTCGACCTCGGTGAGCACCCAGTTCTGGTTATCGCCCTTCACGAACTCCCAAAGCTGTGCCGGTGCGCCGTCTGCATCGCTGATGTCTTTGATGTCGACGACCTTGCCGGACGCGACATGCGTGATGCGGCGGCAGCCCTTGACGGTAGTGGTCAGCTTCCAGAGCTGGGAAGCATTGCCCTGTGCCTCTGCGAGAACGAGTGCGGTGCCGTTTTCTGCCTCACCCGGAACGGTGAGCGCGAGACCGCTGACCTTATGGACGAGCTGCACGGACGTGCCCTCTGCCGGGACGGCGCACCAGACCTGCGTTTCGCCGCCGTTTGCGGTCATCTGCACGGCAGAGCCGCCGCAGGAAGCGAGAATCTTACCGCTCCTATGGTTTGTGATAACGTATTTCTTTTCTGTCTTTTCTGCCATGAATGATCTCTCCTTTATGAATAAACCTATGCTTTTCGCATATCATTTTCTGATTTTCTATGTACGATAATTAAGTATAATCATAAATTCCTGCAAAGTCAAATCGGCCACAAGGGCTTTTATATGCGGGTTTTACAATGAGAATTTTGCTGTTTACGGCAGATTTTGACGGGTTTTTATCTCTCTATCGTGAAAAGTGTCAAAAATTCGGATAGATTTCAGGATAGACTTGAAAATTGAATTGACTTTTTCCATAAAATGTTAATTTGTTTTTTGCGGATATTCTACAAGCAAAAGGAAAGAATTCACAAAATCGTAAGAGAAATTTACGTTTTATATCCTTGCATTCGGGTGGTGTATCGTGTATTCTTATATCTAGATAAGAAAAAGGAGATCGTAACGGGATGGATAGCTTAGACCGTAGACAGGGGCTTTCTTCGGAGCAGGTGGCGCAGCGTGTGCGCGACGGGCTTTCAAACGCCGATGAGGGCATTAAGACCAAAACCGAAAAGCAGATCATTTTAGAAAACACGTTCACGTTTTTTAACATTTTGAACTTTGTACTGGCGCTGTTCGTTTTGCTGGTGGGCTCGTTTAAGAACCTTTTATTTTTGGGCGTTATCTTTTCTAATATTATTATCGGTTCTTTTCAGGGCATAAGAGCGAAACGGACGATTGACAAGCTCTCCCTCATTTCCGCACCGAAGGCTTCTGTGCTGCGCGACGGAAAACTGCAGACGATACCCGTGAGCGGGATTGTGATGAACGATGTGCTGCACCTTTCGACCGGGCAGCAGATCTGCGCCGACGCCATCGTTTTGGATGGCGAAGCGGAAGTGAATGAATCGCTCATCACGGGCGAAAGCGATCCGGTCTTGAAGCGCGCAGGTGACGAGCTGCTTTCCGGCAGCTTCATCGTTTCCGGTAGCTGTTACGCCGAAGTGGAGCACGTAGGCCGCGAAAACTACGCAAACCGCATCGCAAACGGCGCGAAGTATGTGAAGCGCACGAACTCCGAAATTCTCCATTCCCTCGATTTCATTGTAAAGACGCTCGGCTTTACGCTGGTGCCGATTGGCATTTTGCTTTTCTGCAAGCAGTTTTTTTTGCTGCATGACACGATCCGCGAAGCCGTTGTGAGCACGGTCGCCGCGATCCTCGGCATGATCCCGGAGGGACTCATTTTGCTGACAAGCGTGGTGTTTGCCGTAAGCGTACTGCGGCTTTCACGCTACAAGACGTTGGTGCAGGACCTGTACTGCACCGAATCGTTGGCACGCGTAGATGTGCTATGCTTAGACAAAACAGGTACGATCACCGAAGGCACGATGCAGGTGGACGAGCTGCACCCGCTGACGGGCTACACCGAAGAGGACATGACGGCTCCGCTGAAGGCGCTTGTGCAGGTTTTGACGGACGACAACCCGACGTACAACGCGGTGAAAGCATACTTTCCCGGCGGATCGGACTGGAAAGCTGCGGCGACGGTGCCGTTCTCCTCTGCGAGAAAGTGGAGCGGCGCGTATTTCGGCGAGCGCGGCACGTATGTGATGGGCGCGGGCGAATTCATTTTGGGCGAACGCTTCGGTGCGCTGCGTGAACACACGGAGGAATATGCGGCGCGCGGCGAACGCGTTTTGCTGCTGGCGCACTCCGCAAAGCCTTTCCTTGAAAACAAGGTGCTGCCGGACGACATTGAGCCGGTGGGCTTCATTTTAATCAGTGATAAGATCCGCACGGAAGCACCGCAAACGCTGCGCTATTTTGCAGAGCAGGGCGTGACGCTGAAGGTCATCTCCGGTGACAACGCCGTGACGGTCTCTAACATTGCACAGAAGGCCGGTCTGCCCCACGCGGAAAACTACTGCGATGCGACGACGCTGCACACCGACGAGGAGATTGCGGGGGCAATTGAGCAATACAGTGTGTTTGGCCGCGTGACGCCGCAGCAGAAACTGAAATTTGTGCAGGCGTTAAAAGACCACGGCCACACGGTGGCGATGACGGGCGACGGTGTGAACGACGTTCTGGCGCTGAAAGAGGCCGATTGCAGCATTGCGATGGCTTCCGGCAGCGACGCGGCGCGCACGGTCTCGAACCTCGTTTTGCTCGACTCCAACTTTGCTTCCATGCCGCAGGTGGTGAAGGAAGGCAGGCGCTCCATCAACAATTTGCAACGCTCTGCATCGCTGTTTTTGCAGAAGACAATCTATTCGACGGTACTGGGTGTGCTGTTCATTTTTCTTTCTGCTTCCTACCCGTTTGAGCCGATTCAGCTGACGTTTATCAGTTCGATTACGATTGGTATTCCGTCGTTTATACTGGCACTGGAGCCGAACAACGAGCGTATAAGCGGCAGCTTTTTAGCGAACGTTTTGAAGAAATCATTCCCCTCTGCCCTGACGATGATTCTTGGCGTTTTGTTTTTGACGCTGTTTAAGGAGCCGCTGAATTTGACGAACCCGCAGGTCTCGACACTTTCGGTCATTGTGGCGTTTGCCGTTGGGTTTATGCTGATGTTCAAGCTTTGCCTGCCGTTCAACGCGCTGCGCGGGGCGCTGTTCGGCACGATGGTGGCGGCGTTCTTTGTGGGATACATCGGCTGCATGGACCTGGTTTCCATGGTGCCGCTGACCGCCCCGATGCTGTTTATTTTGATCCCGCTGCTCATTGTGTCGATCGTCTTTATGGTGCAGACGAACCATTTTATGGAGCATTTTGCAGAGCACCACACGCGGCGTTTGCTGCAAAGCAGGTTCTTCCAGAATCACCGCAGAAAGCGGCATGAGGCGGCGCACAAAGGCCGCCACGCCGCCCGCAGAATGCGCCGCCGCACAGAGCAGCCAAGCAGGGTGCGAGACGGTAAAAGAGCTTAATTTAGTTGAGATAATATGAAAACACCCCGGCAGGCGGTTTGGATGGCTTGCCGGGGTGTTCTTATGCGCTTGTTAATTTTACAGGATGCAATATTTTGCCATATAGTCTTCCATGGCGGGGAGGGTATTGTTGTATTTTTCGGACTGCTTTAAGTACTCGTGGATGTCCTCGACGGTGGCGATAGCGTGGACCTTGATGCCGAACTCCTCGTTAACCTCCATGATGGCGGTTTTGCCGGGAACCTTGCCTACCTCGCAGCGGTTGACGGAGATGAACATATCGTTGACTTTCACATTGCCGCAGCCGTAGAGGATCGGCATGGTCTCGCGCACGGCGGTGCCGGCGGTGATGACGTCTTCGATGATAATAATTTTATCGCCGTCCTTCGGCTTGTAGCCGACGAGGCTGCCGCCTTCGCCGTGGTCTTTCTCTTCCTTGCGGTTGAAGAAGTAGGGCTTCGAGATGCCATACTCGTTATAGAGGGACGCGGCGGCGGCTGTGGCAAGCGGAATACCCTTGTACGCCGGGCCGAACATGGCGGAGAAATCTTCGCCGACGGTCTCCTTGATGAGCGATGCGTAGAACTTGCCGAGCTTTGCGATCTGCTCGCCGGTCTTATAGTTGCCGGTATTGATGAAGTACGGCGTATTGCGGCCGCTCTTCGTGACGAAGGAGCCGAAACGCAGCACGTCTGCGGACATCATGAACTCGATAAACGCCTTTTTGCTTTCTGTCAGCATAAAAACCATCCTTTATTTCCGTCATGGGTCGGAATTTATTTTTATCAGTATAGCATAGATTTGTGGTTTCGTCAAAATTTTTTACGCGAACTTACGCTGCCGGAGAAAGTCCGTTTTCCGCCGACCACGTATAGACGGAATACGTATTGCCGTCCGTTGTAACGGCGACGGTGCCGTCTGTATCGGTGCGCAGGATCTTGCAGTTGCGTTCAGAAAGGCTTTCGAGCGTTTCGTGGTGCGGGTGACCGTATTTATTATCCTGCCCGCAGGAAATGACGGCGACGGCGGGGTTCACGGCGCGGAGAAAATCCATGGAGGACGATGTGGACGAGCCGTGGTGACCGCACTTTAAGACGTTTGAAGTGATGTCCGTTTCGCGTGCTAAAATATTCTCTTCAACTTCGGTTTCGGCGTCGCCGGTGAGCATAAAGGAGATATTGCCGTAGGTGAAGCGCAGAACAGCGGAATAGTTGTTGAGGTTATCGAATATCTCGTCCTTTTCCGGGGATAGGACGGCAAAATTGGCGTTTTCGGGCGCGGAGATTTTTGTATCGGTGGAGATCTGCTCGGTTTGGACGTTTTTGTCGAGCAGGGCATCGAGCATATTTTCGTATGTAGCGGTGGTGGGCGTTTGGTCGTCGGACAAAAGGGGCATGTAGAACGTGCCGATGGTGTAATCCTCGATAATCTGCTTCATGGAGCCGATGTGGTCTGCGTGCGGGTGCGTGGCAACAACGGCATCGAGCGATGTGACGCCGAGCGCCTGAAGGTCGCTTTCGATAGTCTCTCCCGCTTCGCGGGTGCCGGCATCAATGAGCATGTTGTAATCGGTGCCGATTTGAATTAAAATGCTATCCCCCTGCCCGACATCTAAAAAGTAGACGGCGCAGTCGGCGGCATCGGTGCTTTGAGTGGGCTGTGCGGGGGCGCTTGAGTCTGTGTTCGGTGCACCGGTGAGGTACGTTTCAAGCTCCGGGAAATAATAGACAAGCACCGCCGCGAGCACAAGGACGGCGCTGATGACGGCGGAAAGCGTTTTTTTGTTCCGGGGTTGGCGGCGACGGACTGCGCCGGTTCTTTTTTGTGGCATGAGTCTCTCCTTTTTGTTTACATAATTTGTTTTACGTGATACAAAAAAGCTGCCGCAGTTTTTACTTGCAGCAGCTTACTTTGCAAATCCTACTCTTTACTTACCTTGCGTTTCGTCCTTGTAAAGGTTAAAGCGGAACAGCTTGGATTCATCCGCTTCATTATCGCAGACCACAAAGGCTTCTGCGATCTTTCCGCCTTCGATCAGAGACGTAAGACCGATGAGCTGACACAGCTTGCTTTTCAGGTTCAGCTTATCACCGTCGCGCGTCATCAGATACACATTGCCTTCGCAGCTATCCAGTACAGACAGGAAGCCCGGAACATCGATGTCGTGAAGTTCGATCATCTTGGACATCAGTCATCTCTCCTTCGATATGAGATTTAGTCTCATTATGGTTTGCCGATAGGGTTCTATGTGGAAAACCATAATATCCTATGATGGCTTTATTCTATCACAACAGCAGAGAATACACAAGGGCTAAACGGAAAAAAGGTGTGTTGCATTCAGGTTAAATTTTCAGTGAATTTGTTAAACATTGAGAAAGTTTATGAATCTTTCCAATCATTCGCCGGAGGCACCGTAGTTCGCGAGCACACGGGCGCTGGGATCGTTGACGTCGCAGCCCTCCCACGCTTTGTTCGGCATCCAGAAGTCCTTGACCATGTCCGCCTGACCGGGA
>ENA-ORTU01002170-ORTU01002170.1-human-gut-metagenome-genome-assembly--contig:-NODE-2170-length-18296-cov-3.649142_pt1 | contig 18296 bp, 19 predicted proteins | sample MGYA00241910_ERZ509184 | MGnify/ENA primary metagenome ERZ509184 (study PRJEB26280, sample SAMEA2338847) | human gut metagenome | biome: human gut; feature: human-associated habitat; material: faeces... | reverse complement strand
AAATACGAGTGATTCTATTACAAATATTTGTCTGGATAGTGGATTTGAAAGTCAAAGAACGTTTAACCGAACATTTAAAGAAAGATACAAAATATCGCCGAGTGACTATCGGAGTAAATGCGTGAAAGATATGTTGTTATAAATGGTTCTATTAATGGAAAAGAGCTTACTGTACCCACAAAGAAAAATCCGGAACGGAAGTTGCAGACGGAAACCCATACCGTTATAGGAAAAGCAGCCGGAGACTTCCAGAACCAACAGAAGATCCAGAAAAATGATCGTGAACAGAGGCTGGCAGGAATCTACTACAACCGAGGAAGAAATGCAGGCTGTAAACCGGAACATTAATGAGCAGAAAAAGCAGACCATCGAGACGCTGCGGCAAACCATTAAGGAATGGGACATTTCATGAAGAATTGGAGGAACTGTTTCCAGAATTAAAATAGACACATATAATTGAACCGGCCTTCCATACATTGAGAGGGCATTCTTAATCAAAACATAAGGGAAATCCGTATAGAAATCAATGAAGATACAAAGGAATCAATGCAGGAGAAGATTAAACGGATGCCGGTTACAGAAGCAAGCCGAATGGCAGTGTACTAAAATTTGATGGATGTAATTGAAGAAAAAATATGATATAATGTGAGTAACAAGTCGGAATTTGCCTGGCTGTATCCGTCTATCCATGAGAATGACCTGATGATCCAGATGTATGGAACGGAAGTCTATCATACAGTACGCCTTCTGAATGATTATTCGGAATATGGAGGATGATAAAGATTTTTACAGCAAGAATTCCGAAGATGTGCGCGAAACGAATGTTCGTCGGCGGTGTTTGAATGTAAGTCAAATGTCTGTGGGACTTAAGAAAGGAGGGAAATGTGCGTATGAGCTTGAGTAATAAAAGTAGAAGGAAAGCAGGTCTGCTGATACTTGCCGTGACAGGCCTTTTAGCTGTAACGCCTATGCTGTCTGGCTGCGGCGGCAGCGGGAGGGAGGAAGCATTGAAGCAGGCTGTTTATGTAGGAACCGGCGGATATGATCCGGCCAATGATGGAAAAATCGTCATTGTCTGCGGAAAACTGGAACTTCTGGAACCTGCTTATGATGAGGATCTGGGCATCACCATTGAGGCACCTCATGTGATGCGTTCCGGCCAGAAACTGAAAAAGAAGGAATTGAATCAGGCCATGACCGGCAATAACATGGAATGGAATTCTAATTTTCAATATGGTGATTTTATCGGAAAAGCAGATGTGGGCGAGTTCCATCTGGGCGAGGATTTCTTGCAGAACATGATGGTGAGATATGACCCTGACTTGGATGAGAAGATGCTTGAAGAGGCTGGATATGCGATTGTAAGGGATTTTAAGGGTAATACCATGGAGGAGGATAAAAACGCAAGGCCTTATGTGGGAACTGCCAGAATGGGTCGGGGTGTCTATGAAGAAGGGGACGTCCGGTATGATTATACGGTTCCGGGACCAAAGCCGGGAGAGATGGTGACCATCATAGGCATTCAGAACCAGGATACTATCAATTATGTAGAGGGAACCTATGAAAATATGTTGAGTGGAGAGCTGGATAAGGACACGGCGATCCGTAAAACAACACATCCTTAAGATTGTTCGTATTTGAGTGAAAGTGAATGTCCGTGAAGCTTCAGTTTGCCGATGCCAAAAGGTTAAAACAGAATATCGCGGAGACGATGGCCTGAATAAACTATACGATTTATTAAAATATATTATCTATGCGAGTTTCTACATGATTGTGATTAAAACGGGTATGGATTTCTATGGGTATAAGCGCTTTCCGAAACTATACGAATCGTATTCTGCACCGTGGTATACAGAAGCATTACTGTATATCGCTGCCTCGCTTTTCGTGATTGTCGTATGTTTTGTGCTCAGAGTAATCATTGGACGAAAGATGAAGAAGAGGTGAGCTATATGTTTATGCTGTTTGAGTTTATGTTTCCGATTATCTTCGTAATGGTTTTCGGCATGATCATCTTCCAGTTTGCGACAGGAATCGGAACATGGCATAAAAACAATCAGTCACCGCGTTTGTCGGTGAGTGCAACCATCGTCGCAAAGCGTGAAAATATCACACATCATAGCCATGCAAATGCGGGTGACCTGTCTGGAACTCATGGCTACCATTCGACTTCAAGTACCAGCTACTATGTCACGTTTCAGGTAGAGAGCGGTGACCGGATGGAACTGCCGGTTTCTGGCAGAGAATATGGAATGCTGGCGGAAGGCGACATTGGGAAACTTACGTTTCAGGGAACGAGATATCTGTCATTTGAGCGCGTGTGATTCTGGAGATGATAGTGTGAAAGAAAGTAGACGAGGAGGTGATTTTAAGAAAAAGTTTATGTCAATTCAAGTTAACGAATCCAGAATTAATGTCGCGATGGTCTTCTAATAATGAAGAACCAATGTCACATTATTTAAATAATTCATGTTACCGAGCACTCTGGAAATGCCCTGATTGTGGTGGCGAATATATAAGTTCTATTCGAGATATGGCAACGGGAAACGTGGATTGTGTGTATTGTTCAATGAAAGAAGTTCTTCCGGGTGTTAATTCCTTTGCCGTATTGCATCCGGATTTAATGAATGAGTGGAACCATTTGGATAACTATTTGTTATGTGATCCTGATCAGATTTTGGATAATTGCATAACACCTGTTTGTTGGACATGCCCAGTGTGTGTACACGATTATAAGTGCTCACCAAAGCAACGGATTCTTTATCAAAAACGAAACATGGATGCTTGTACTTTCTGTAAAGGTTTGCGAAGAAAGGAACGGCATTATATTTGACTAAGAGAAGGTCACTTTACATCCCTCAAAATGGGTAAAGTGACCTTTAACATCAATTATGCGACGGGTGACAGCTCGGCTTCTGGAACAAACAAGACGGCAGAAACAGAGCAGGCCACACAGGCTGTTACGCAGGCAGCTTCTCAGCAGACCAGCACGGAATCCTATATCCTCAATACCAATACAAAGAAATTTCATCGGTCGTCCTGTTCATCGGTCAAACAGATGAAGGAGAGTAATAAAAAATCCTCATCAGAGAGTAGGGATGCGCTGATTGCTGCAGGTTATGATCCGTGTAAAAAATGCAATCCGTAAAAATGTGTCAGATATTTAAAAAATATGGAAGAGGAAGGTTGTAGTTCTATATTGCAATACTTCTTCTTTGCGCATATTGGATATGTTGTTGAGGGCGACTGTTGCACGCAGAAGATAAGTTGCGCCGGTCTGCGATAATGTGCTGTTTGTATAAGGAAAAGGACAAGGAGTTATGATGAATTTTAGTGGGATATTGATTGGTGTGCTTACCTTTTTTCTGATTGGATTGTTCCATCCTATTGTTATATATGCGGAGTATTACTTTGGAAGCCGCTGTTGGCCGGTATTTTTGCTGGTGGGCATTTTGTGTATGATTCTATCCGTAAGAATGCAGGAAATACTTTGGTCGGTTTCCCTGGGTGTTTTGGGCGTCAGTTGCTTTTGGAGCATTAAGGAACTGAAAGAACAGGAAAAAAGAGTGGCAAAAGGATGGTTCCCGAAGCGGAAGGTGGATAAGCACTAAAGAAGAAAGCGGGGAGATGAGAAGATGGCGGTATGGAGATTACAGGTGAATACTGGAGGAGCGAACGTTGCGGATTATTGCTTGCAAAACCATGTTGCAGCACTTTGGGCTGGCAAGGTACTTGCTATGGAGCGTTTACGAAATGAGAGATAGATCGTATGGAAATAATCTATACGTTGTCAACGCACCATAGCGTTTACTATACGTTCTATTTTTTGCATTTTTAAGAAAAGTGATTAAAAAACTATTGACAATTTGTTACTGGGAGAGATAGAGAGTGCGTTTTGATGAACTTTTTGAAATGAGAAAACTGACAGGAATAAAATTAAAGGACTACATCAGTGGCAATGGATTCTCTAAGGTATCGTTCTGCAAAAAGGCAGAAAATTCTCGACCTACTTTAGATAAAATTTTAAATGGCGAGATAGATAGTAAAAGCTCATTCGATAAGCATTTGAATAAAATTTTTACCAGTTTGGGCATTGGCCCGGATACTTTGATGGAATTTTCAACGAAAACGCAAAGCGTAGATGCGATGTACTCGCAAAAGGCTCTGATAAATTATCAAATGAATGATAAGGCAAAGATGGAGTATGATCTGTTGCAGGATATTTTAAACCTTTGCAGTGTTTATTATTAGAGGCAGAAGGCTATGAGTGAACAAACTACAGCAGCCAACTTAGACGAAGTTATTGAGACACAGATGAAGCAGAGTGAGAGTGCTTGAACTAGGAAAACCGATGGCATAGACTATAAGCAGTCGAGGTCATCGGTTTTCTTGGCAAATATGAATTTTGAACTTTATTTTAGCAAAATACTATTTTCACTTTACACGGAAATAAAGTACGAAATTAGCCTTTTTTACCTAAAAATTTTTTTTACTTTTTGCCTTTTTTGCCCTTTACTCTTTTTCTCTCAGCTGCACCTTATTCCTTGCGCTTCGCCGCCGTTCATCCTCCAGAGCCGCATAATGCTTCTTCGTCGTATTGACATCACTGTGTCCCAAAACATCTGCGACGAGGTAAATATCGCCGGTTTCACGGTACAGATTCGTGCCGTAGGTGCTGCGGAGTTTATGTGGCGTGATCTTTTTTAGCGGTGTGACGAGCTGTGCGTATTTTTTGACCATTTTTTCCACGCTGCGTACGTTAATGCGCTTACGCTGCATGGAGAGGAAGAGTGCTTCTTCGCTGCCTTCCTCTGGGACAATATGTTCACGCTCGCTGAGATAGTCCTGAAGCGCATATTCTACCTCGGCACCAAAATATACGATGACTTCCTTTCCGCCTTTTCGATGAATCCTAAGACCACCGTTTCGGAAATCAACATCGTTGATATTCAGTCCGACACATTCTGATACACGAAGCCCCGTACCAAGCAGAAGCGTCATCATCGCCAGATCTCGCAGCTTGGTCTTTGCATGGTAGGCTTTCTGTTTTTCAGTCAGACATTCTCCATCCTCGACCTCATCCAGGAAACGCGCCACCTCGTCAACATCGAGGCGTATAATTTCTTTTTCATGAATCTTGGGAAGCTGCAGAAGAGAAGCGGGGTTATTCTGAATCCGCTCGGTCCGGTAAAAGTAGTTGTAAAAGCTCTTAACCGTCGAGACTTTCCGCATGATACCCCGCTCTGTATTCATCAGATCCTCTCGTTTTTCGGTCGAATAACATTTCAGATACTCCATATATTCTTCCAGATCCATCAATTTGATTTCATCCAGAAGAGAGAGCGGCAAATCGCGCAGCTTCTTTGATTTGAGCTCTGGATTTGCTTGTTTCAGGAAATCAAAAAATGTCTTTAAATCATAGGCATACGCAAGCCGGGTGCGCGCTGATGTACGAGGTTCAATGCCGCGGAAGAAATCGGTACAGAACGGTGGCAGTTCTTTCAGAATGCCTCGGATTCGTTTTGTGTTTTCGATGTCTTCCTGTTCGTGGTAGGAGAGTGCAGCCATATCACAATTCCTCCTTTGGTGATGATGAAAGGTCCGAATGTATCAAATTTTTCAGGTGTCGATCGGTCCGTTCCGGCCATCCGGGATTGTTTCCATCAATAATCGCATGGAAAAAGCGATCCTTTACCCCCGGTGAATCATGGTTGAGTTTCCTTGTTAATTGTTTCACATACTCGCGTTTTGTTTTTCCATCTACGGGACATGGATTTTTACAGACAGGAAGATGATATTTGTTTTTAAATCCGATCACATCGGCTTCCTGGACATACATCAGCGGACGGATCAGCGTCAATCCCGTTTTGTCCAAATGGGTTTTCGGCGAGAAGGAATAGAAACGCCCCTCATAAATCAAGGATAAAAGCATGGTTTCGATCAGATCGTCACGGTGATGTGCATAGGCGATTTTATTACAGCCAAGTTTCAGAGCCGCTTCATTTAAAGCGCCTTTTCGCATCTTGGCACAGAGCGCACATGGATTGGATTCCTGACGGGTTTCAAAGAGAATCTTGCCGATTTCCGTCGGAACGACCGTGTAGGGCACGTTTAATTCATCACAAAGCTCCTGAACCGGTTTTAAATCAAATGCAGCCGCATCCGATGAAAGCGTCGGCGACAACCGGTTCGAAACCTCCGGAGAAAGTGCCTGAAAGCCCAGATCAACTGTAATAGCACAAAGTTCAAATGGTTCCGGGTAAAACCGACGAAGCCCCTGTAAAGCATATAAAAGTGTCAGGCTGTCTTTACCGCCAGAAATACCGATAGCTATTTTATCGCCGGATTGAATCAGACGATAGTCATCAACCGCCTGGCGGGTTAAACTTAGAAGACGTTGAAGTTTCATGAGAACATCCTTTCAAATATAACTAATGAATAGTTTAGCAAACATATTAAGTGCGTACGCATATTTATATTTCGAACTATTCGATAAAGTAGGCTTTCACGAATAGTTTTGTCCATCTCCCTATCATACCATGTTTCCCTTTATTTGTAAATAAATCATTTTACGAATTATTCAATATCGTATTTCTGCATAAAAACAAACCCAAACACAAAATGGATGCCGCCTTTGCCATTTACCAGCAAACACTCCAGCAAAAAACAAAGGCAACATCCATCCAGCTCAAAATCCCTTATGACTAATTCATATTCATTTTATTCTTTATTCACTTCTTAATCCAAAAACGCCCGGTAATATGGCCAGACCGTATGGACCTTTCCGACCGTTACATTGCTTGCACTGCCGGATTCATGTACGCCCAGTATGGTTCCGTCTGCGTTCCAGCCTAAAAACATTACAACGTGCGAATTACCGCCAAGCTGGACAAGCAAGTCGCCCGGCTGAAGCTCTGCGCTGTTGCTCGCCCGTCCTGTCCGCACAATCTCGTAGGTGCTGGCGGCACCCATTCTATTGCCAAGCGCGGTCCAGTATACCCAGTTGACCCATCCAGAACAGTCAAGCCCTGACAAAATCCGTCCCTTGTAATCCGGGCTTGTCACGCTGGCAAAATGATTGCCGGAAAGTCCTGCTGTACTCGGTTTTCCTCCATAATAATATGGAATCTTGCCAACGGAATTGAGCGCGCATGTGATAACGGCACGCCGCTCCGGTGATAAATCCTCCGGAAGTAAATCCAGGTAAGACGCAATTTCTGCCGGTGTCAGCGGATTCCCGAGTGCAAACTCTGAACTGACAAGCCCGTACATTTCCTGCCAATCCTGAGCAGCGAGTGTCTGGGCGGCTGTCTGTTTTTCTTCCGTCCAACCCTGCCAGTTCCCGACAGCCTGATTTCCCGTTCCATCGAGTGCAAACAGATTATGTTTCTCTTTCAGACCGGTTGTCTTAACGGTAATGGTCAGATCAACATGTCCCGGGCAATATTTTCCGTTTTCATTTAATGTAACTGCCGCCTCGCTCTCCGCACTGAGCGTCGCCTCTGACGGGGACGCAGCCGCTTTTGATTCGGCTGCCTGCTCCTGTGTGGAAGCCCCCGGTCCCTGTGCCGGTTTGACATAATTATTTGCTGTGGATGCCGCCTCGCTCTCCGTTAACGGCTCCTCTGCCGCTGTCTGACTGTCTCCTGCGCCCTGGGCATCTAAGGCCTCCGAGGATGCCTCTCCTGCTGCACTGCCGCTCTCCACATCGTCATCTGCTGTTCCCTCTGTTGCCGGCTCGTCCGGCAGTTCTGTACAGCCCTCACAGTAATACACATTGCTAATGCTCACGTGGTACTGGTGGGAACTGGTCCAGAGCTGATTGATATAGGTATTGAACAGGTCTGTATTTTTCCAGTCCAAGCTGTATGTATATACATTTGCCATGGACAAAATATCGGTCGCATTGGATGCCAGGGACGTCGGCTTTCCGTCTCCGTCGCATATCTGGAAACGGATATTTTTCCAAGTTGGAACTACCCAGCTCGCCGGGTCCTGCGCGTTATGCTCTGGATTGGAGGGATCATAGCTGCCAAGTACCTGCGCAGCTGGCAGCCCCATTTTCTGGGAAGCTGTAAGCGGTGTCGTCTGGATCCACCCGTAGATCTCCGATATCCACTGTGCATCCCGCGTTCCAAGCGCTTCGTACATCTTCGCGCCCCAGGTATCTTCTGTCCCCATACTCCGGAATCGTTTTGCAAGTTTATACCATGGAAGAGACTCAAATGCCGCCAATGGATCAGACAGATCAACAGCGCTCTCTTCCGTCCGGAGCGCCATCAGGTTATACTCCGTTTCCGACGGAACATATTCTTCCGAGTCTGCCCCCAGACCATTTAAAAACCGGGATGCCATGTGAATTGGGTGTACCATTTTCTTCATCAGACGGTCGCAGAAGGATTCGTCTGTATCATTTTGTGTCTCCTGGTCTAAAATCCCATCTGCAATCACAACTTTATCAGCAGGCACACCGACTGATAAATCCACCTCCGGGCGCACTGCTTCGGCAATCCCGCACAATAAAATACCCGATGCCGCCATGAGCGCCGTTCGGATTATATAAGAATGTTTTTCTTTCATCATCATTTTCTTCATGTATCTACATTCAAAATCTCAAGTAACTATTTTGTTTTTATACCCCAACGCAATCTCATCTTCAAAGCATCCAGGCGCAAAAAACCGATGCGTCCTTTCTGATTCTTCACCAGAAATTCAAACACACCGGTTTTAATTATACTTTTATGCGTTCTCGTTTATCTTAAGAAATTCTTGTTTCTTTTTGGCGAATTCCTTAATAATTTCTACGGCACCGTCGACGCCTACGACACTGCTGTTGATGCAGAGGTTATAGCTCTTGGAGCTGCCCCAGCGTTTGCTGGAATAATAGTTATAATAACCAGAACGCTGCTTATCGGTCTTGATCATCACATCTTTTGCCTTATCGCGGGTAATATTGTGACGTTTCATCAATTCCTGAATCTTCACTTCCTCATCTGCACAGATGAAAACAGACACTACGTTCGGATAATCTGCCAGCGCATAGTCCGCACACCGTCCTACAATGACACAGGATTCTTCATCTGCCAGTTTCTTGATCGTGTCAAACTGTGCCAGGAAAATCTTGTGGTTGATCGGCATATCCATATAAGCCGATGTATTATAACCCATCGAATAGGTGTCCATTACCAGTGAATATAAGAAGCTGTTGGTTGGTTTCTCATCATGCGTCTTAAAAAGCTCTTCACAGAGACCGCTGTTCTTCGCTGCCAGTGCAAGAAGCTCTTTATCATAGCACTTGATTCCCAATGATTCCGCCAGTTTTCGTCCAATCGCTCTTCCGGAGCTGCCGCATTCGCGACCGATTGTAATTACTAAATTTTTTTTCATGTCTCCCTCAACTCCTTTCAAGTTCTGCCTTTATTATAACACAAGCTATCTGAAAAGTCATCATTTTTTCGGAATAAAAGGTATTTCTTAGCGACACAGAAATAAACTATCTGAAAAGAATGTGTATACGAATCGGAACGATCTTACTATTCACGTTACTTTTACTTTCCAGCTTTTTTCCGCAGCTTCTCCAGCAGTTCTTCAAAATACGCTGGCAGCGGCGCAGAAAACTCCACATACTCCCCGGTCCGCGGATGGATAAAGCCTAAGACTCCCGCATGCAGGGTCTGCCCTTCCAGTGAAAATGGCTGCCGCGCCGGACCGTACACCTCATCGCCCAGAAGCGGATGACCGATGCTTGCCATATGGACGCGGATCTGGTGTGTGCGTCCCGTCTCCAGGCGACACTCGATAAATGTATACGCTCCGAAGCGTTCCAGTACGCGGTAATGCGTGATCGCATCGCGCCCCTGTTTGGAGTGGATGCTCATTTTCTTGCGATCCGTCGGATGACGCCCGATCGGTGCATGGACAGTGCCCTCATCCTCGCGCAGATTGCCAAATACGATGGCATAATACACGCGGGTGATCGAATGCACCTTGAGCTGTTCTGCAAGTGAATTGTGGGCGAAATCATTCTTGCACACCACCAGCACACCGGTCGTGTTCATATCGATCCGGTGGACGATCCCAGGGCGCATGACTCCGTTGATGCCGGAGAGCTGATCCTTGCAATGGTACATCAGCGCATTGACCAGAGTCCCCGTATAATGCCCTGCCGCCGGATGGACAACCATCCCCTTCGGCTTATTGACTAAAATTACATCCGAATCTTCATACAAAATGTCCAACGGGATATTTTCCGCCTCGATCGCCGCCTCCTGCGGTTTTGGAACTTCAAAGGCGATAGTTTCCCCGCCATTTACCTTGAAACTGCTTTTAACCGCTTTTCCGTCTGCTGTCACGCTGCTCTCTTTCAGAAGTTTCTGCAAAAAGGAACGGGACAGATCCGGGCAGGCGTCCGCCAGAAATTTATCGATGCGGGTTCCAGCCGCCTCTTCTGGAACCAGATATTCCTGCATCATCGCCCCGACTCCTTTTTCGCACCTTTAAAAGAAAGAAATTCCAGTTCCTCATCCGAATAGAAGAAGAAAAACAGAAGGATCAGCGAGAAAGTCGCGATCACCACATAGCAGTCTGCCACATTAAAAATCGGGAAATCAATCAGCTTAAAATACAGGAAATCCACCACATATTTCTGTGTCAGACGGTCGATCATATTGCCAACTGCGCCTGATACGAGCAGAAACAAGCTGCACATCAGCGGCAGATACCGTTTTCTTGCCGGCATCCGGTAAACCGCCCACAACACTGCCAGAATGACTGCCGCTGCAATCAGGAAGAAGAATCCCTGCCGTCCCTGCAGCATTCCAAAAGCAGCGCCGCGGTTTTCAGAATAATAAAATTCAAACACACCCTTAATGAGTACAAATGGCTTCTGCCCTTTCAGATGGACAACTGCCAGATGTTTTGTAAACTGATCCAGTCCGATGCTGACTCCCAGCCCGATAAAAAAGATAAAGAACTGTCGTAATTTCGTGTTCATGCACCTGATTCCTTTCCTGCTATTATACCAGCACCTGATCGAGTGCCTGTTTCATCTCGTCCTCGGTTACCGTGCGATCCACGTAGGCGTCGCCGATGGAATGAATAAGAATAAATTTGATGATGCCGGAATCCATCTTCTTGTCGTTCTTGGATGCTGCCACAATCGCATCTTTCTCAAGCCCGGATACCTGCGTACCGATATGGAATTCTCCCAGTGCTTCTTTGAAGCGGTTTGTTTCCTCCGGTTTGATCATGCCGCGGTTTTCCGACAGCTTCATCGCTGCCAGAGCGCCGAGTGCCACGCATTCACCGTGCAGAAGTTCAAAGTTTTTCAGCTTCTCGATCGCGTGTCCCAGCGTGTGACCAAAGTTTAAAAGCATACGGTCGCCTTTTTCGTTCGGATCCTTCTCTACCACAGCACGCTTGATCTCATTGCTCCAGGTCACTGTCTTGCGGAGTGCCTCCGGCTTTCTCGCCCAGATATCTGCCGCATTTTCAAGCAGCCACTCATAATATGCCGCATCCTTGATCAGACCATGTTTGATAACCTCGCCCATACCGGCGGAAAACTGGTTGTCCGGAATCGTCTGAAGCGTATTAATATTGGTAAATACCAGCTTCGGCATATGAAACGCGCCAACCATATTTTTGTACGCGTCAAAATCAACGCCCGTCTTGCCGCCAATGCTGCTGTCCACCTGGGAAAGAAGCGTCGTCGGAATCTGCATGAAGGCAACGCCGCGCAGATAGGTCGCCGCCGCGAATCCGCAGAGATCGCCCACAACTCCGCCACCGAGTGCTGCCAGCATATCGTTGCGGTCAAAATGGTTCAAAATCAGGGTCTCATATAAATCCCGGACGGTGTCGAGGTTTTTGTGCTCCTCGCCCGCCGGAAATACGAACGAAATTACCGTCTTGCAGCACGGCGCCAGAAGTTCTTTTACCTCATTCAGATATAATTTTTCTACGTTCGAATCCGTCACGATGCAGAGACGGCGGTTTGAAATGGAGAGTTTTTCGATTTCACCCGGAAGTGCCGAAAAATCTTCGGTCATCACAATATCATAGATCGGCTTCTCGTCCAGGTGAACGGTTACGCGATTCATTTTCTCATTCTTTACTTCTGTCATTTGTTTTCAGTCCTTTCTTTTTTACACATATTTATCCGCATAAACATACAGACGTCCCTTTTTCGACAATCCCCCGCTCCCGGCAAAGCGGAATTTTCCCATGCCGCGCACAGATACAATCTCGCCCTCTTTAAGCTGCACCGCCGGGGAAGTCACCTGTTTCCCGTCAATAAATACCTTTTCGCCCTCAATGAGCGGCAGTATCTTCGTGCGGGAGGATGAAAATACCATCGCGATCACACTGTCAAGACGCGGTGATGCAACGCTTCCACTCACGCGCTCCATCTTCGGTGTGATCGGCTCCGTCGCGTCCGCCCTGCGGCAGATCACGGAGGTGTGGCGCACCATCGTGAGTTCCTGGCAGAGATAATCCGCCATCTTTTCCTGGCAGAAGACGCAGCAGCCATTTTCCTTCATCAGAATATCCCCGATGCAGCTACGCTCAATTCCCAGGTTCATGAGCGCCCCGAGATAATCCCGGTGCGTCAGCGCCTCACTGTAACGCAGGTTTGCCGGAATGACCTCCAACACGGCAATCGGAAGTCCAAACTCCTCCTCATCATACGAAGCCAGAAAACAAAGAAGTTTGCGCTCTGCGCCCTCAAAGCCACCCGTCAGGCAAGTCCGCACCGGCGGCAGCGTCTTCTCGATCGAGTGAAAGATCGTCTGTTCATTTAACGACAAAAAGCCGGTACTTGTCTGTATATCGCGCTGATAACAGAGTCCGGCCAGTTCTATCATTCTCTTTTTTAAAAGCTGTTCTTCTTTTTCCTGCAGCATCGCGTGTTTCTACTCCTGTTCGAAAGTGCTTATATAAAGTGTGCTCCTACCGGAGAGCCTGTATACAATCAGAAATCACACAAATTTCCGATTGTATAATAAATACTCCCAGGTTCAGATATATAGCGAACCTGGGAGTATATCAGTATCAGAAGTGGAGATTCATCCCGGAAACATTCATGGAACCGTCTGCTAAGAGTTCGGGAAAGTCGCCGGACAGCTCAACCGATGACGGTGTCGCAATAAAGATGTAATTGGAAATCTTCTGGAGATTTCCATCCATCGAATAGGTTGCGCCACAGGTAAAATCAATGATACGCTGTGCAACCTCCATGTGGATTCCTTCCATATTTAAAACAACAGCTTTTCCAGCCAGCAGGTAATCGCAAATCTCTCTCGTATCCTCCATGGAAGTAGGTTTGATCAGAGATACTTCCATGCTGCGGCGCATCTGCACTACCTTGTTGTTAGAGGAACGTGGCAGAAAACGCGGCTTAGATTCCTCCTCGTGGCGGTAATCATCCATCTCTTCGTCCCTCTTGCCGAAAGAACGCTTCTTAATCACCGGTTTTTCTTCTTCGTAGTCTTCCTCATCGAAGTAATCGTCATCATTCTCTGTGAGACGCATTGTATCCATTAATTTGTTCAGAATACTCATAACCCTATTTCTCTCCTATCTTTGCCCTGGTTCCAAAAATGCCCGTACCGACTCTTACCATAGTTGCACCTTCTTCAATCGCTGTCTGATAGTCTCCGGTCATTCCCATCGAAAGGACATTCATAGTAACATTATCAATGTTTTTCCGTTTCATGTCAACATATAATTCATATAATTTTTTAAAAACACCACGATTTTCTTCCGAATTCTCTACAAATGGTGCAATCGTCATAAGTCCCTGTATGTGGACATGCGGGTACTTTGCAATTTCGCGTGCCGCTTCCTCGACTTCTTCCGGGGCAAAACCAAATTTGGACTCTTCTCCGGCGACATTGACCTCCAGAAGAATAGAAACGTCCAGATCACGTTTGACCGCTTCTTTTTCGATCTGCTCTGCCAGTCCCACCGTATCGACGGAGTGAATCAGAACTGCCTTGTCAATTACCTGACGGACTTTATTTTTCTGTAAATGTCCAATCATATGCCAACGGATATCAGACGGCAGCTGCGGTTCCTTCTCCAGAATCTCCTGCACCTTGTTTTCGCCGAAATCTCTGGCGCCGGCATCATATGCCTCTTGAAGCATCGGCACCGGTTTTGTCTTACTGACCGCGATCAGCGTGACATCCTCCACCTTCCGTCCGCTCCGCTCGCAGGCGTTCCGTATATTCTGACGTACTTCTTCTAACTGTTCCTGAACCATATGTGATACACCTTCCTTATCTCTATATTTTGGAAATATCATTACTGATATACGATCTGACCATCCGATACGGTACTGGCATCCAACACGATATGGTCATAAACCGATAATCCATATTTGGTTCCTTTTTCTACAATGTAATATTCACCGCTATTTGCAAGTTCTTTCACCTGCTTGAACACCGCGTATCCCTTATTAATATTGTAAGCACCTGTCAGCTTTGCCGTCGGCCCTACCTGGAAGCGCTCGTTTGAATCCGGCTTCACCAGATAATCGCCGCTCTTTAACAGCCCATCGTCGCTCTTCTCGACATAATAATACTCATCGGTCGAGCTGTAAATCTCCGGCGTGACAAATTCAATCGATGCCTTTCCGCCTTCGCCGTAAACTTCTTTATTGAAGCCAGCCACATCTTCAGTAGCGTTGCCGCCCGTTGTCATATAGTCAACTGGAATGGTATAAAATTCCTTCTCCATCACCGATGATACCGGAATTTTAAGTCCCTGCGTTTCCTCGCTGGAGATCTCGAAGGTCATAAAACGCTCGGATTCAAACTGGATCATGTAACGGTCCAGATCCAGGCGTCCATACAGATTGCCATCGGAACCGGTAAACATCGAATAATTTCCCCGGAATTTCATATCACTTCCCAACGGCTCGATCGTCAATGTATCTTGATCGGCAAACTGCTCTTTATCCTTGTCATCCATCTGAAACACGATACTCCAGTTCTCCGATGTGATGATCTTGTACACCGGCGTGCCCGCCTCGATCAGCTCCCCGGCTCGTCCCACCTGCCGCGTATATTGACTCCGGTCAAACGAATCCGCCGTCACCTCCTCCGGCGCGACTCCCTCAAAAGAATCGGTCACATAGGAAATAATACCCGGCTGGGGCGTCGATATCTGTTTGTAATTGATACCCTGTGCCTGAAGCTGTGCATCCATATCGCCCAGTGCATTGAAATTCATATACTCTGCAACCGAAGCCTGCAAAGAATATTTGGCGTCGTAGACGCTTTCAAAGCGCTGATCGTTGTAGGATAAACAGAACGAACTGAGTTGTTTCTTCAAATCCGCCAGATTTTCTGCTGACAGGGACACCCCAGAGGACTGATTTTCTTCCAAAAATTTCCCCAGCTCGCCGGTCTCATCTAGCGAATAGACGCGCGCCCCAGCGCCTGCCCGCTTTCCCTCGCGCACATAATAGTTGACGTACCCGGTCTGCGGTGCATTTTCCACTGTCTCATCCCGAAACAGGATTCCGTTGTATTCTTTATTATTTACAATACTTCCCTCGACGACCTCATAAAACTGGACGTGATCCCGCCTGAGATATGTATAGACACTGAAAGAAAGATAGACGAAAATCATGGCAAAAATGATCATGCCTACATTGATATTCAATGGCTTTCTGTAGCGTACAATTTTCTTGTTTTTGACCATGCAGCTCTATCCTCCCTTTTCCCGATGTACTTCTCTGGCAGCTGTTTCTGCAGTTTCACAGTTACCAGACAAAAATCCACGCAAATTTGTCTCCGGTCATGGACTTTTGCAATATTCTGTATAGCCCAACGTACAGCCTTTATTATACGAGTGAATTGTCCAAATTTCAAGATCAATTCATCCCGTCAATTATACAGAATCATCCATAATCTGCAGATTGCTCAGCGTCGGGCTTGCCTGGTTCCGCTCCAGATTGCTCAGATATCCCACTGACAGATCGGTAAACTGGGACAGCTTCTGGATCGTGATAGATTAACTCTTGCGAATCTCCTTGATCCGCTGTCCAATATTCTCCACTTCTTCAAATTCCATGCAATCCCTCCGAACGTTTTATTTTTACGGTTCTGCTATTTTTCATTATGCGTTCCGTTTTTTCCATGCCGCCTCGATCTGATCGAGCGCCTGTGCAATCACACTGCGCGAACTGCCCAGATTAAAGCGCATAAATCCAGATCCCTGTTCACCCGAATGCGTGCCCGGATCCAGCCATACCTTCGCTTCATCCGAGAAGAATGCCATCAATTCATCATCCGTCATCCCCAGTTCACGGCAATCCAGCCATGCCAGATACGTTCCCTCCGGTTCTACCAGCTGAATCTGCGGCACACGGTTTTTACAGAAATCGCGCACAAGTGCCAGATTGCCAGCCAGATAGCCGATAAGCTGATCCAGCCATTCCCCGCCGCCTTCATACGCTGCACGACAGGCGAACAATCCCAGACGGTTCATATTTTCCTGACCAACATCCAGCAGCTCCGACCGGAATTTACGCCGCATCTCCGGATCCGGGATAAAGAGGTTTGATGTCGCCATGCCAGCCAGATTGAAAGTCTTGCTCGGCGCTGTACACATCATCGAATGAAGGCATGCTTCCTCTGAAATCGACGCATACGGAGTCTGCTCATGCCCCTGCCATACAAAATCGCCATGGATCTCGTCGCTGATCACGTATACATGGTGACGCAGGCAGATGTCAGCCAGTGCGGTCAGCTCTTCCCTCGTCCAGACACGGCCAACCGGATTGTGCGGATTGCATAAAATCATCAGTTTGACATGCTCATCCAGCACCTTCTGCTCCAGCTCTTCCAGATCCATCTCATAATGTCCATCTTTTAAAACCAGCGGATTCTCCACCAGCGTCCGCTTATTGCGGAGGATCGCCCGGCTGAATGGATGGTAGACCGGCGGCTGGATCAACACCGCATCGCCCTCCTGGGTAAAAGCCCGCACTGCGATCGAGAGTGCAAACACGATACCTGGCGTGCAGGTCATCCACTCCGGCTGCAGAGTCAGGTGATGGCGTTTCTGATACCACGCTGCCACCGCATCAAAGTACGACTCATCTGCCCGGCTGTAACCGAAAATCCCGTGATCTACTGCCTTTTTCAGCGCCTCAACCACACTGTCCGGCGATCGGAAATCCATATCCGCCACCCAGAGCGGCAGAATATCATCCGCCTTCCCATTTTCTTTCTTAAAATCATGCTTGATCGACCAAGTATGGGTCCGATCGATCGGTGTGTCAAAATCGTACTGCATAGAAAATCCACCTTTCTGTTATATATCGTTAAAATTTTCCAAATTCAGCCATAATTTCAAAAAAATTCTAACTAATATTTTACACCAGTCGGCGATCAATGTCTACAATTACACCCTCAATTAGCCAAAAAACTAAGAAGCTGACGGGGACATCCCAAATCCGGTTGTTCTGGCCGCCGGTTACGGCTCATTCATCCGCCAAGCAGCCACCGGATATGTACTACGCTTCAGAAATCCGGTTTCCGCCGGATTCTGAAGCGCAGGTACTTATCGTATTCATCACTGTGGTAATGAGCGTTTTTTGCCATAGGGCGAAGTTTCCTATGCGCAAAAAGAGACCATCCAATTCTCCTTTTTCAGATGAATCGGACAGTCTCCTGTCTCCGCCCTGCGCTGACAGCTGCGGTTTCGTTCATTTTGAATCTCTTATAAAGATACTACAACACTTTCTTTCGCGCACTCTGGAAGATCGGCTGCATTCATGGATATGCTTAAAACGAATTTTACATGATATTTCTCACTGATGGTTTCCAGCGTCTTGTAGGTCTCTTCAATATCCGCTCCCTCGAGGCAGGCAAGTTTCAGGAAGCTGTCAAGATACATCTGCTCCAGATCGTGATCCTGGCAGATAATACCACAAATAAATCCGATAAATCCATCGCTGGTATCAATCGGATATTCCTGTACATTGATAAGGCGAATCTGGTTATTCAACTCATACATATGTTTGGAACTCTTATCCAGATAGACAACGGAACCCTTGGCTTCTTTGACAGCCGTGTTCGCCATATCGAGTAAATATTTAGTTTTTCCTTTTCCCTTTGCTCCTGCGATGATCTGAACCATAACAATCTCCTCCTTGAGTTTATTTAAGTTGTATGTAAAATCTTTTATTGTATAAATAATTATAGTATAAATTTATAAATATTGCAATCACTTATTTGAAATTTTAGTCAAAATTTCCGTCATATTGTCATAAAGTGACG
>ENA-ORTU01002162-ORTU01002162.1-human-gut-metagenome-genome-assembly--contig:-NODE-2162-length-18336-cov-7.213664_pt1 | contig 18336 bp, 10 predicted proteins | sample MGYA00241910_ERZ509184 | MGnify/ENA primary metagenome ERZ509184 (study PRJEB26280, sample SAMEA2338847) | human gut metagenome | biome: human gut; feature: human-associated habitat; material: faeces... | reverse complement strand
GTGAAGCTGTCAAGCATAAAGGCCACTGATTATAACAAGATTAATATCAAGTGGAAAAAGACATCAGGCGCCACTCATTACATCGTATATTACAAAGAGGCTGGTAGCAATAAGTGGATTAAAATAAAGACACTGGATAACACGAAATCCAGTTACACTCACACTTCCTCAAAAAAATATCCAATCGATACAGGATATAAATATACTTATACAGTGAAAGCCTATAACAAAAAAACAAAAAAAGCAGGCGCATATAACAAAAAAGGATTGACAACTAATACAATTCCTCAAACTGTAAAACTAAATGAAGCTAAATTAAATTCTAATGGTTCTGTTACAATTTCATGGTTTAAGGCAGGCGGAGCTGATACATATGATGTATATGTAAGGAATAAAGGTAATACAAAATGGCTGTCACTTGATACAGTTTCAGGATTAAGTTGTACAGACAAGTACCCTTTTGAAGGGCAGGATAATATTTATACTGTAAAAGCATATTCCAAGTCAGGAAAAGCGGGCAAATACGACACAAATGGTGTTAAAGTTTACGTACCATCAGGCGATGACGACGATAAACCTGATATCACACCAGCTCCAACATTTACGGAAGAACAGTTCGCAGCTGAGATTTTTAGATTAACGAATGTTGAAAGAGCAAAACATGGAGAGCCGCTAGTACAGACTAATAACGACTTAAATAGAGCCGCTATGGAGAGGGCAAAGGAGATTTCCATCAAGTTTTCTCATACAAGACCGGATGGGACAGACAGTACTTCTATTTTAAGCGAATATGGTATTCCGGATTATAATGGAGGAGAAAATATAGCTGCAGGCTTTACATCTCCACAAAGTACAATTGATGGATGGATGAATAGTCCTGGACATCGTGTCGCATTATTAAATACATATTCCACTCATCTCGGGGTTGGAGTATATAAATCTGGTTCTTCATATTATTGTGTGCAGGTTTTTACTGCTTATGGTGAAAAAGAAAAGCTGACAATTGATGCAAATGGCGGATACTTTCCAACATTGAATAATGCTACTGTATATGATATGTATTTTTATCATGGCACGGCATTAAAATTTAGTAGAGACATCCCAACACCTGTAAGAGATGGATATACATTTGCCGGATGGATGTGGTATACTACTCCAGTAACAGGGATGGGTCTAACGAGCAATACAAAAATAACTGCGACATGGAATTAAATTACAATAACGTAATATAATATTTTATTTAATACTATATATTGTCGCAGCAAGTGCCATGATGCTTTACGTATGACATTATAGCAACAGACAAAGAGAGCAGGTTAGCACTGCTCTCTTTGTCTGTTGTATATTTTATCTTCTATGTTTTCGTTTCTTTGTTTTCTTACTTTTTGTATTACAAATCACAAACCCAGCACTTATCGCCATAACAATTCCAAGTCCGATAAATCCATACTTCCACCTACCATCATCACCAGTCATCGGCATTTTAAATACTGCGTTATTGGTGATTTCGTATAAGCATTCATAAAAATACCATTTGCCAGAATAATTGACATCTTCTTTTGCTGTTTCGTAGTTAACATTACCATATTCATTAGCTTCATCTTCGGTCATTGTCATCGGCAGTGTTACAATGATAGGTTCTTTCAACAACGAATTTCCATCAAGGGTTTTTATTTCTGTAATCTGATAAATGCCTTGGTCGAGATTATCAAAGAAAACATCACCGTTTTCATCAGTATGCCGTATTGTAGATTCCCCTTCTTTTAACAGTCTCTTGAAGTTTGGATGCATTTTTGATGTAGGGGCTATCGCTTGCTTTAGAAACTTTATCTCAAACTCAACACCGGCTATTGGAGTTTTTCCGTCTGCTTCATATTTTTTCAAATTTACACGGCATCGTTCAAGTTCTTCATACCATGCTTTCGCATTATCGTATGTAAGCTTAAAGTCTGCATCTTTTGTTGTTGCAATACCTACAGGCTCTGTTTCTACTACATATTCTGCCGGAGCGTCAACCTCTGTTATCTGGAGATATCCTCCAATTGGAATTACTATATTTCCATCATACTTAAAGAAGTCATCACTTTGATTGTTCTTATCAAGATGAGCTTCGTCCATTCTGACATGTCCCTGCGTATCCGATTTCAAATACCACGTTCTGACAAGGTCACCTTCATTTGGACCATCAGCATCAAAGTATTCCACTTTAAAGACGGCGCCGACGACTACCTCACCTTTAACACCCAGTTTTTCAATATCCAGTTTTCCATCACAGAAAATCGGTTCATTTTCAAATGGAATTTCAAATGTCTGTCCTGCATCATCAGGCATGACGACAGATTGTGACTTCGTACCAGCATATACGGAATGATAATTTGGCGCTTTTATTTCTGTGATATAGTATGTCGTCTGGACTTTCTCAATCCAGTCTTTAGCCTCTTGTATCAGATTTCCATGAATATCGCGTATCTCATCCTGATGATGCGGAATGCTATTATCTGGAAGAGATAGTACATTTGAGTATCCAGACTCATCTGTTGTCAGTGTTCCCATATCTCCAGCCCTGCTTGATGTTACTCTGTATTCTGCATCTGCAAGAGTATAACTCTTTAAATCCATAATATCCTTAGGTGCCTTTGATGTCTTTTTGACATACAGTCCACCGCTTGGTGGAGTTGGTGGAGTCGGAGTAACACTAATAGTAGGGGTAGGAGTAACTGATACATTCACAATTTCCGTGCTAAACGTTTTCAACTCACCTTTTGTGTTTGCGTCTTGTGCCTTCAATTTATCGTAATCGGCTTTTTTGAAGGTTACTTTGAAAATCTCATCTGTTCCAATATAGCCGTCAGGGGGCGTTGTTTCTTGACAATATAATGTCACTTCAGTAATATTCATATTAAAGCCAAGTGATAATTCATTTGTAGTGCCATCAGCGGATGATTCCAGGACTCCAAGTATACTTTCATTACTTAGAGATTCATTGTCATATACTGTAAACTTTGCTCCTGCAAGTCCCTTTTTGTCTCCATCAACTTTTTTTGCATTTACACGCACTTTCCATCCTTCATCATTTATAATTCCTTCTTTTGGACCAAACGTTTTTAGTTCACCGTCAGGGGCTGTATAATCAGCTTTTTTAAATGTTAAAGGGAAGATGGTTTCCTTTATAATTTTACCTTGTGGAGCTTTTGTCTCTTTGCAATAAAAAGTTTTCTCTTGTTCTGAATTAGGAACAAGGATTTTTGCTATATCTGTCATTCCATCGTCACCAGATGTAATGGTTGTAATTGCATCAGCATCTTTACATGCCTCATCTGAGTAAATAGTAAATACAGCACCAGCTAAAGGCGTTTTGTCACGATTGATTTTTTTAGTTTGAATTCTGACCTGCCATCCTTTTTCATTTACAATACCTTTGCCTCCATCTGTCAGGCCAAATATTTTTAATTCTCCTTTTTTCTGGTCGTCTACACTGAGCTTTTTGAAATCTGCAAGTTTAAACGTTAATTTAACTGGGGTTTCTAATATTGCATATCCTGGAGGAGCCTGGACTTCCTTACACCATACTTCATATGTTTCAGTTGTTTGTGGAATGTCATCTATCGTTTCAATATTCGTAGTACCATCATCTTTTGATATGATAGTTTTTAAAGGTGCTCCGGAACAATCTTCGCTATCGTATATACCAAATTCCGCTCCGGCTAATCCTTTTCCATTCTCGTCGATTTTTTTCGCCTGGACTCGAACTCTCCATTTATCGCTAGCTACTGGGTCTTTGATTGTTGGCGTATTGTCAGCAACGGCATTCTTATCGGTGAACTTTTGATTGTTATCCCTGATACCTTTAATTACTATTACATGCATTTCGCCATCTTTACTATATCCATCTGGAGCCAGATATTCTTTAATATGCAATTCGCAGGTAGGTAAAGCTGTCTTATTGATATCAGCAGCAGTGGTAAACATTTCATCTGATGCAGGCACTTTACCTTTAAACCTTGCATCATTATCTGCTAAATGCTTACGGTCATATTTTATTTTTCCATTTTTATCTGTAACGAAGTACCAGGTTCTTTTGCGTTTATAATCACTACCAGTTCCTTCACTGTAGTTTACTTTAAACACAGCTCCCTCTAACGGTTGTAATGTATCACCCTTTAACTTTGTTAACAGCTCTCCTGTGAAGCGGAATGGTATATTCAATACATATCCGTTTTTATCCATTGATATATCATCTTTATCTGAGTCTTTAACAAAGTCAGATAAATCTTTTGGTTTATCACCTTTTTTAATTGTTATTGGCCCATATACCTTGCCATTTTCTATTGTTCCGGAGATTCTTTTGAGTTCCTTAACATAGTAAATTCCAGGTTTTAAGGTTGTTTTGCCTACAGCTTTGGAAGATTTACCGCCGTTAATATCAATGATTTTTACTTCTTGACCTTCCGGACAGCTTTTTTTGTTATAAATTCCAAATTTTGTAACTAAATCTCCAACCCTGCTTGTCTGTTGTGTAAGCTGAGGACTTGAAAATCTTTTATGGATAGTGAGCTCTGTTTCATCTGGTGTGATAATGGCTGTAAACGTTGAAACCATCGTTTGGGCTGCTTGGCCTTGCGGGCCATGACATGACGCATGTAAGTAAAACGTTGCATTATTGCCAGATTTCGCAATACACTCAACATAAATAGAACTTACTAAAGGAGGTCCCTCGAAAGCATTATCTATATCACTGATACATCCACCCCATAGCCAATTTTTAGAACTTTTTCCGTATTCTCCTGCTCCACCAATATTAACAAACATCTTGTTCTGACATGAGGTTATATTAAAAATCTGTCCCCATCTCCATTCTTTTCCGTAGGCCTCAGAACCAGCAACCCATCCATATGGGACTTGAGCTCCCCAATCTGTATCTCCTATATACATTGTAGTTGCTGAACCAGTCCATAAATCACCTACTTTAACAGAATTTGGGTCACCTTTTAATTTCACATTGGCATTACATCCTTTATATGCATAAGATGGGTTAATGTATCCATACGGGAAATCATTTGCAAATCGAGCAATCGTCATCATTCCCGTTTGGTCTTCTTGCGGTTTTACTTCATCGGGTATAAAATCTTTATAAAATGCATCCTCTCTGGATTGCCAGATTGTTACAGTAAGGTCTTCTTCTTTATATTGTTCAGGAATACTTAAATATCCGGTTTTTTCATCATATATGCACTCATCTGTAATCGGATGCTGATGTCCTTCCGGAGCGCCTCTATTTATATCTACATCTATCGTAATTCCATTTGCATTATAATCATATCTTGATGCATTTGGATTAATCTTGAAAAGCATCATATCATTCAAGGTCTGTTCAATAGGATAATAAATGTTAAATGTTGAAAATACATATTTTGTATGTTCATCAGGGTCTGGTCTTGTTTGGTCGTAAAGCATATAATATGCTCGTAACTGTTTTTTATCATTATCAGACACCATTTCACTATAATCTGGGCTAAAAATTAAGCCACTATTTAAATCAATATAATCATGTGAGGAAATATAACCACTATATTTTGCAGCTGCTTGAGATGTAGAGTCTGCAACAACATTATAGTCTACTGTATATCCATAGTTTGAGGAGCTTAATCTTTCACCGCTTTCATTACATGCGCCAACTACAATAGCTTCATTTACTGAACCTGGCATATAATCTTTAACATCGGCTCCGTCATTTCCAGCTGCGGCAATTACAGATGCACCGGCACTAACAGCTTTCTTGATTTCAGATTCCAACACGCTATTCAACATAGTCGTTCTTGATGATATAGATAAGTTTATGATTTCAGCGCCTTGATTTAACGCATATTCCATAGCCGCAATTATTCCAGAGATATTGCCATGACCATTATTATCAATAGCTCGTATTGATAATATATTTGCATTCGGATTTTGCTCTAAAATAGATTTTACCATTTCGTTGCCATGACCATTTCCTTCAAATGATTTGTCGATAACAGAAACCCTATTTGTAATATTATCATTATCCGAAGCTCCAGTATCTATCAATGCAATTAATTTTGTATTACTATCAATAATAGTGGACTCATTTTCTTCGTATATGAAATTTATAGGATTTGTGTCCTCACTCATAGATGTTTGATTACATTCATCTGCTAACAATTCATCACTTGCAGCGGAAATTATCGCATCAGGTTCAGCTGCTAATCCGGCATCCGTATATTTCACATATGCCTTCATTGCATCTTCAACAGTCTCATATTGAATCAGATAAATATTCTGATAATTTGCAATTATGTACTTGCTATCAGTAGAAACACTTTCCGCATTATCAGAGATTACTACAAGTCTGGCAGAAGCAAAGCTTGTGTTGTCAAGATTTGATATATCATATGACTGTTCAGTATCCTGTTTGTCATTTTCTATCTTATCTTCAGTATTATCTGTGTGACTGTCAGCCTCTTTAGCCTTTTCTGTTTCTTCTGTCTCTGCGTCATTAATTGTGGTGTCTTTATCTGCACTGTCTGAAGCCTCATCTGAAACGAAATTCTCGTCTGAATTATCAGAATCTGCATCTTTGGCGTCTTCTGAATCTCCATCATTATTCATGATGTCTTCACTTGACTTCTCATCTGGCTCTTCACCAGCATTTTCATCAATATCTTTGGCGATGCTGCTATCATTAACAGTAATATCTGATTCTTCGTTATCTTTTTTATTGTCATCAGTATTCACCGTCAAATCATTGTCAACAGCTATCTCTTCAGATACATTCTGTTTGTCGTTACTGTCAATATCCTTGAGGTCTTCAGATTTCTCTGGGGCATCAGCATCTTCGGCTTTTTTATCATCTCTTACTTTGGTTGCAGCCTCTTCATCAGCCTTTACGTCTTCAGCTTCTGAATCTTCTGGCTTATCTACATCTGCTTCTACCTTGATTTCTTCTTTATTACCAGCGGCTTCTTCAGCTTTCGCATTTACTTCTTTCCCGGCTTCATCAGTCTCATCATTAACGCTCAAATCCTTCGCAATATCCTCAGCAGATTCCTTCTTCTCAAATCCAATTTTTACAGTCTTATCATACTCCATAAACACCGGATATTTAAAAGCCTCTACTTTGTTTCCTGCATCAAATCCAACGTCCTCAGCGATTTCAGTACCAGAAGAATCGTCAGTTAATTCATACAACTTTACTACGTAGCCGTCATCTGCATATGCCTTCACATTAACAGCATCATCGGCTTTTGCTTCATATACGTAAGTATAACCATTATCTATCGCATTTTCTGAGGATATCATAACGTTATCTTTATCGTATACATCAATATGTAACCTGTCCATTTGCTTTTCCAGCCGGACAGTCTGTTCACTGTCTTCGCCTTCATTAATCACAACCTTGCCTCCGACCGTTTTCAGATTGACGAAGAGGAACTTAGTTTCGTCTGTCTTTTCATCTGTTGATGTAGAAATCTGTGTTACTGTTCCATCATCATTTACCGTAATATCACTTGCATATGCCACATATGAAGACAATATCGGTGTTGCAGCAGTTAAAGCCGCTATTGCGACAGACAACATTTTAACCTTTAAATTTTGCATCTTTTTACCTCCTATTTTTTATTATTTACACTTGGATTTTAAGCCTGGAGGAAAGGCTACGCGGAAACCAGGAAGATTTCTCTTCCGTACTATATCAGGCAAAAGCCCTGCGAACCAGCAAAAGGCAAAGCCAAAGCCCAATAGAAGGCTTCGTGCAGTTTCCTTCAACCTTTTATACGCCAGATGCATTAGGTTATATGTCACATTCGCTTAATCGGAGCCACATCAAGCTGGCATATTTTCAGCCTATGGCTTCCTGTTTAGCAGATGGTTTTTTCCATCAAGATTAATATGCAAAATAAAAAATTTTTTTGACGTTTTTTTCACATTTTTTTCATATTTTTTTGTCAGAGCTGGACGAGCTGAAAATACGCAAGAAAATACGAATGCCTGAGGGTATTCTGGGAATGTACCCGCAGGCATATTTATAGGAGCCGCCGGCTTTGCCGGCAGCTCCTCTTCTTTAATGTTTTCCTTATTTTTTAAATATTTCAAGCATCCATTTTTTCTTTCCATTTTCTGATATAAGATTGCACCGTCAGCATATCGTTACTATCCTGACTACTCCCCGGGGCAAGCCCGCGGGGGTTCCGATGATTGCATTCTATCAACATCCGTACACCGCAAGGGCTTTGGGATGAAGCTCTCTGCCAGAGCATCTTCACTTTACGTCCAGGCAATCCCGAAGGACTGCCGTATTATCGGACGCTTTTCATACTGTTTCCAGCATGGGGAGGGCATAGTCAATCCCACCTGTTGTTTATGTTATGCCGCTTTAAATTTAATTCCACTGTTCATTACTGTAATCTTATTGTTTATTATATATCGTTCTAATTCAAGATACTTTGCGTACAACTCATTAAAGTATCGCTTACATTTATACCTGCTGATGTTTTGTAAATCTGTCCCAATGCAGTACATTAAGAATGATGAATACCAGTCACGCTGAACCCGCGTTCCATTTTCCAATTCATACATTCTTTGAGAAAGTGCTTTTTTAATGTATTTATTACAGGTATGGTCGTATTGACTTGCCCGGTATGTTACCGGAACTTCAATGTAGACTCCGCCAGTTCTTTCAAACTTGGCCTTTGCTTGTGCCTGGAAATATCCAGGACATCTGTTTTTTATAGATTTACCAAAACGCTTCTTGCGTTTATATTTATATACAAGCTGTTTTGTACCGTCAGACTTCTGAACTACTGATGGATTATCCTGGCGTTCTGTCTTTTTGGAGTACTTCTGCAACTTTTTCGCATTCTTAGGTTCTGTAATAAACACATTCCCGAGCATCCTCATATGGTTTACCTCTTCATTTATTGCTAGATGCCTGTTTTCAGCAGCAATACGGCAGATATTCTTGTATTGGGAATGCAGTTTCTTATACCGGTTTGACTTCTTCCAGGTCTTCTTTCCCTTACGTATCGTTTCGTCATCGTTATAATTTTCAGGGTTTACTGCACGTCTTGACCTGTCCATCTTCCTTAAAATCCGGGCTTCTTTTTGCTCTCTGGCCTTGATTGATGCTCCGCGCTCTGCCAGGTTTTTTAATCCGACTTCTTCTTTTGATGTATACGCTATGCTTTGTGGACCGATATCGCAGCCAATAAATCCTTTGCCGTATTGATGACGCCTTGTTCCGTCTTTATTATATTTTGGTTTTGATATTCCCTCAATTGTGATGTGTATGTAAACACGCATCTTTCCTCGAATCTCTTTAAAAGAAATAGAAGCGAAGCAAGGTCTGAATGTATCCATGACAATACCTTTTTTGTTATATAAGTCAAGTGCTGTCTTGTCTACAACATCAGGGTTTGAAAGGTAATTTAATACAGCTTCCGCTTCAGATTCCGCAAATATATCATGTGGCTCCTGCACCTGAATTGTATTGCCTTTTCTTGTCTTTGTATGTTTATGTTTGTTGATTATCGGTTTGAGTTTCGTCTTCCCGATTTTCAATCTAATCCCGTCATTATCTGCTGAAATAACAATGCCGCGGTTTGCCTGCTTAGCCCTGATTTCCGGATAATCCCCGTACTTCTTAAAGTGAATTGCTTTACCATCAGAGAATAAGCATTTTTCTACTGCCTGCCATATATCTTCAGCTTTAGATAAAGCAAAGATAGAATTTATATTGTATTTCTGGTTTATTTCAATCATTGACTTTCTGCAGAATTCCCATGTTACGTGATATGATTTCTGCATTTCAGTCATTTCAGCTGTGATTGCACTTATCTTCTTTTTGTCTTCGGTTTTCTTTGCTTTGGCATACATGTCCCGAAGCCGTCTGTATCTTTTAGTTCTCAGCAGCTGTTCGTATTGTTTCTTCATTACCGCAACCAGTTCGTTTCCGGCAATCCTGATGATATTTGACATATGCAGAAGCTCGCGTTTATCGCATTCGCTGATATCAGCTTCAAGCACTAAAACATGCCGGCTTGTTATCTTATGAAACTGGATTAAGTTAATGTCTGTTTTGGCTTTTGTATCCTGCATGTTCCTGCCTCCTGATATAGTATTTCTATGTATCTTTTTTATCCTTGTCTATATATAATATAATATGCAGGATTTTTTGCAAAAGAAAACATTTTTTTACAAAAAAATAAATTTTTTATATAATACATGACTGCAACATGTTTTAGTTATGTTCATGTATTACATAAAAAAGCGGCTTTCATCCCCGACGCAAGCATCGGGGTTTTTTCGCCGCAATTTTATAACAAAAATACCCCTCAAACAGACCATACAGTTCCGCCTCCCGTTCTCTGTTTTTCTGTTTTTTCGCTTCCATCAAATCTGCGAGTATCTGCGTCTTGACAAGTTCTCTCTCTATTTTGTTTTCCACGCCTTCCAAACCAGACGTATGAATATACTGCATTGCATACATATAGCAGTCTGCATTACGATACTCCAGCGGCACTTCGCAAATGCTAATCTTTCCGGATTCCAAGTCCAAAATGCATTGAGATTTCTTATTACTTACCGGCAGTTCGAAATACGATTTCTCGAATGTTGTCATCTTCTCACCTCTTTCCGATTTTTTAGTTCTCTTTTTCTCTTTTCTGTTTTCCAATTACATACCCCAGCATGAACGCTGATAGCAGAACCTGAACAAAGTCAATGTAGAACTCAATTCTGTCATATCCGGATGCCGGTTTTTTGCTATTGCTTTTTGTATTTTTTAACATTACTTTTCTCTCCTCTTTTTTAGTTTTTTTCTTATATATCCAATATGCCGGAAATCTCTGTGAAGAACCTATGACTGAAGTCACGGGCTTCCAACAGTCCGTCAAGCTTTTCTAATCTTGCGACCCGGTTGCACCTTCCATTCTGTCTTCTTTCCTGCTTCATCTGTCCGATGCATTGCCTTCCGGCCGTGTCTTACTCAGACTCTCTGTCAGTATCCTTACGCTGACAGTCCTACTACGGTGCAGGCTTTTTTAAGTGGACTTTCACCACGGCTTCCACGCTTCCCCGAGGTACCGTTGCTTCGTTATCTGGTTATTTCCGTTTCCGGAGTGCTTATTTATATGTGACCGGTTTTACCCGTTGCTGGGTTAACAGTTATTTCTGAAGAATCAGTTTGCAGATTTGTCTGTTACAGGGAGACCGGTAATCTGTATCCCTTCATCCTGGAGCATCTTCGCCCCAATCTTATATATGTTCTGCTGAGCATTGACATCACGGTCATGCCAGGTTCCACATTTCGGGTATTTCCATTTTCTGACGCTCAAATCCTTAACATCTGTATTTTTATACCCGCAGCAACCGCAGGTCTGTGATGATGGATACCATCTGCTGATTTTTCTGAAATATTTACCAGCACGTTCCATTTTATACTGCAGCATTGTTAAAAACTGAGACCATCCGACAGACACGATTGACTTTGATAGATGGCGGTTCTTCATCATGTTCTTGACCGCAAGGTCTTCGCATATGAATGCAACGCAATTATCTGTAATCGTTCTTGAGAGTTTGTGGTGAAAATCCCTTCTCTGGTCAGCAATCTTCCGCTGCTCTTTTGCAACCTTAGCCCTGGTTTTTTCCCAGTTCTTTGAGCCTGTATGCGTTTTGTGGTCATATTGTTTTCTTGAAAGGCTCTGTTGGAATCTCCGCAATCTCTTTGCGTGAACCTGAATCCATCTCGGATTTGGTACGGGGATTGATTCTTCCAGGTTTCCAAAAACGCCAAATTCTTTCAGGCCAAGGTCAACAGAGATTATATCCCTTGCATTAATAACAGTTGGAAATATAGGCTTATCAATCACGCTTTCCATTCTGAGGGCGATACGGTATGAACCATCTGGCTCCTTACTTACGGTTGCCGCTTTGATTGATACTCCCTGCGGCTGGATATCTGCCAACGTTTTTCCTTTTGGAAGGATAAATCTCACATTTCCGATTTTTGGAAGCTTAACATACGGAATGCCGTCAGTCATCTTCAGCTCGATGTTGTTGTTTGTGAAATTTGTTGTGAAACTGTTTCCGTTTGGTTTTGTTCTGGAAGCATATTTTGGGAATCCAGATAATCCCTTAAAAAATCTATTATATGCGTCATCTACATTCCGGCAGGCATTTTCATAAACAAATTTATCCGTATTATTGAGATATTCCTTCTCCTTCTTTAATGCCGGAAGGTATTCTTTTTTATACTGTAAAACCGTTAATGTCTTTTTCGTTTCCTTGTAATATTCCTCACGTTTAGAAAGGTAATCATTATGTACGACCCTGGCATTCCCTATCTGCTGGTTAATCGCAGCCTGTTTGCCTTCCGGAATCAGCTCTAAAAGGACGCCATAATTATATATGCATTTTCCGTAAGGTTCTAATGCTTTATTCTTCTGCTTAATGATATTAAATCCGCCTTTTCCTCCACGAAACTCAAAAGTACCGTCAGTCTGCTGTTCTGCTGTGACAGTGTACTTTATCGACTTTTCTTCGGCATGGTTTGTCTTCTTAACGGTCTTCTCTTTCTCGGCGGTTTTCGCTTTCTTGGCAGCCTGTAATTTACTGGCTTTCTTTCTGTTTGAGTTTGCCGTATCGTGCATCTCCTTTCTGTAAATTTCTTATACATTTAATATGCTGAAAAAATTAAAAACGAGGCGATTTTTTGCGAAAAAATTTTGACGAAAATAAAAAAAATCTCTACGCCGAAACGTAGAGAATAAAATGTCGTGATAACTCGCCGTGCCGTTTAACTCATCGACGGACGGGAAACTGCGGTCAAACTTACTTTCCCGTCGGTCTGAAGGTAATTTGACGTGTACGCGGGAGTTAGAAATCCCGTCCGTGTCTGATGCAAGCGAGCGTAAGCTCGCTGCATCACGACTGAAGTCACGAGAATGCGACGGCTAAATTTTTTTCAAAAAGAAAAAAAAGAAGCATTTTTTTGCTTCTTTTTATAAAAGCACTTTTTAGATTTCCAAAGCATCCGGCAGCCTTAAACTGTATTTCCGCATTTCTTCCAGCAGGTACGCAATAGATGTCGGCAGTCCCTTCTCCTGGGCGATTGGCAGCGTATGTAGCAGTGCTTCTGCATCCATCAGGCCGAGAGATACAAATTTTGATAAGGCGATATCATCTTCGCCTTCCGCAAACGCCTCTGCGATTTTTGCCGCATTGTTTTGGAGGTATTTTTTCGCATCTGACGAGCCTTCCAATATATAGAGCTCCAGCGCAACACTCACTTTGTTCTGAAAATCCTGCATCGTTCCAAGAATGAGGCGGTATGACAGAGACTGGCTAATCTCTTTTGTGTCGCTGGCGAGAGCCGCGTGCACCATATCCTGGATGACAAACATGTTGATGTAATTATTAATGTATTTTGGAAGTCTTACGCTCCTGCCATTATATGTCAGCAGAAATGTTTTCTGTGCTTCTCCTGTCTTGAGAAATATTCTTCCTTTGTTCAGCCGGATTTCGTCTGTACGGTAGAATATTGAAGATTCCTCCCGGATTAGTCCATACAATGCTTCATCTACATCTTCCCCAATTGGTTTTGTCCAGACAATTTCCTGCACTCCTGACCGGAAAATTAGGTCCTCCCCACATTTTTTAATACCTTTTCCGAGCGTAACTTTTTTAAGCGTCTTGCAGTCAGCAAAAGCAAAACGCTTCAATTGTGTCACGGTATCCGGAATAGTAAGTTCTTTAACATGGCAGAAATCAAAAGCATGGCTTCCGATTATATTATACGGTTCCGTCAGCGTCACTACGTCTACTATCTCTCCGTCCTTTCTGGCGTCGTAGTATTTGTTCAGCATCTTAACACTCGCCGATGCATCTACAGAATACGGCGAACGGTATATTGTTTTGAACTCTTTACTATCTGTGTTTGGCATTTTTTATGCTCCTTTCTTGCTGCTTTTGTAATTAGTATGCGGGATTTTTAAAGGAAAGAATGGCTTTACTGGCAACACAAAAGCCGCAGGGTATCCTGCGGCGTGTTTGCGTAATACTTTTAAAATCTTTTCAATTCTTTTGAAAAACTATATGGAATTACTTCGCCTGAAACAGTTTTTGTATATGCTGTTTCTTGATGCATATACTCAACAATTTCTTTTGACGTATAGTTTTTAAATTTCTTAATAACTTTATCTAATATTGCCTTTTCATTATCAGACAATATATTACAATTCACATTATCACTTGATTGAATCTTATATGATGTGTAATCATATGAATCTATTTCTTCTACCTTAATATTTGGCAATGCTAACATCTCATAATGGCCAATAGGAAGTGCACCCATTGGTTCATGTTTATATACAAGTCCAGTCATAGATGAATTCTGCTCCCGATAATTTAGCATATCAGTATACCACAGCATCTTCATTAATTTCACTTTATATAAGTTTGGAACCCTTTTAGCTATATATGAAACAGCAGCTTCTAATTTGTTAAAGTCTAAAAGCTTAAAACCGTTGAATATAGATAATGACGTGAATTTGGTGTACATCTTTTTGAGACTTTCCCGTTTTTTGGGTTCTTCTTCATTTAATGCTTTTGCTTCAATATTTATTTTGATTTTTTTGACCTTTTCATCAGTGAATTTATCAATGTTCTTTTGCAATAATTCAGCAGCAAAGCATGCATCATCCCTAACTTGCCTGAGTATCATATCGTATGGCTCATCTTGTATCGCTTTAGTTTCATATCTTGCAATAGTAACATCTCCCCAACCCAGGAGGCGTGCAAAATCAACCTGAGAAAGTCCATATTCTTTTCTAATATCAGCAATTTCATATGAAGTTAACAGACCATGCTTTTTTCGATATTCATTGCGTCCATTTAAAAGATTTTCATTTAAAAGCTCCCCATCAACAAAAATATTTTCTTCATCGGATGCGTTTTCACAATAATAATATTTTTCTTTATATGTGATAGCTTCGTCTTTTATAATATCAGTTGTAATATCTTCATACTCTTTAATCATATGAACTTTATCACACATAGGACAGTCCATCATGAATTCTCTAATCAATTTTTTCATAGCAATCACTCCTTTTAACGATAAGGATATTCCATTTTATTTTTTGCAAAATGAAAGGATATACAAGCAATATCTCGCTTAGCTCTTTCTCTCAGTTTAATTTTAATATACACTTCTTTGCCATCTATTACTTTTCCAAAAACAAATAATAATGGTGGATGTGTATTATCCTTATCTATTTTTGTTTCAGAATATTCTTTAACACATAGTGTTTTTAATATTTCTACAATATCTACATTATCATAGCCTAGTTTGTACATAGTATATTTAATTGAGAAACTGCGTTCTCTTTTGCTATCACCAGCTATATTCAGAAAAAAGTCTTTTGCGATATCGAAATCTTCTCTGTTGATGAATGCATGTAATTCATCCAAAAATTTTTCAACATCTCGTTTCTTAGAAATATATGCTAAATACATTACATTTGACACCTTTTATCATATCTATTAATATTATACATATCAATTGATATGATGTCAAGAGCCTTATGTTTGTTGTACGCAAAAAAAGAGCTCTGACGTTTTGCCAAAGCCCTTTTTCCTCACATCTCCAAAAAACCAAGCAACTCAGCCGGTGTAACCGTCTGCGCCACCTTTGTCATATATTTTGCATACACACCCATGATTGAATCTCCGTGATTCCACTTGTCAACCTCTTCGGTATTCAGCCAAAAAGCCTTTTTCGCTTTTCTTGCAATTGCCTTCACGTAATCCTCGCCGCTGGCGTTTTTATTGTTTCTTGCGTCACCGATGAAGTAAATATAAGAATCACCGGTCACCTCACTCATATGTTCATTATAAAACGTCCTGAACGGGACTTCATAGTTAGAATATGCCCCAGAACGCGGGATTGCGTCTAACACAGACTTGACGGTCTCATTCGGATTATCCGTATCAAAAAACTTTGATATGTCATACAGCCTGTTTGTAAAAGCATAAGTCTTACATCCGCCAGGGAAAACTTCCTTCATCGCATGCATAAATACCAGCATCATTTCAGACGCATTTTTACAGGAGCCTGACACATCAAGAATCAGTATCAGGTTTGATTTTTGCCTTACCGGCTTCTGATGGATAAGCCTTAACGGAACGCCTCCTGTCTGGCAGCTTTTCTTGATTGTAGCCGGAATGTCAATTCTGGACGCCTTATTTGCACGTATTTTTCTTGACATTTTTGTCCTGAATTTTCTTGCGTTGTCTTTGATATAATCTGCAATCTGCCGCTTCTCCGCATCTGTCATTTTTGAAAAGTTCTTTTCAAGAACCATATCCCCGACATGTTTTGACCGGACTGCATTTCTGGCAAGGGCTTTATTGAATTCTGCACGGTGTGAAAGAGACTGTTCCTTCACTATCTCATTCATTCGGTTCTGGAATTTTCTGTCTTCCTCTTCCATTTTTTTCTGCATTGTCTTTATGTCGTTTTCGGTCTGTGCAATCTGACTATTCAGACTCTTCGCGTCATCCTTAATTGCCTTCAGCTGTTTTCCGCGTTCTCTGATGGCTTCCATCAATTCACTGCTGTTCGGCTTCATGCAGGCTTTCATGGAAGCAGCTTTCACTTCCTTCATAAGCTGGCTCTGCTCTGGTTTGACTCCGCTTTTTACCGTCTCTACGAGGTTTTTAAGGTGCTGCTGCCCTTCCAGGCACTCGTCAAGGTTTTTAATACTTTTCTGTAGCTCTTCAGTCTGTTGTGCTTTTTTCACTTCTTTTGATTCTTTCTGTCCGGCCTCCCTCTGCTCCATCAGCTCTTTCTGACGCCCGGTCAGCCGCTGCAGTTTTTCATTTATTTTTTGTTTGTTCTTTTCATGCTCATTTTTTGCATCTCTCTCTTCGCGATGTCTGTGGTAATACCTTTCAACGAATTCTTCATAGACCTTATTGAACATCAATGCTTCCTTATAGCTGTGTGTTATCATTGCCGAAAGCAGCTTTTTAACATCCATCTGTCCGCCATGCATATCGCTGATGACGGAAAAAATTTCAGACGAATTACAGATATAGCCAAGGCTACTGAAATATTCACAGGCCTCAAAAATAAATTCATACAGGTATGAAGAATCGTCGTTGGCACTGCCGGCAGTATTTTCTGCCAGCATAGTTTTGTCAATATCGTCCACCATCTTTTTCTGCGCAGGAAACCCCATCCGACAAAGAGACAATATTCCTTGCTTCGTAGTCGAGTGGGGAGAAATGCGCGGTTTTTACATTCTTCCTGCTTCCTCCTTTTTCCCTAATTAAATGCTGATTTAAAATAACCGCCAGCATATTTGTAAATTTTAACTTTTTTAATAGATATTGATTTTTTGTCAGGAAGCAGTATCACACGTGCTCCATTACAATGGCATCCTGTAGTTTCACGCTTTCTGCTTTCGTATACAATGATGTCGTGAGGCTGGATACTGTAATGCTGTTTCCTGACGGTTCTTTTTCCAGCGGTCACTTTTTGTAACCGATATTGATGTAGATTTTCAGAATCCTTCTTATGATTACGGCTAATTCTGCCATTAAATAATTCCTGACCGTTTCGTTTCTTTCCGTCGCGGCTGTCAATATACTTTGCATCATAGAAGATTTCAAGGCATCTATTATTTCTTCGTTTCTTTTTGTAAAAAACCGCTTTTATGCGATGTCTTGGATGAAACTGTCCCATAACAAACGCATCATTGGCATGTGATTTATCAATATCCAGTTCTCGACGCCGTTCTTTTGTTGCTGCTCCGTATGTAATATGAATATCGATATCCGGGAATAAAGTTTTAGCTTCGTTGTAAAGCTGCCATCGTATCGTAGTCATGAAAGTCGCACCTTTAAAGGATGGAAGCTTTGGCTTCCAGCTATATAATTTCCCTCCTGGCTTATGGTTCTTTGGCGTATGGCATTTATCGCATACTGTAGACAGATTTGACATATTGTTAGTTCCGCCCTGGCTTCTGTATTTAATATGATGAATATGGAGTATTGCTCCGTCTTTTATCGTTCTACCGCAGCACTGGCACTTATAGCCATCACGTGAAAAAACTGCTTCGCGAAGCGTCGCGATGCCGTAACGTTCGCCGTGCTGATAATCTGCGCCTTGAGGCAAAGGCTTGCCTTCTTCCTTAGCTTTTAATACCTGAGTATCAAAATTTCCCATTTCCAGAGTAATATCTGTAAGAGGCATGACATTGTTGATGCGTGAAATTGCCTGAATATGTATCTTTTTCTTATGCTCTAATGATGGAGCAA
>ENA-ORTU01002142-ORTU01002142.1-human-gut-metagenome-genome-assembly--contig:-NODE-2142-length-18461-cov-2.939639_pt1 | contig 18461 bp, 17 predicted proteins | sample MGYA00241910_ERZ509184 | MGnify/ENA primary metagenome ERZ509184 (study PRJEB26280, sample SAMEA2338847) | human gut metagenome | biome: human gut; feature: human-associated habitat; material: faeces... | reverse complement strand
GAGGGTGGAAACCGCAGGTGTCTACCCTCTTGTGCGCCCGCGCGGCGTCAGCGCAACTCCCCGCCGCGGGGCGCGGCGAATCCCCGCGCTCCGCAGAGCGCAACTCCCCGCTGAATCTCAGCGAAAAGACTGCCGCCCGGATAGGGTGAACCGCGTGCGCGGTTCAAGTACCCCGCTCAGCCGGTGCTGAGAAAGGAGCCGCCCCGTCAGGGCGAACACGCCTGCGGCAGTTCGTGCACTCCCGCTCAGCAGGTGCTGAAAAAACTGCCGCCCAAACCGGGGCAAAAAGCCGCCGTTTGTTAACGGTATATCCCTTGTATTTTCCCGTCCGGCTTGATACAATAGGCTTATAAAAGAAAGGAGGCGTTTACAATGAAACGCTCAAAAGTTATTACAGCCGTAATTGCGATCATTGCAGTAGTCGCCGCAGCCTGTGTATATGGATATGTCCGCAGCAAGCCCGCCGATGAGCCGGAAAAGCCTGCTGTTACCGAGCCGGAGAACCCGACCACGCCGGAAACGCCTGACGACAGCAATTCCGGCAAACCGTCCGATTCCAAGACCGATGAACCTGCCGTACAGCCGGAAAACCCCAATCCAAGCGGCACGGAGTCGGTCACGATCTACGTTCCGGATGAACAGGGCGAAACGCTCACGCCGACCGGCGCAGACGCGAAGGACGACTCCGACCAGTCGCTCGTGGACGCACTCATCGCCGCAGGCTCGCTGCCCGAGGGCATCAAGGTGCAGTCCTCGTCACTCGAGAACGGCACGCTCACGCTCGACATGAATGCCGCCTTTGGCGAGGCGATCCGCGCCTCCGGCACCGCCGGTGAAACGCTCAAGATCTACGCACTGGTCAACACGTTCGCGCAGGCGCGCGGCGCAACCGCAGTGCTCATCACCGTGGACGGCAAGGTGCTCGAAAGCGGACACGAGGTCTACGATTACGCGATCGAGCCAAACAACTGACCCGCAAAAGGAAAGCTCCGAAACGCCTGTTTCGGAGCTTTTTCTTACTTATTCATCATTTTCAGGAACTTTTCCTTGATATGCGCGGCAGCGGCGCACGGGTCGTCCGCCTTCATCACGGCGGAAACCACAGCGATGCCCTTGATGGGGCTGTCAGCCAGCACGTCCATATTATCCGCGTTCAGGCCGCCGATGGCAACCACCGGAATCGGAACCGCGCGGCACACATCGTTCAGCACGGAGACCGGCGTAACCTTGGTGGTAACGTGGGTAGTCGTCGGGTAAATGGCGCCGGTGCCGAGGTAATCCGCGCCGTCGTTGTACGCGGCAACGGCTGCTTCGACCGTCTTGGCGGTCGCGCCGACGATCTTATCCGGGCCGAGCAGCCTGCGGCAGACCGCCACCGGCAGGTCGCTCGCGCCGACATGAACGCCCGCGGCATCACACGCGATGGCGACATCCACGCGGTCATCGATGATGAGCGGCACGTTATAGCGGTCCGTCACGGCCTTGACCTGCTGCGCCAGCTCAAGGTAGCTGCGTCCGCCGGTGTCCTTCTCACGGAGCTGAATAAGCGTTGCACCGCCCCTGCACGCCTCGTCCACCGCGCGGAGCAGGGTCTCGGTCGTGTGGTAGGTACTGTCCGTAATGACATATAATGTAGGATCAAACTGCATGATAATACTCCTTTTTTAACTTATTGTGTCGTTTCGCATTCTTTTACCGTCTTGCGAATGAAAAACAGGCTGATAACATCAACAACGTAAATAAACTGGGAAATGACCTGCAGGACTGCGGTTCCGGTGCTGATTTTGCCCTGCCTGCACGCGTGCAGGATGAGCGCAATGCAGTAGCCGGACGAGGCCATCATGGCGAACCAGGCAACCAGCATTTGTAAGAGCACGACCGGCAGCGTCATCGGGAAAATCAGCGTAAACATGCCGTAAATCATGCCGAAAAAGAAATTCAGCAGGAACATTGGAATCGCGATGCACTTCATTGCAATGATGCAGCGCCACAGCGTCTGCCGCACCGCCGGGTCGGACAGCCGCCTGTACATCACAGCAGCGCAAATCAGATTGCAGATTGCCAACGGCCCAATAAGCAGCCAGAACAGGAATAATCCCATCTGAAATATGTCCTTATCCGTTCCTTGCGCCACAAAAGCGCACAGAAATTCGCCTGCATACGACAGCGCCAGACCGACAAAGCAAACGATTTCACAGATGCTGAAAAACTTTGCAGCCTTCATTCCCTCTCCCCTTTCACCGCATGTTAATTTTCATCAATTTATTTTCACGATAAGCAAATCCTGTTCTTCCCCAAGTTCACCGAGCGCGGTGCCGTCCGGCTGAAACGCCATGCTGTGCCCGACAAATTTTCCGGGCGCATACTGGTCAGCGCCGAGCACGGTCAGGCCATTCTCGATGGCTCGCGCGCACAGCAGGGTGCGCCAGTGCAGCAGCTTGTTCTCGCCCTGTACCCAGCCCGCCGGAACGAACAGCGTCTCGGCGCCGCGCGCCTTCTGCTCGGCGGCAAGCGCCGGAAACCGAAGCTCGAAGCAGGTAATGATGCCCAGTTTTCCGACAGGTGTCTCGATGGGCGAAAACGGCTTGTCCCCTGCCCGGCACTCATCGGATTCCCGATAGCCGAAGGCATCGTACAAACGGTTCTTGCGGTGCGTTCCGCGCAGGTGGCCGCGGTCGTCAAGAACCGCAATCGTATTGTACGGCAGACCGTCCGTGCGCTCGTACATGCCTGCGGCAATCCACAGGCCGTATCTCCGGCAAAGCTCACCGAGCGCAATAATGAACGCGCCGTCACACGGCTCTGCGGCCTCGATATTTTTCGACCGTGCGTTCACTTTTGCGTAATACATGCTGTATTCCGGCAAAAACAGCATTTTCGCTCCATTTTCTGCTGCCGTTTGTGCAAGGCATTCTATTCCCCTGAGATTGGCCGTTTTGTCCTCCCCGGCGCCGAACTGCCCGATGGCAACCGTGCTCACGCCTCTCTCCAGCCCTTGCAGATGTCCACCCATGCCTTGAAACCGGAGAATTTCTCCAGTTCCGGGATGGTGACCTCGATGGCTGAGTTGGACGAGCCGCACGCCGGGAATACCGTCTCGAACCGTCGGAGCGATTCATCGAGATAGACCGTTACGCCGTCGTTCACGCCGAACGGGCACACGCCGCCGACCGCATGACCGATCTCCGGCTCGACCTCCTCAAACGCGAGCATCCGCGCCTTGCAGCCGAACCGCGCCTTGTACTTCGGGTTGTCGATCTTGGTGTCGCCTGCCGCAACGATGAGGATCACGCCGTCATTCGTGCGGAACGACAGCGTTTTTGCGATGCGTGCCGGTTCGCAGTGAGCGGCTTCGGCAGCCAGCTCTACGGTCGCGCTGGACACCGGGAATTCGATCACGCGATCCTCTGCACCGAACTGACGCAGATACGCTTTTGCTTTTTCGATGGACATGGGTCTCAATCTCCTTCTGTCTGCTGCGGGATATCGTCGATCATGCTTTCGCACAGCCGACGTAAATAATTTGCAATTTCGCTGAGCGCAAGGCATGTGCACAGCCGCTCCTCCGGGTCATCCGGCGTCTCGGGCAGCTGGGCGGTCAGCAGCGGCGGAATGGCTTCGCGCATGCGCTTCTTGTCCGCGAGCAGATGCTCGTAGCACGCCGCAAAGTCCACATCGTCCCGACCGGTCAGCGCCTTTACATCGTTTAAGCGCAGCGTCTGCTTCAAATGGTACACACAGAGCAGCTGCATGATCTGCTGGCGCGTGTATTTTTTGCCCTTCACCGGCGTCATAAGCCCTTCCTTGACGTAGTTGTTGACCATGGTTTTTGTCAGCAGCTTATCCTCCGGCGTGCGCTTGCTGCCCGATAAGCACTGATCGAACAGCGTCAGCACCTGATCCATATACAGGTCAAGCTGCGGCACCTCGTCGGGCATGATATCGCGGTCGGCAAAGACCGCTTTTATGGTTTTCTCCAGCCGCGGCATGGCGTTCACCTCATCTTTTACAAAATATTAACAACTGCTGCACCGAACGGAAACACGCAATTTTTCGTCTGCCCGTGCGGCCTGCAATGCTATTATTATAAGCCTTTTGCGCGCTTCACGCAAGAGTTATACCGCTCGACAAACCCACTGTAATATGATATACTGAACGGACAATAAGCGGTAGGAGGCTTACATATGAAAAAATTCTGGCAACGCCTGGTCCTTTTCGGACTGACAGGTGCATTTTTTGTATCCTGCATCAGCTGCAGCGCGGCAAATACTGCCTCAAAGGTTCCGATTCTGATGTACCACAACCTGACGAACGACCCGTCCGCCGTGACGAGCATGACCATCACCGGCGAGCGGTTTCAGGAGGACATGGAATATCTGGAATACAACGGCTACACGCCGCTGCTCTCGGCGGATTTGATCGACATCCGAGCCGGAAAGGAAGCCATGCCCGAGCGGCCGGTCATGATTACCTTTGACGACGGTTATCGCTCCAATTACGATATTGCGTACCCGATTCTGCAGAAAACCGGCATGAAGGCCGTCATTGCACTGATCGGCAAAAGCATCCGCGCAAACGACAACACGGAAGCGAACCGCTTTTTCCTCAAGTGGGATGAGGCTGCCGAAATGGCCGACAGCGGTCTGGTGGAGCTGGCCTCTCACACCTACAACCTGCACAACCCGCAGTACGGCGGACTGACCGCACCGGACGGCATCAACGGCATCCAGCGGCTGAAGGGCGAGTCGCAGGCGGCATATAACAAGCGCGTCGGTGAGGACCTCAAGCAGAGCATCGACCTCATCACGCAAAATACCAGCCAGAAAAACGTGCTGTTTTTCGCATATCCGTTCGGCGCGCGCGATGCGTGGATGCAGCCGCTGCTGCAGAAAAACGGTATCCAGGTCAGCGTACTGACCAACACCGGAACGGCGTCTATCCGGCGCAGATTGACCGATCTGCCGCGTTACCGCATCACGATGGACACCAAACTGAGCGATATTCCGGCGAACCCGAACGCCTCGCACGATATTACCGTACGGGCGCACATGCCGACCATGATCAAGAATGAGAAAATCCGGCAGGAAGTCGCCCGGCACCTTCCCGCGCAGGAGAGAACCATAAAAATTCCGAAATCGTATACCTGATTTTTCAAGCACCGTCTTTGATTAACAAAGACGGTGCTTTTTTTCATGGTGACAATTTGGAGAAAGCACTTGCAATTTCCGAAAAATATGGTATTATATCAGACATGATATAGTTTTTAACTCTATATAACAGAAGGAGGAGTTTGTATGCCTCGTGCATTTCTCAAGGCCCGTGAGCCGTTTTCCAGTTACTCTCATTTCATCGGTGCGGTGCTCAGCGGCGCCGGACTGTTCGTGCTGCTCGTGCGGCTGCTGTTCGATTCGTCCGTCACCGGCTCGCTGGCGGCGGCTGCCGTGGTGTTCTGCCTGTCGCTGATCGCGCTGTACTCCGCAAGCAGCGTGTACCATTTCTCCGGCCGCGGCGAAGCCGTCCTGCGGCGGCTGAAAAAGCTCGACCACAGCATGATCTATGTGCTGATCGCGGGCAGCTATACGCCGATTATTCTCAAATTCATGCCTGCGCCGCGCAGCTATGTCTTTCTCGGCGTGATCTGGCTGATTGCGCTGACCGGCATTGCCATCAAGCTGCTGTGGATTGACGCGCCGCGTCTCATCGGCACTGCGCTGTACCTTGCGCTCGGCTGGGCGATTGCGTTTGATTTCGGGGTTGTGCTGTCCATGCCCGCGCCTGCCATTGCCCTGCTGGCTGCCGGAGGTCTGTCGTATACGGTCGGCGGCGTGATCTATATCGCCAAAAAGCCGAATTTAGGTAAAATAATCGGGTTTCATGAGCTGTTTCATCTGTTCGTAATCGTCGGCAGCGTTTGTCATTATCTGATGGTGTTTCTATATGTTCTCTAACAAACGAGCCGTGAATCTTCATGTGATTCACGGCTCATTTTCGTTTCCATCCGCGCCCGACAAACTATTTTTATTACTTCTATGGCGGAACACTCCATAATTCGGATGCTTTATCCACGGGTGATCCGGCTCTGTACCATAATTATTCCGTATATATTTTTCTAACTCCGTTCGATCCATACTGCCATCTCCATCCCCCGGTTTATATTTATCGTATCATACGCTCCGTATCGCCTGCAACCTTTTCCAAATCTCTTCCATACATTATTCAAAAAAGTGCTTCTTACCGATTGACAAAAATATGGATTTGCAATATACTCTTAATTAAGAAGCAATACTAATAAAGGAGGTGCATTTTATGCAGACCAGAAACACCATTCAGCGTCAGATTGTATTGCAGGCAGTGAATCAGATGCACAACCACCCTACCGCGGATGCGATTTATGCCGTTATCGCGGCGCAGCACCCGACCATCAGCAAGGCCACGGTTTACCGCAATCTGAACCAGCTGGCCTCTCAGGGCGAGATTTTGCGCGTGCCTGTGCCGACCGGTGCCGATCACTTTGATTTCAACATCAAGCCGCATTATCATGTGCGGTGCACCAAGTGCGGCGGCGTTTTTGATGTATTTATGCCGCCTGTCACCGATCTCATCGACCGCGTGGAGGATTCCTCCGGCGTGGAGCTGCATCGGTACGAAATTCTGTTTGAGGGTATTTGCAGCGCTTGCAGGAAAGACTAAAAGAGCAGTCAGAACGGTCTGACCGTCAACTGGAAGAATAGCGGAGAAAGGATAACTATTATGGCAGAACTCAAGGGCACCCGCACCGAAGCAAACCTGCAGACCGCATTTGCAGGCGAATCCATGGCACGCAACAAGTACACGTTCTTTGCCTCCAAGGCGAAAAAGGACGGCTATGTGCAGATTGCGAAAATCTTCGAGGAGACCGCCGCAAACGAGAAGGAGCACGCGAAAATCTGGTTCAAACTGCTCAACGGCGGCATTGACGACACCGCCGCAAACCTGAAAGCCGCCGCAGAGGGCGAAAACTACGAGTGGACCGACATGTACGCCACCTTCGCCAAGGAGGCGCGTGAGGAGGGCTTCGACCACATCGCAGATCTGTTTGAGATGGTCGGCGCGATCGAAAAGGAGCACGAAGAACGCTACCGCAAGCTGCTCAGGAATGTCGAGGATAAGCTGGTCTTTTCCCGCGACGGCGACTGTGTATGGCAGTGCTCCAACTGCGGACATATCGTGGTTGGCAGGCAGGCGCCCGAGGTCTGCCCGGTCTGCGCGCATCCTAAAGCCTACTTTGAACTCAAGGCTGACAATTACTAATTGAAAATTGAGAATTGAGAATTGCGGTATCGCGCAAGCGCGATGATTAAATTGCCGCCCATTGGGCGGAATAACTCCATCCACCTCAATAATCGCAAAAAACGAGGGAGAACCAACCGTTTCTCCCTCGTTTTGTCATTTGAACATCAATGAACCAATGAAAAATGAACCGAAACCCGTTTGACCGTCGCGTTCATTCTCCATTCTCCATTCTCCATTTTCAATTTTCAATTTGCGTTCCGCACTGCGTCCTTCATGCTCTTGACGTACTCCTTGACGTGCGGCACGCAGTCCTTGCCGTACTTCGCGCAAATCTTAACGATTGCCGAGCCGACGATCGCGCCGTCCGACTGGGCGGCCATCTTTGCGGCCTGCTCGGGCGTGGAAATTCCGAAGCCGACCGCGCACGGGATGTCCTGCGTCTCCTTGACCAGCTTCACCATTGCGCCGATGTCGGTGGTGATGCTCGAGCGCACGCCGGTAACGCCGAGCGAGGACACACAGTACACGAAGCCGGAGGCTTCCTTTGCGATCATGCGGATGCGGTCGTGCGAGGTCGGCGCGATGAGCGACACGAAATCGAGGCCGTACTGACGGCACAGCGGGTCAAACTCGGCCTTTTCCTCGAACGGTACGTCCGGCAGGATGAGGCCGTCCATGCCGATCTCCGCGGCAGTGCGGATGAAACGCTCCGAGCCGTAGGAGTACACCACGTTCGCATACGTCATAAATACCATCGGAATATCGGTCTTTTGACGGATACGGCGCACCATGTCGAAGATCTTGTCGGTCGTCGTGCCCGCAGACAGCGCACGCACGTTGGCCTCCTGAATGACCGGGCCCTCAGCGGTCGGGTCGGAAAACGGAATGCCCAGCTCGATGAGGTCCGCGCCCGCGTCCGCCATCGCGTATACGATTTCTTCCGTGACCTCCAAAGACGGGTCGCCGCAGGTCACAAAGGGAATGAAAGCCTTGCCGTTCCGGAAGGCAGATTTTATCTTGCTCATAGCTTGCTCCTTTTTCGTAGGGCGTGACGACCTCGGCACGCCGATGGTAACGATGTGCATACGGCCTGCATGGCGCGCCGAGTCGTCGCGCCCTACGGCATATATTCAAAAACGATGCATAAATTTCCTAATCACTCATGAATGTCCTCGCCGCGGTAGCGTGCGATGGCCGCGCAGTCCTTATCGCCGCGGCCGGAGATATTGATAACGATGGTCTGGTCCTTACGCATGGTCGGCGCAATTTTGATTGCGTGCGCGACTGCGTGTGCAGACTCGATCGCCGGAATGATGCCCTCGATACGGCTGAGATACTCGAATGCGTTTACCGCTTCGTCGTCCGTCACCGGAACGTACTCTGCGCGGCCGATGTCGTGCAGGTAAGCGTGCTCCGGGCCGATGCCGGGATAATCCAGACCGGCGGAGATGGAGTAGACCGGTGCGATCTGGCCGTATTCGTCCTGGCAGAAATAGCTCTTCATGCCGTGGAAAATGCCCAGACGGCCGGTAGCGATGGTCGCGGCGGTCTCTGCGGTGTTGACACCGCGGCCTGCGGCTTCACAGCCGATCAGGCGCACGCCCTCATCCTCGATGAAGTTGTAGAACGCGCCGATGGCGTTCGAGCCGCCGCCGACACAGGCCATCACGACGTCCGGCAGCCTGCCCTCCTTTTCGAGCATCTGCTCCTTGATCTCCTTGGAGATAACCGACTGGAAATCGCGCACGATGGTCGGGAACGGGTGCGGGCCCATGCACGAGCCGAGGCAGTAATGCGTATCGTCAATGCGGGAAGTCCACTCGCGGAAGGCTGCCGAGCAGGCATCCTTGAGCGTGCCCGTGCCGGTCGAAACCGGGATGACCTCCGCGCCGAGCAGGCGCATACGGTACACGTTGAGCGCCTGACGCTCGGTGTCCTCCACGCCCATGAACACCACGCACTCCATGCCCATGAGAGCGGCAGCGGTCGCGGTCGCTACACCGTGCTGACCGGCGCCGGTTTCCGCGATCAGACGGGTCTTGCCCATCTTTTTCGCCAGCAGCGCCTGACCGAGCACGTTGTTGATCTTATGGGCGCCGGTGTGGTTCAAATCCTCACGTTTGAGGTAGATCTTCGCACCGCCGAGGTCGTTTGTCATATGCTCCGCAAAGTACAGGCGCGACGGACGGCCTGCGTAGTTGTTCAGCAGCTCGGTCAGCTCTGCGTTGAATTCCGGGTCGTTCTTATAGTGGTTGTAGGCTTCTTCCAGCTCGATGACAGCGTTCATCAGCGTTTCCGGCATATACTGGCCGCCGTGTACGCCAAAACGTCCCTTGCTCATTGGTTTGCTCCTTTCACAAGCGCCGACACGCGGCGCATCTTGTCAATATCCTTTACATCGTCCGTTTCGATGCCGCTGGACAGGTCGAGCGCGTAAGCGCCGGTCTGTGCGGCTCTTTGGACATTACTTTCATTCAGCCCGCCCGCGAGAAAATACGGGTGGTCTACCTCGCCGATCAGCGACCAGTCGAACGTCTTGCCGCTGCCGCCGTAGGCGTGCGTTACATAAGTATCCAGCAGCAGCCAGTCCACCGGCAGGGTGTCCGCCTGCTCAATGTCGCGGTGGGTCTCCACGCGGACGGCGTAGACGATGGGCGCGTTCGTCAGCTTTCGCAGCTTCTCTATATAATGCACGCTCTCGCCGCCGTGCAGCTGGATGATGTCGATGACTTCATCGCGCACCAGCGCGGCGATGTGCTCGGGTTCGTCGTTCACGAACACGCCGACCGTCTTAATCTCCGGGTCGAGGTGCTCCTTGAGCCGCGCCGCATCCAGATCCGACACATGACGGCGGCTCTCTGCGAACACAAAGCCGATGAAGTCCGGTTTTGTTTCGTTCGCGGCCTCAATATCCGCTTTGCGGGTCAGTCCGCAGAATTTCAGTTTCATTTTGTGTCCTCCCTGAGTGCGTCAAGCGCCTGTTTCTTGTCTGCGGCACGCATGAGGTACTCGCCTACCAGAACGGCATTCGCGCCGGTCTTTCGCAGTGCCGCCGCATCCTCAGGAGCGGAAACGCCGCTCTCAGCTACGAAAACCGTACCGTCCGGTGCGCCCTCGCGCAGACGAGCCGCGTTGCCGAGGTCCACGGTGAAGTCCTTCAGGTTGCGGTTGTTCACGCCGATGAGCCGCGCGCCCGCTCGAACCGCAGACTGCATCTCCTGTGCATCGTGCGTTTCCACCAAAGCGCTCATGCCTAATTTGTCGCAAATGCCGATATAATCGCGTATCGTTTCGGTGTCGAGCAGCGTGCAAATGAGGAGCACCGCATCCGCGCCGAGGACTTTGGCCTGATAAATCTGGTACTCGTCCACCGTAAAATCCTTGCGGATCATCGGTTTTGTGACGATTCCCCTAACCTTTTGGAAGATTTCGTCCGACCCGAGGAACCACTTGGGCTCGGTCAGGCAGGAAACGCAGTCCGCGCCGGCCTGCTCGTAGCTCTGCGCGATTTTCTCAAAGTCGAACACCGGGTCGATGATGCCCTTGGACGGGCTGGCCTTCTTGACCTCGCAGATGAACGCACATTCTTTGCCGGAAAGCGCTTTTTCGAACCGAAAATCGCCTTTCGGAAGTGCTTCGGCCCGTGCTTTCATGTCCGCGAGCGAAATCCTCGCCTTGTCCGCCGCGACCCGCTCGCGGGCGTACGCCGCCAGTTCGTCGAGGATCATGCCTTTGCCGCCTCCTGCGTTGCCGCTGCAAACCGGTCGAGTTTGTCGAGCGCCGCGCCGCTGTCGATGAGCCCGGCGGCCTTTTTGATGCCGTCCGCCAGCGTCAGGCCGTCCAGACCGAGGTACAGCGCGATACCGGCGTTCAACAGGATCTCCTCGCGCTTCGCGCCCTGCTCCTTGCCGGAGAGGATGTCGCGGGTGATCTGTGCGTTCGCCTTGGGTGAGCCGCCGCGCAGCTCGTCCACCGTGCAGAGCGACCGACCGTATTCGGTCGGGTCGAGCTCATACGGCGTCAGCTTGCCGTCGCGGATCTCGCAGACCTTGTTCCTGCCGATAAGGCTGGCCTCGTCCATACCGCCGCCGCAGACCACCATGCCGCGCGTTACGCCGAGGTTACTCAGCACCTGCGCCATCGGCATGACGAGGCTTTCATCGTACACGCCGAGCAGCTGCATGGTCGCGCGCGCCGGATTGGACAGCGGGCCGAGCACGTTGAAGATGGTGCGCTCGCCCATGCCCTTGCGGACAGGCGCGACGTTCTTCATGGACTTGTGATAGCCCTGTGCGAACAGGAAGCAGATGCCCGTTTCCGCCAGCACCTTTTCGTTCTGCTCGGGCGAGAGCGACAGGACAACGCCCAGCTCCTCGAGCACGTCAGCCGCGCCCGACTTGGAGGACACCGAACGGTTGCCGTGCTTTGCCACCGGCACGCCGCCCGCCGCCGCCACGAATGCGGCAGTCGTGGAGATGTTGAACGAGCCGACCTCATCGCCGCCCGTGCCTACGATGTCCATAACCGCGCCTTTCGGCTCAATGTGCGCGCCCTTTTCGCGCATGACCTCGGCGCACGCCGTGATCTCGGTGATGGTTTCGCCCTTCATGCGGAGCGCCGTCAGCAGGGTTGCCATTTCGATGTCGGTAGCGGTGCCGTCCATCATTTCTTCCATCGTTGCACGAGCGATAGTGTAGTCCAGATCGCGGCCGTTGATGGCCTCGTGAATTGCAAGCTGAATCATAATTCGTACCTCTTTTGTAAATGTTAAATCTCTAAGTAATTGAAAATTGAGAATGGAAAATGGAAAATGTCGCTATCCTTGCGCGAGTTCCGTCCGCGCTGCGACAAGCTATCCTTGCGCGAGTTCCGTCCGCGCTGCGACAAGCTATCCTTGCGCGAGTTCCGTCCGTGCTGCGCCAATGTGCGGCGCTCTGCGCCGAATTAAATCATCGCGCTCTGCGCGATACCTTAATTCTCAATTCTCCATTTTCAAAAAGTTCTGCATAATGGTTGTTCCCTGCGGTGTCAAGATGGATTCCGGATGAAACTGCACGCCGTAAATCGGCATGGTCTTATGCCGCACAGCCATGATCTCTCCTCTTTCGTCACGGGAGATGACCTTGAGGCACTCCGGCAGAGAATCCGGCGCAGCGACCAGAGAATGATAGCGCGCTACCATGGCCTTTTTTGCCAGACCCTTGAACAGCGGCTCTTCGGTATCCACCTCGACGATGCTCTGCTTGCCGTGCATGAGCTGCTGCGCGTGCTCGATGCGGCCGCCGAACGCTTCGCAGATGGCCTGATGACCGAGGCACACGCCGAGAATCGGGATGCTGCCGCCGAGCCTGCTTACCACTTCCTCGCAGATGCCCGCGTCCTTCGGGTAGCCGGGCCCCGGAGAAAGGATGATGTGCGAGGGGTTCAGTCCCTCGATTTCGCTGACGGTGAGCGCGTCATTGCGGACTACCTTGATTTCCGGCTCGATGGCCGCCGCCTGCTGGAACAGGTTATAGGAAAAAGAATCGTAATTGTCGATCAGGAGAATCATTATCCGTCTACCTCCGAAGCACGCTCAATAGCGTTCATAACTGCCTTTGCCTTGTTTGCGCTTTCCATATACTCGTTATACGGCACGGAATCCGCGACGATGCCGCCGCCGGCCTGCACGGTGACTGTGCCGTTCTTCTTGGCAGCCATGCGGATGGCGATACAGGTATCCATATTGCCGGTGAAATCCAGATAGCCGAGTGCGCCGCCGTATACGCCGCGCGGCTCGCTCTCCTGCTCCTCGATGATCTCGCACGCGCGGATCTTGGGTGCGCCGGACAGGGTGCCCGCCGGAAGCACCGCTTCGATAGCGTCGCAGGCGTCGTACTTTTCATCAATGTCGCCCTCAACCTGCGAACAGATGTGCATGATCTTAGAATAGCGGTGGATCATCATGTAATCGGTGACTTCGACCGTGCCGATCTTGGAAACTCTACCAAGGTCGTTGCGGCCCAGATCGACCAGCATATTATGCTCGGAGAGTTCCTTTTCGTCGGCCAGCAGCTCGTTTTCGAGCGCCTTATCCTCCTCCGGCGTTTTGCCGCGCGGACGCGAGCCCGCAACCGGGAAGGTGGTCAGGCGGCCGTTATCCAGTCGGACGAGCGTTTCCGGAGAGGAACACATGATCTCATCTCCGTCGATGGAGAGGAACACCATGTACGGCGAGGGATTGGTAGTGCGGAGCACGCGGTACGCCGAAAGCAGGCTGTCCTGATACGGACTGGAAAACTGCCGCGACTGCACGGCCTGAAAAATATCGCCGTCAAAGATGTACTCGCGGGTCTTTTCTACGATATCGGCGTACTGCGCCTCGGTGACGTTGCAGGTGAAGCTCGGCTTGCCGGTGACTTTGAGCGGCGGCAGCGGGCTCTGGTCTGCGATGAGCGCCGCCATGCCCTCGAGCGCCGCACACGCCTTGCCGTAATTCTCCATCACGCTGTCGGTCTTCATGTTGACGATGAGCACGATCTTCTGCTTGAGGTGGTCGTACGCGATGACCTTATCGAACAGCATCAGGTCGAAATCGTCCCATGCGCCGCGCTTGATTTTGAGCGTCGGCTCAGCGTAGCCGAGCATCGCATACGCGAAGTAGCCGACGAAACCGCCCGTGAACGGCGGCAGACCCTCGAGCCGCGGTGCGCGGTACTCGCCGAGCACCTCGCGGAGTACGGTGAGCGGCTTGTCGGTCTTGACCGTCTTGTTGACCGTACCCTCGAGCGTTACCGTGCCGTTTTTGCAGGTCGCACGGAGGATGGGGTCGTAGCCGAGAAACGAGTAGCGCGCCCACTTTTCGCCGCCCTCCACGCTCTCCAGCAGGAAAAAGCGGTCGGAACGGGTCTGCAGGCGGCGCAGCAGCGAAATCGGCGTTGTCATATCGGCGTAGATCTCGCGGCAGACCGGAATGGTCGTATACGCCTTCGCGAGTTCTAAAATCTCATCACAGCTTGGGGTAATCATTGTGTTTTCCTCCATTTACAAACAAAAAAGGCTTTCATCCTATGATGCAAATGCATCATGGGACAAAAGCCTGTTACTTCTGCGGTACCACCCAAATTGACGTACAAAAACGTCCACTCTGTCATGTGCAAACACACACGCTCCCTTGATAACGGCGGGAATCCCGTCAGCCATACTCTCCCTGCGGATTTGAGGCTGCCCTCACAAGTCCATTCAGTAACGTCCTTTGCTGCTCTCCTCACACCACTGGAAAGCTCTCTGGAAGCACGGTCTCGCTCTTACTCACTCTTGTTCTGCGGTTTTGCAATTTCTGCGTTCAGTATATTCCCACGGCGAGAATTTGTCAAGTAGATTTTCTGCGTTTTTTCTCAAAGCCCTACTTTTTCTCTATGTTATTTCGCAATGGGATACGACGGGCACACCGCACCGAGCGGACAGCCCTCGCACTTCGGGCTGCGCGCCGTGCAGTGCTCGCGGCCGAACAGCACCAGCCGGTGGCAGAAGTCGGACGATTCCGCCGGGTCGAGCAGCTTTCTCAGGGCGTTCTCCACCTTGACCGGGTCCTTCTCGTTCTTGACGAAGCCCAGCCGGTTGGACAAACGGATGCAGTGCGTATCGCACACAATGGCCGGTTTGCCGAAAATATCCCCGAGGATGAGGTTGGCGGTCTTGCGGCCGACGCCCGGGAGCTTGAGCAGCTCCTCCATGGTATCCGGCACCCTGCCGCCGTAATTGGCGATCAGCATCATGGCGCACGCCTTGAGGTCGCGCGCTTTGGTGCGGAACAGGCCGCAGGTCTTGATGGCCTCGGCAATCTCCTCCTCGGACGCATCCGCGAAACTCTGCAGGGTCGGAAACTGCTTGAATAATTTTTCTGTCACAATATTGACGCGCGCGTCCGTACACTGGGCGGAAAGCCGGGTGGCGAACAGCAATTCATAATCGTGTGTATAATGCAGGGCGCAGACCGCCTCCGGATAGACCGATTTCAGCAGCTCGGTAACGGCGGCGGCACGTTCTTTCTTGGTCATTGTGTTATCCTCTCTCCCGAAATAATCCTACTGGTATTGTAACATATCGTCGAAAAAAGGGCAACTGTTTGCACAAAAATGCACAATGTAACATTTTCACTATAAACTGCTAAAGCGTTAACGCAAAAATCAGATATTTGTCAATAGATTCCATGCGAAAAATGTGGTTTAATTATAATAGTAAATTCTTATCCTACAATATCACAATATTGTTCTATCCCCGCAGGAGGCTGTATCATGGTTCGTGAAGCAATGGATTTCGTTACGGCGTTCGATCCCGAACTCGGCCGTATGATCGAAGCAGAATACAAACGACAGGCGCGCAACATTGAGTTGATCGCCTCGGAAAACATCGTCAGCGAGGCTGTTATGGCGGCAATGGGCAGCGTGCTGACCAACAAGTACGCCGAGGGCTATCCCGGCAAGCGCTACTACGGCGGCTGCGAATGCGTCGATGAGGTGGAAAACCTCGCCATCCGCCGCGTGTGCCAGCTGTTCGGCGCGAAATACGCGAACGTGCAGCCGCACTCGGGCGCGCAGGCGAACATGGCGGTCTATCAGGCGCTGTGCAAGCCGGGTGATACCGTGCTCGGCATGAGCCTGGACAATGGCGGTCACCTGACCCACGGCTCGCCGGTCAATCAGTCCGGCCTGCTGTACAACATCGTGCCCTACGGCGTGGATGAGAACGGTCTCATTGACTATGATGCGCTCCGTGCCCTTGCAAAAAAGGAGCAGCCGAAGATGATCATCGCCGGTGCGTCCGCGTACCCGCGCGCCATCGACTTTGAAAAATTCGCCGAAATCGCACACGAGGTCGGCGCATACCTGTTCGTTGATATGGCGCACATCGCGGGTCTGGTCGCAGCGGGTCTGCACCAGAGTCCGGTTCCCTACGCGGATGTCGTCACCACCACCACGCACAAGACGCTGCGCGGTCCGCGCGGCGGCGTCATCCTGACGAACGATGAGGAACTGGCAAAGAAGTTTAACAAGGCCATCTTCCCCGGCACACAGGGCGGCCCGCTCGAGCATGTCATCGCCGCAAAGGCGGTCTGCTTCGGTGAGGCGCTCAAGCCGGAATTCAAGGCGTACCAGCAGCGCGTCGTCACCAACGCCCGCGTGCTCGCGAAGGCACTCCAGAAGCAGGGCTTCGATCTGGTCGGCGGCGGCACGGACAACCACCTCATGCTCATCGACCTGCGAAAGACCGGCGTGACCGGCAAGGAGCTGCAGCGCCGTCTGGACGAGGTATACATCACCGCCAACAAGAATGCCATCCCGAACGACCCGGAAAGTCCGTTCGTCACCTCGGGCATGCGCATCGGCACGCCCGCTGTCACCACCCGCGGCTTCGGTGCGCCGGAGATGCTCCGCATTGCCGAGTTCATCTGGCAGGCCGCAACCGATTTCGACAACAAAGCAAACGATATCCGCCGAAATGTACGCGATATCTGCGCAAATTTTCCAATTTACTAACAATTTTTGCCGACTCCCTACTGTTGGAGTCGGCTTTTTTGTTGGCTTTGTTCGGTTTGCATAATGCAAAATTACCTGTCAGAAACAGTCGAGCAGATAAAGTTTTTGTAAGGTTTGAACAAAATGCTTGCCTTTTTCCGTCAGTATGCTATACTTAGATACATGAGGGAGAGCAAATCCCGCCAAATGGCTTGGAGGAAATAACAAAAGGGGAAATGCAGTAATGGGAATTAAACTGAAACTGACCGGTCTCCGGCGATTTGTCCGGACCGAGGCTGAGATTGCGGACTACACCGCGCAGGTAGCGGCAGCGCAGGACACGCTCGTGAACGGCACCGGCGCCGGAAACGATTTTCTTGGCTGGCTGAATCTGCCGGTGGATTACGACCGGGACGAGTTTGCGCGCATCAAGCAGGCGGCAAAGAAGATTCAGCAGACCTGCGATGTGCTGATCGTCATCGGCATCGGCGGCTCGTATTTAGGGGCACGGGCAGCCATCGAGTTCGTAAACGGTCAGTTCTACAACCAGGTCCGCCCGGAGGGCATTCCGGAGGTGTACTTTGCCGGCAACAACATTTCGTCGTCCTACTTAAACGACATTATCAAGATGATCGGTGACCGCGATTTCTGCATCAACATCATCTCGAAGTCGGGCACGACCACCGAGCCTGCCATCGCCTTCCGCGAGCTGAAAAAGCTGTGCGAAAGCAAATACGGCAAGGAGGGGGCGCGCGAGCGCATCTTCGCCACGACGGATAAGGAGCGCGGCGCGCTCAAAAGGCTGGCGGATGACGAGGGCTACGAGACCTTTATTGTGCCGGATGACATCGGCGGCCGTTTCTCGGTGCTCACGCCGGTCGGTCTGCTGCCGATGGCTGCAGCCGGTCTGGACATTGACGCGGTGATGGCAGGCGCTGCCGCCGCCCGCGAGGAATATTCTCAAGGCTCCTTGCACGACTGCGCGCGCTATGCGGCACTGCGTAATCTGCTGCTGTTCAAGGGCAAATCCATGGAGATCATGGTAAACTACGAGCCGTCGCTCGTCATGCTCGGCGAATGGCTCAAGCAGCTGTTCGATGAGTCCGAGGGCAAGGACCATAAGGGTCTGTTCGTCACCTCAGCAAATTTCTCCACCGACCTGCATTCCATCGGTCAGTTCATTCAGGACGGCTCGCGCATCATGTTCGAGACCGTGCTGTGGGTCAAGGAACCGCGCTCCGAGATTACCATCGAGCATACCGAAGAGGATATCGACGGCCTGAATTATCTGGCAGGTCAGACCGTGCAGTACGTCAACCAGAAGGCGTACGAGGGCACGCTGATCGCCCACATGGACGGCGGCACGCCGAATATCATCCTCGAGATCGACCGCACGGACGCTTGGCATTTCGGCTATCTGGTCTACTTTTTTGAGAAGGCCTGCGGCATTTCGGGTTACCTGCTCGGCGTAAATCCGTTTAATCAGCCGGGTGTTGAGGACTATAAGAAGAATATGTTTGCACTTCTGGGCAGATCGGGTTTTGAGGAGCGGAGAAAGTACCTTGAGGCTCGTGTCAAGCTGGAAGACTGAATCCCTTTGCTGTATCCAAGGAGAGAGCGTTGTGCTCTCTCCTTTTTATTTTGCGCGTATGCCAAATGGAGAATGGAGACACCCACCGCAGTGGGCGTCCA
>ENA-ORTU01002130-ORTU01002130.1-human-gut-metagenome-genome-assembly--contig:-NODE-2130-length-18570-cov-16.312233_pt1 | contig 18570 bp, 25 predicted proteins | sample MGYA00241910_ERZ509184 | MGnify/ENA primary metagenome ERZ509184 (study PRJEB26280, sample SAMEA2338847) | human gut metagenome | biome: human gut; feature: human-associated habitat; material: faeces... | reverse complement strand
ATATTTTTTCACTTATGTTTAGATTTTTTTAGGACATTTTCCTAAATTATTGACAATTTGACACCGCTTCGATAGTGTAAAATTATTTCTGGCTACTTACTTTTCTAACCTTTCACTTAATAGACTTTTTAATGTTACGATATTATATCCTTTTGATTTTATATAAGTTATTACTGTTTGTAATTCTATTTCCGTTGTTGTATTAATTGGGAAAGAGATAATAGCAGCATTTTGAAGTTTCTGTTTTATATCTTGATAGGGAGTATTTGTTATCTTTATTGTGGGCGTAATTGTATGTAGTTCTAACTCACTACATAATTCTATTACCTCTTTATTGTCATAGTCTGCATAGCAATATTCTCCTTCTCTTCCTGTTACATTTTTTAGATATTGTAGAGCTGATGAAAAATATATTTCTTCATAGCGATTATTATAACTTAAGATTTCTAGTTCGTGGTTAGTCATTTTTTTTACTAAAGCTAAATTATTCTCTAGCCAAAGACCATCAATAAAAAAGGTTGCTACTACTCCTTCTTGGTTTAATATTTGAATTATTTTCTTTGGATCTGTTGTATTATAAATAGGAAAGACTAATGCTACTTCTTTTTTTTCTTCATTTCCAGAAATAATAAACTTATCATAGGTTTCTTCGATAGATAATGTAGGAGTTGTTTCTTTAAATACTGTTAGACTTTCATTATAAGCGCCATATTGTTTCATCTTTTGATATGTTTCTTCATAGTCTATTTCTTTTCCGTTCTTTCCTGGAACTATTTTATTGCCTTCTATTTTGGCATCTTCTGCACTGATTACATATTTTTTGCTTTCCTCCTTTATTTGTTTCATCAAAGGGTCTGTTTCTCTAATAATATCTATTGTCTTATTTGTATAATAAAAACTAAATAGTACTAATAATAAAACTAATGTTACTTGAATTAGTTTTTTCTTCAACATAAAATCACCTAGAACAGTATATGAAAAAAAAGTTCATTTCTGAACTTTTCTATTCTTCATTTTTTTCAATCTTTTTTTCTTCTGTTTGCTTAGTCTTTGGTTTTGGAAGAGCATCTTTTCTCGAGAAGTTTTGTCTTCCTTTTTTATCTGGTCCTAAAGCTTTGACAATAATTTCATCTCCGACTTTTACAACATCTTCTACTTTAGCAACTCTTTCATGGGAAAGTTGAGAAATATGTACTAATCCTTCGCAACCTGGCCATAATTGTACAAAGCAACCAAAGTCTTCGACTTTTACTACCTTTGCTTCATAGATTTTGCCAACTTCTACTTCACGAACTACTTCTTCAATCATTTCTCTTGTTTTGTTGATAATTTCTTGATCACTATGATAGATAATTACACGACCATCATCTTCTAAGTCCACTTTAACAGCATTAATATTATTAACATCTTTAACGTTAGAAGCATCACAAATGATTTTTGTAATCATTTCTCCACCCTTACCTATAACATCTTTGATTTTCATTGGATCTATCATAAATGTTTCCATCTTAGGTGCATATTTAGATACTTCTTTTCTAGGCTCTGCGATTTGTTTTTGCATAACATCTAGAACTTCCATACGTGCTTTACGTGCTTGTTCTAAGGCTTCTTTTAAAATTTCTTTTGTAATTCCTTTGATTTTAATATCCATTTGTAATGCACAAATACCATTTCTTGTTCCTGCAACTTTAAAATCCATATCTCCTAAATGGTCTTCCATACCTTGAATATCTGTTAAGATTGTATAATCTTCATCATGTGTAATTAATCCCATAGCAATACCAGCAACTGGGGCTTTGATTGGAACACCTGCTGCCATTAGTGACATACAACCAGCACAAATACTTGCTTGCGAAGAGGAACCATTAGACTCTAGAATCTCTGATACTACACGAATCGTATATGGAAATTCTTCTTCACTTGGTATGACTTGTAATAGTGCTTTTTCTCCTAAGGCTCCATGACCAATTTCACGTCTTCCTGGTGCTCCATATCTTCCTGTTTCTCCTACTGAAAATTGAGGAAAATTATAATGTAACATAAACCGTTTTTGATCTTCTAGGCCAAGTCCATCTAGTATTTGATGTTCTCCTAAGGCACCTAATGTTGTTATTGAAAGGGCTTGTGTTTCTCCACGAGTAAATAGTGCTGACCCATGAGTTCTTGGTAATAAATCAATATCTGTAGATAATGGTCTAATTTCATCCATTTGTCTACCATCAGATCTAATATGTTCTTTTACCACAATACTTCTAAACAAATTATATTCAATATCCGATACTACCATATCGGCTTTTACTAATATTTCTTTTAGTTCCTCGTCTTTTACTTTATCTTCGTATTCACTTCTATATAGTTCTTCTACTTCTTCTTTAATCGCATCAATTGCAGTATACTTTTCTAGCTTATCTTTAATACGAAGGGCTTTATCCATCTTATCAGAAATTAGAGAAGTAATTCTTTCTTTCATTTCATCTTCAATTGTTAGTGTTTCATACTCCATTTTTTCATCGCCAATTTCAGCAATTATCTCTTCTTCAAAAGCGATTAATTTTTTCACTGCTTCATGTCCAAACATTAATGCTTCTAGCATAATATCTTCTCTTACTTCTTTGGCACTAGACTCTACCATGTTGATAGCATCTTTTGTTCCAGCGACAGTTAAATCTAATTCAGATTGTTCTAACTCTTCTGGAGTTGGGTTTATGATAAACTCTCCATTTACTCTACCTACTTTTACACCGGCAATTGGTCCATTAAATGGTATCTTTGAGATAGACACTGCTAAAGAAGAACCTAACATCGCAGTCAATTCTGGAGAGCACTCTTGATCTACTGATAAAACAGTCGAGATAACCTGTACCTCATTTTTAAATCCTTCTGGGAATAAAGGCCTCATTGGTCGATCAATCATACGTGCCGCTAATGTAGCATTTTCACTTGGACGACCTTCTCTTTTAATAAATCCTCCTGGTATTTTACCTACAGAATATAATTTTTCTTGATAGTTTACTGTTAACGGAAAAAAGTCAGATAGTAGATTTACAGTCTTTGATACGACAGCTGCAGTTAATACTACAGTATCGTTGTAACGAACTAATACTGCACCATCCGCTTGTTTTGCAAGTTCCCCATGTTCTACTATGATCTTTCTTCCATAAAAATCTAATTCAAATTTCTTTTTCATACTTCCTCCATATAAGTTCCATTATTAGAATATCAAAAAAAAAGAAAAAATTCTACTTTTTCTTTGATTTCTTTTTAGTCGATGATAAAATTAAAGCTTCTTTAGAATTCTTTTTCTGGCGCTATTTTAATTTTGTTTCTCTATAATTACCATAGTCCGTACTTTCAACTTTAACATTTCCTAGATTATCTTTTACATAAGTCTTACTATAATCTCCATAATAATAGGTAGTTGATTTTCCTTTTATATTTCCAAACTCATCTGTAATAATTCCTTGCTTAACATCAGGACTAAATATTCTTGAATCATTGGATTTCCATGATGGTTTATTTGAAGATGATCCACCTTTTACAAAGTTTATGAATAATGGAATAAAGCAGGACATTAGAAATCCAACAATTCCTATTAATATACTTTCTAAATTGTTTTTATAAGAAAAATAGCATTTTATTATATAGCCAACTAACACAATAAGAAAATATGGTATCATGTATTTTTCTCTATCATCTTCATCTATATTAGTAAGATATTTTTTATTTAGTATTTTACTAATAATATAAATCATAATTTTACATATTACAAAGACTACTAAAGAATATAAAAACACATCAAAAAAACCATTTTCTTTTACTGCTATTAGTAAAGTAACTGCTGAGGTAATAACACTTAATATCCAAGGTAATACTTGTAATATTTTTTTCATATAACACCGGTCTTTCTTTTTTTATTCACAACTGAAATTTACACTTTCATAATACTCTTTTATCTTAGAGTAATCATTATAAAAATCTTTGATTTCTTTAAAATATGGATCTTCCGTTAACTTCTTTGCACTACTGTCATTAATGGTATAAGTTAATTCATTAGTAATCACATTACCATCAGATGTAACATTAGTAGTTACGTATGGATTATTTCCCCATTTTTTCTCATTATCCACTTTAATATTTTTCACTTCATTTTCTTCCATGCGATCTTCCCAGTAATCCTCATCCCAAGTATTAATATGTTTTAAATGCATTGTTTCTAATTTACTTATATCATCGTTAAATGTAAAAGTATAAACTGAGTCTCCCACCATGTGATTAATTCTGTTTGAATACTTACATGTTAAAATATTGCTAGATTTTTTTTCTGTTTCAGTAACAGAATTATTTTCTTTAGAGTTATTGTTCTGAGATTTGTCTACATTTTTATTATCACTACCACATCCAGTAATACTAACTAACATTACACCACATAATAAAACAAATAAAACTTTTTTCATCGTACACTCTCCTCTTCTAGCTGTAATTATATATATATATATTAAGTCAATATAAAAAGACTAACTTTTTATACCTAAGCTAGTCCTTTAAAAATAAAATGGCTTAATTACACATATATCCATCAGATTCCAAAGCAGTTTTATAAGAAGGAACGTCATCCCCAGTAATTCTAGTATCTAAGTCTGTTTCTATTCCGTCTTTATCTAAAGTAATATGATAAGTTGTAGATTCTTCATCTGCTTTTTCTACATCTAAATCATATCCACTATATATTCTTTCTATAGAATCTAAATATTCATCTATAGTTTTTCTGTACCAGTCACTTAAAATTGTCATTTCATTTGTTAAAACTGCTTCATCAAATTCACCATTTGTAAAGGTAACAACATATTTACTTGAAACTTTAGTCCAATTATCGCTATTTTCTTTACTGCATTCTAGTGTTTCAACTTTATCTTCTGCTTTTTGACTGTTTCCTCCACTACTTTTTTCTGTATCATTACCACAACCAGTAATTCCAAATATTATTATTCCACATAATAAAACCAATAAAACTTTTTTTATCATACACTCTCTCCTTCTACATCTAATTATATACATATATATATTAAGTCAAGAGGACATACATCAATTTTTCTATAAAACAAAAAAGTAAACCCCTTTAAGATTTACTTTACTATTTAAATTTGGTTTCTCTATAGTTATCATAGCTTTTACTCTCAACTTCAACATTACCAAAGTTATCTTTTATATATGTTTCACTATGATTTCCATAATCATAAGTTGTAGCAGTACCAGCTGCATTCCCTTTTTTATCTACAAAATGTGTCGTTCTAATTTTTATATCTTTCTTTTTATTATCACTCATTTTTATATCCGAATTATCACTTGTTTCTATATCCCAATTATATATTATGGAGCACAGAAAGAATGCTATAAACATAGGTAACCCTGTCACTGTAAAAAGTGAAACAATTATAACTATTATACTAGCAAATAAATCATGTTCTCCACCATAATTATAGCTTAATATAAAAAGATAAATTAAAAATGATAAAAAATATATTAAATAAGTTGGACCTATAAAAAAGAACCCCCAGCATCTAAAAATAAGACCTGTAGCTATAGATAAAATAAGAATTATTAGCGTAAGTTTTCCAAATGATTTTAAACCATATATAAAACCTATACCAGGAGCATCCACACAGTTTTTAGCATGGAATAATCCCATACCAACACCTAATATCAACATGGAAATCAATGCAAACCAATAACCATAGTTATCTAAAAACTTAATTATTTTTTTCATATTTTCCTACTTTCTGTACAAAGAATAATTAAACATCTATTCTTTTACTTGCTCTTCGTAACTTCTTAAATAACTTAAAAATTGTGAATATCCAACTGATTTACCATCTTTCGTCATTTTTTCAAAATTAGAACTTGCGACTTTTGCTTTCTTTAACCAAATTATTTCTATCTGTTGTCCTGTTTCAACATCTTTACCAGTTACCATAACCGCACCACTTTCAATGGAGTAATTATCATCATCAGACCATTCTGCATCTTCTAACGCTACATCCAATATATCTCCAAATGTTTTACCTTGCAAAATTCCTACTGTTTGATTTCTAATTTTTTGAATATCTTCTGAATAATTTTTACTATCTGCACCACCACATCCTGTAATTCCTAATAAGATCACGAATACAGCCATTGTCAATAATATTATTTTTTTCATCATACACTCTCCTTTTCTACTTTCAATTATATATATATATATATATATTAAGTCAAGAGGTCGTATATCAATTTTTTACAAGATAAAAAAGAGCAACTATAATCAGTTAGCTCATATAACAAAATCTTCATTATTTCGTAAATAATAGTAGAGTGATAATTGCTTGTATAATAATAAATACTACTATAATACCAATTACAACATAAATTATTCTCTTTATATTTTTCTTTTTTATGGATTTTTCTTCTTCAGCAGTTTCTAATTCTTTAATTTTCTTATCATAATCATCTTGTGTAATTTCATCTAACAATAACAACTTTTTTAATTTACGTCTTTTTTCTTCAGGGTTCATAAATTTACAACCTTTCCATTAAAATTGCTTTTTTCTTGTCATATTCTTCTTGAGTTATACGACCATTATCTAATCTTTCCTTTAATTCTTTTAATGTGTCTAAAGCATCTTCTTCATCAGCTTTTTTTTGTTTATTCTCCTTTATAGAATCAACCTTATTTACACTAGTTTTTAAAATAAAACTAGCAATAATACCTACAATACCAATAACAATCGCAAAGGCACCAAGCCCTAAAGCAGAACCATTTGCTTCACTTTTATAAACTCCTGTGATAATTTCAACTTGATGTGTATCCGTATTAGCATAGATTAATAATCCAAAGCCAATTAACATAATAATAATTGAAAATATTAACAATTTTTTAAATGATTTCTTTTTCTTCATCACAAGTCCCTTCTTTCTATATTCATTATATATATATATATATATATTAAGTCAAGAGGACATATATCAATTTTTATTTCAACAAAAAAAGTAAATCAATTATAAGATTCACTTTACTGCTTTTTAGTTATTTATTCTTTTTAATAGTTGTATGCTTGATACCTCCTAAATCAACAGATGTCCCACTAGCAACTTTATCTCCTTTAGCATCTTCAAACTCAGTAAATTCTACTCCTCCAAAATCATAAGAAGTTGCATTTCCTGAATAGTTTCCTTTTTCATCTCTAAAATAGGCAAATGATAGTCCTGACTGATAATTTTTATTTTGTTTTTTATTTATATTAGGATATTTATCACTTCCATACGCCCAATCTGGTAAATGGTCGTGTCCTAATGCCAATCTTTTTTGACTTATGAAATAAGCTAGTATTGATAAGGCAATGCTATATACATAATCAAGATGATATAAAAATATTAGAACTATGGCATAAGAAATTGAAATAAAAATGAAATATGATTTTAGGCAAATATTATCTAATATCCAATATTTCTCAGTATAGTTTTTCTGCTCCAAGTGATTAGAATAAAGCCTACCTGTAATCATTTCTACAAATATAGGAAAAATGATTAACATTAGAAGATTTATTACTATACTGGCGACTAACATTAATTCTTTGTCACTTGATATTAAATATTTTTTATTTAGTATGTAAGTAAAAATTAATAAAAGTGATGGTACTATTCCTAGTAATATTCCCGTTATACTCCATTTTAGTTCCTGTTTTTTTAATTCTTTCTTCTTTTTAGATTGTTGATTTTCCACTAATAATTCTTCATAAAAACGATAGGTATTTAAATATTTATTTTTTCTATACATAATTATGCTATTAATTGCTATATTTACTAATACTACAGAAATTCCAATAACTTCTATTGGTCTAATTATAAAAAGAGAAAGCGTACCTATACCACTAGCGACACAATAAAAAATGTAAATATTTCTTTGTCTTTTTACTTTCATAAAAAACATTAACAAATCATTTATAATTGTATATATCATGGAAAAAGCAGACCATAATATTACACATCTAAATAAATAAAGAGCTACGTATCCATAATCTGTTACTCCTTGCGGAAATAACAGTATCATACTACTTTGTAATATTCCACAAATGATTGCTGCCACAATTACAATAATTTTTCTTATTTTACTATTCATATCAATTTCTCTCCATTCCCATTTTTAATATAAATAGACTATTTTAATACATCTTTATTAATCGTAATCACTGGTCTAATACCATAATCATCATATTCTACTTGATTACTCTCTACTTCTCCATCCTTTGTTACTACAAAGTATTTACTAGAATCATTACTTACAGGAGTAGATGTCCAGTAACCAAAAGTTGTTTTACCATTATTACTTGTATAATAGCCATCATATAGCCAAGCAAAGTTATCTTGTAAAACATTATTATCATCTACGTTTTCAAATCTAAAAGAAGATACCCCATCAAAATCTAATTTTTGCTCTGTTGCAATAATAATTTCTTCTACCGTAATTAATCTTGGATTAAGTGATGAATTCCATGTGATAGTATCATTTTTTAGTTTACTTTCTATATCAGAATAAACAGTATAATAAGTAGTTCTATGATCCAAAATTAAATCTAAAGTCTCAGTATCAGAATTATCAATTACATACCATCTCATACATCCAGTTTTTGTATTTTCTTCTTCACGACCCTTATCTAAATCATCTATACTATATTCTACGTCTTGTTTTTGGCAACTACTAGCAGTTTCAGGATTAAAGTAAATTGCTCCCCCTATTTTATAATTTATCTCTTGTTCTTCTAAATTATCACTACTTGATGGATTACTATTTTGTTGATTATTACCGCAACCAGTAATACTAACTAACATTACACCACATAAAATCAAACCAAATGCTTTTTTCATCGCACACTCTCCTTTTCTACATCTAATTATATATATATATATATATTAAGTCAATATAAAAAGGACTACCATTTCTGATAATCACTTATTCTATCCTACATAATTTACACATTCCAATTCTCCATCTGTCATAAAACAGTCTGGAGTAGATACATAAGGAGTATAAACATTTGGACCAGCATTTCCATCCTTCGTGTCACTAAAGACAATTGCAGGATAAAAATTATCTTCAACACCTTGTCCAAAGTTATAGTTTTCTACTCTAAAGTATTTTTGAATACCATCAAATATTGCAGTGCCATCACTATTTAAAGTAAACTCACGACAATTAGCGCTATTAAAACAAGCTCTATATTTGCCATATTGTAATGTGTAATCTCCAACTTTTATACTAGGAGAATTGGTAACTGTTTTATTATCTTCTGTTGCAGTTGGCGAAGAATTTTCTTTGCTTTTATTCAAATTATTTTCTACTAGTTCTCTTACTTCAGTAGTTATTAACTCTTCTTGGTTTTTATAATTATCTAACTTTTTTCTAAACTCATTTTTATCTTTCGTAAACTTAAAAAATAATTCTTCTACTTGTGAATCTATAAATAAATTATCTTTATATATTTCATCTCCACTATCTAATTTTATAAGTCCACTTTCATTTACATGATACGTTTTCTGTCCAAAATTATCTTGTTCTTTGTATTCAGCCAACTTTGTAAAAAATATTCTAATAAATTATATTCTTGATTGCCGTCTGATAAACCAATTGAATAATAATCATATTTATCTTTTTCACTGTTGTATAAAATTTCTACATCTGCACATTCATCGTATGGAAAAGTCCCTAAATATACAACATCGTTATCTTTTATATAGTAATATTTTATTTCTAATTTACTATCTTCTTTATCTATATATTTTTCTTCTACATACATAATTGGAATATCACTAATCTTTGAATCTAAAAAACCAACATTACTAATTTCGATTGAATTTAATTCTCCATGACTTTCTAAAAAATAGAAATATCTGTCTTTCCAATCTTTTATATCTAGTTTGTCTTGCTTCTCATTATTTTTATGTGTGATTCCAATTATAACACCAATAGTACCACCCAATACTACAATTAAAGCTACTATAATAATTATTATTTTCTTTTTCATATAATAATCGTCTCAATAAAATTAAATATAATTTTTAATTAAACACCCAAGTATATAACAAAATCATTTATTTTTTTTCTTATATACATAAATAGATATACCACCAATGGCTATAACACCTAATACTACACCAATAACAACAATACTCATATTACTTTCTTCTTTATTTTCTATCTTGTTATTTTCTTTTAAATCATTTGATGTATTTTCAGAAACTGGTTCAAAACCATTTAAAGTTACACTATCCATAATTTCTTTAGCATGATTTTCTATATCTTCCATACTGTTAGAAGTTGCTAATCTAAAAGTATAAACTACATTATTATAACTAGTTGTAACATTTAAAATAGTAGAACCAAATTTAAAATATTCTAATGTATAATAACGAATTCCGTTTTTACTTATAAATGTATCATCATGAACTAAGTCTGTTTCTTCCTTTTCTTTTAACTCACTAATGGCATCTGGCATACATTGATTCATTTCTTCTTCATCAGTAGCCATATTACCACATTCACTGCTAGTGCTTATTTTCAATCTTAAATTTGAATCATCTTCATTTAAAGCAAACATAGAATATTCACCTTTATCAAAAAATTCAATAAGCTCTTCTTTAGAATATTCAAGTGGTATATACGTTGCTGTATCAATATTTTCTTTGACTGTTACATTATAATTATCATCCAATTCACAAGTCATATCATCAAAGGTATAACTTTCGGCATTTACAGAAATCGGTACAATAAATGTAACTAATATGCCAAGTAATAAAACTTTTATTTTTTTCATACCCAACTCCTCATTTCTACAATTCTATTTCACTTTTTGGTATTACTACAACAGGTCTTACTGATAACATATTTTTAAGCGTAATATCTGTTCCACTATCAGATTTCATTAAAATTGTTTGTTTTAATTCTCCTGCTGATACAATTCTTACTCCAAATTGAGCATAACTATCATTTTGTACAAGTCTTGATCCTCCGAATGATACAACACGTGTTCCTACCCAGTAAGAATTACCTAATTCAAAAATAATATTAAAAGCATCACTATTAGCAAAATTTTCTTCTAGTTCTTTTCTATTAGCAGAATAATATGTATCTAAATATTTTTCTGTTGTCTTACCATCACTTTTATAACTATCATTATAAGGTTCATAATCCTCTGGCATCTGGCTTGCATCTAATTTTTCATTCATGCCACTTCCTTTTTCCATAGCATATAAAGATGGATAATATTTATAATTTGTTGCTGCTTTTCCTGTTTTATTATAGTTTTCATATTCTAATGTATCTTGTTTCCAACTATCTGATTTATCTTTATAATATGCTTCTATATCATTCATATTAATATTTCTTGCAACATACTTTTTACCATTAATAACAGTTGAATAATATTTTGCACAATAAGCATTCATTGCTTGTAATGCGTTATTATAACCATCAGGACCTTTTAGTCTAAAAGTATCATCAGTTGCTTTTACAGTAGTTAACATATAATTTTCATCATCTTCGGCGAGAACAACCCAGTTGATGTTTTCTGTTTCTCCCTCAAACTCGTTTAAATCTCCAGTATTTCCAGTAAATTCAACACCTTCATAAGTACTAGGTTTTATATCTTCATTTATTGTAGCTTCATACTCTACACTCTTACCAATATTTTCTGAATTAACATCAATTTTTGAATAATCAAATTCAATATTACCATCAGTTCCTCCTTTACTCCCACAACCGGTAATTCCAAATAATAGAATTCCGCATAAAATAACACTAAATATTTTTTTCATCATACACTCTCCTTCTACATCTAATTATATATATATATATATATTTTAAGTCAATATAAAAGAACTATCATTTTTGATAATTCTTGTTTTTATACTTTTTATTAATTCTTTTCTTCACTGCACTAATTTCTCCAAAATGAACAATAGCATTTATCCAACCTATAATATAACCTATTAAGAAACCAATAATTAAAGATATAATATCTCCTGCGTAAGATCCTATCGCAACAGAACCTGCCAATCTTCTACCACCTAGGATATAAGCCTCAACAATATCTTTTCTTTGCTTTTTCTCATCTTCTAACTCTGGCATAGAATAGTCTCCTGCTCTCATAAAATAGGCAAACCATGCAATACCAGTTCCTAGAATATGTACCATATAAATATAACCAACAATGTAAAGAATTGCTAACATCCAAATATCTCCACTCATTGCTCCTTTACTAATACCAATAGCAAAAACAATGGCACTAATAATATAAATTACTAGTATAATTTTAGAAATCACTTTCTTTGTATTTTTCATTTCCATGATATGAATAAACTTTTCTTCGTCCGTCCTACCTAACGATTTTATAATTCCCTTATTAGAATTAAAATCCCCTTTTCCGAACTTTTTATAAAATAATCTGATAATAATACCAATAATAAATATTAAAATTAAAACAATAAGAACAAAAATTATACCAAATATAATTAAAGTCTGATTTACAGAAAAGTTTTCTTTAAAATAGTCAAGAATACCACTATCTACTAACCATTGTACTATTTTAGGAGCATTTTCTATATTTTCCATATTTATTCCCAGCCCTTTCACAACAATTTAGATTATTTATTCAATATAGTTTGTAAGATAGCCGTAAAAATCTCCATACTTTTTTTCTTTTCCGTCTTGCTTCATAGATACAAACTCTGCACTGTCATCTTTCACTTCGAATATTACTTCAATGGAATCTCCAGTTTTATTATCTATTCCAGTAATTGTAATTTTCCCATCTTCATCTTTCCATTTAGCGTGCTTTAGGGCTCTATCAAATAAATCTCCACCATTTAAATTAGTTTCCAAATACCATGGATTAAAATTTTCTCTTACAACTCTCATATTATCTGTATAATTTGGTGTCCCACATCCAGTAATACTAAATAGCAGTATTCCACATAATAAACATAATAATATTTTCTTTTTCATTTTTACTCATTCTCCTTATCCTAATCCACCTATATATTTACCAATTGCATTTAAATTCACTGTCTTCTTGTTCTAAATCTTCTTTCATTTTATCCAAATCAAGTTTGAAAGTTTTTTCATCAACGTATGAATGTATAAGCATAATATTAAAACTTTTTTCAGATAATTGTTTTATATTATATTCTTGTGTCAAAGTATAATAAGAATAATTTTCTTCATCATAATCAAGTGTTGCGGTAATTCCTTCATAACCATCTTTACCATTATTAATTGTTTCAAAATCTTCTATATATGCTTCCATTCGATTCATAAATTTTTCTTTATCAACATTATTTCCTAAAAATTTCTTATCTGCTGTTTCTTTGTATTCCATTAATGTTAATGTTTCTTTATCATAAGTAAGCCCTAATGTCATAGTTGCTACATTATCTGTTTCTTCAACGTTAGATGTACATACCACTGTTTTAACAGAAGTATCGTTATCCTTTTTTTCCTTTTCTTTATTATTTTCGAGATTATTCCCACAACCAGTAATAGCAAATAAAGTTACGATGCAAAGCACTCCCAAAATAACTTTTCTTCTCATAACACTCTCTCCTTCTACATCTAATTATATATATATATATATTAAGTCAATATAAAAAGAACTATCATTTTGATAATTCTTAATATACTTACTATTTCTTTCTTATTGACTTATATTCTATACCATCCATAATGTCAAAAGAAGTTACTTCTGTCTTTTTTCCATTTTTATCTGTATAAGTAGTTTTAGAGATACCTGGAGCAATATCCATGGAGAAATAACTTCCTCCTCCACTTAAATATCCGAACTTAATATCATTTTTGAAATCGTTATTATTTTTAGTTCGTTCATAATAACTAAATTCATTAGTTGATGAATATGTTGGTACATAATCTGGATCTTTTGATGGAGGTAAAAAGAACAAGAATATAATTTTTATTACTAATACATATACAAAAGCTAAATAGTAATTCACATTTAAACCTAATACAAATAAAACATAACATAAAATAGTACAAGTTGCATTAAATGTATCCGAAAAATAATCTTTAATTGTGTAATAATATTTAAAATGTTTATTATAATTTTTCTTAGATATTTTCATAATTATAAAATTAATGAAAATAGTTAATATTGTTACTCCGGCTATGATGATTAATATTTTTAAAATTGTATTGATTTCTCTTTCAAAGATAAAACTTTGTAACAAGAATATGATAATAGTAAAAACAATTCCTGTTATAATTCCTAACATATTAAACATTAGTCTTTTTTTATTTTCTTTGATTACTTGTTTATCAAGTTTTTTAGAGTTTAATTTTATTGGCGCAATATAAAATTCTCCCATATCAAATAAAGTAGCTACCAATATAATAACAAATATAGCAATGATAATTGTTGCAAACAATGGTGTATCTCCTGTAGTAATATTCTTTAAAACAAGGTAACTATTTCCTGTTAATGATAATACATATAAAACCAAATTAATTTTTTCACTTATATCATTAATTATCCTTTTACCACTTGCATTCATTATAGATCTTATAATTTTAAAACAGTATCGATAAAAGAACGTTCCAATTAGTATAATACCTAAGACATTAAATGTATAAAAATAATCGCCACTATTTCCTGATGTTATTAAATCTGTTGGTACAAGAAGAATTAATTGAGAGGCAAAATAGCCACCGATAATTCCTAAAATCAAATAAGTTATATTACAAATACTTTTCATATACTAACTTTCTATGACAAGTGGAACTCATCATCATATCTTGGTGCAGAGTTTACAATATAGTATTTACCATCATTTTCAATTAAATATACATGACGTTTATCTCCACCTGCTCCGTTACCATTTTCAAATCGATAAGTCATTGTCAAACCGACATGATATACTCCTGGTACAATCTCTTCTTGATCTTTAATTTCTACTTCTACTTCAAACTTTTTATTTCCCACTATATTAGATTGGTTGTGTGCTATTTCTTGATTTAACTCTTCATAAAATGAATCTGTATAAGTTTCTTTTAACAGTGTATCAATTCTATCTTGTAAATCACTATCTGCCTTGTTTTGTTCATAGTTACTAATAAAATTAGTTAATTTATCTGCATTTACAGAGTAACTTCCTAATCTCATCATCTGCCACGTATATAATCCTGTATAATCATAATACTGATATGCCGTTTTAGTATCCTTCTTGTCATACATTGTTAAATAATATTCTTTTACCGTATCTTCTAAAGAATCATTTTTAATTTTCACATTCGTATTCTCTTGTTTTTCCTCTGTTTTATTATCACTACTTGATTGATTATTATTTTGTTGTTCCTTGCCACATCCAGTAATACTAAATAACATTATTCCACATAATAAAACCAACAAAACTTTTTTCATTCATACACTCTCCTCTTCTAACTCTAATTATATATATATATATATATATATTGTCAAGGCACTTTAATGCAAAAGAAAAACTGCCAATGTTTGACAGTTCTAATAAGATATGGATTATCACTTAATCATATTTTTTAATTTCTCCAGTTTTATTTCCATTCTTATCATAAATAGTAGCAACTGTACTTTGTGTTCCGGTATAAATATATGCTTCATCATATCTTGGATAACACAAGTTGATAATTACATATACTGTTGTCATTATGATTGATATAGAAATATTAAATTTTGTATAAATTAGAAGAACTATAATAGAAACTATTAAAGCTAACGTTCTATAAAACAAAACACTATAATTATATACTAATCTTGTATTATACTGAACAGAATTTGAATATTCTGCTTTAAAACCACCAATATTTAAATCAAAGCCTGCATTTAATGCCATTTCTAATTTTTTTGTGGATACTTTAAGTATAACCATTGCTATTAGATTCCAAATTAACATGGCAATAACAGTTACTATAATAATTGCCCATGCTTCTGAAAGATTAGGTTCTCCTGATTTATACACTCCGGATAAAACCAAAGCTTCAATTACTGCTAATATGAAACATACCACCACGGATTTTCTTAATTGCATTTTAATGGCTTTTTTTACCATTTTATTCATAAAATAATATTCATTTGATGATTGTTCTAAATAACTATTTGGAGTACAGTATGTATCAGTTAAACCGTAAACAAGATTAACAATTATCAATAAAACAGTTAAGAAACCTAATTCTCTTTGCATTCCAACATATATTAAACAAATTGTACTAGTTAAAACAAATGCAGCTAAACTCTTTTGGAAATAATCTCCTTTATGTGTTGTTATACAGTTGTAAGATGATAAGCCTCTTATAATCGCATAGCTACTAATAAATATATAACATATCATAGCAAGTTCCCAATATGTTGTATCTTTGGCAATAACATAAGTAGAAAAAGCATGTATTACCCCTAAGATAATTCCTAATAAAATAGTACATTCACTTTGTTTTTTATTTATTTTTTCTTTTTTTAAATTTTCTTTTGCTTTTTTCTTTCCTTGTTTTAATTTTTGTTTGATTAACTTATCTTCATTCATTATGACAGTCCTCTCTAAATTACAAATCACTTATTTTTCTGAGTATCTAAGTCATCAGCAGATTTTTTTAATAATGTAGCAAGTCCACCATCTGCTTCATCATTTACGTACATCTTGTAAAACTTATATGTTAATTTTTCTTTGTTTCCTTCATAAACCACTTCAATAGTTTGATTTTCTTCGAATTTATTTTGTCCTTTTACACTAATTAGTTTTTTTATAATACACCATTTAACTTTCTTGTAATTCGTATGGAGAATTGATTGTGCCGTTTCCACCTGTTACTTTAACACCTGATTTTAATTTTAAAACAATACGAATTGGCTTCTCATCAAATCTTGTGTAGGTTAACATTCCACTAGATACATAAAGTAAATAACACTCATTTGTAGATTTTGTTCTTACTCCATTAATATAATATTCGTAACCGTTTGCAAGTAAATCAAGAGCCTTGCTATCATCATCTAATTTCAAAGAACCATTTCCTAAATATGTGGTAGTAGAATAAAGGTCGTCAATTGTAAGTTCTTTGTTTGTTAAAGCATTATAAGTAGTAATTAATTCTTCATCCGTCATTGCATGAACACTAGAAGTATCTTCTAAACCTGTATTAAATACTTTTGTTAAATCAAAGGTATTATTTTCAAATCCTGATTTTGTAAAAAATGAATAGCCTTCACTTTTTACAGTTTGATTGGTGTTTAATACTTTATTCAAGTTACTTAAATCATTATTTACGCTTTCTTCAGTATTGCTTTTCGAATAATACATACCATATTCTAAAGGTACACCAGTAGAAATTATTGAAATCTCATCATTCTTTATAGATAAAATACGCCATCCTGTCGTATCTTCTTCAATAATGTTAGTAATCTGTGAATTAAAGTTTGTCGTAACATTTGAATAGGAAACTGGATAATCAACAAATGCTCCTATCTCTGCCACATCTGTTAATTCTTGAGAACCTTTTGTACTAGTGTCTGAAGATTCTTCTTTCGTTTTATCTCCACAACCAGTAATAGCAAATAAAGTTATAAAGCAAAGCACTCCCAAAATAACTTTTCTTCTCATAACACTCTCTCCTTCTACATCTAATTATATATATATATATATATTAAGTCAAGGTGTTTTGAGGCACAAAAAAACATCATTTTATTTTGATGTTTTATCATTTACTAAGTTCTTTAGTGATGGACTTGGTTTAAAAGTTACAACTCTTCTTGGTGCGATTTCAATAATCTCACCCGTTCTTGGCTTAATACCCTTTCTTGCTTTTCTATCACCAATTCTAAATGTTCCAAGTCCTGCAATATTAATATTTTCACCATCATTTAATTGTTGTTTAATTAAATCAAATATAGCATTATATACTTTTTCTGTGTCTTCTTTATTTACTCCTGTTGTTTTTACAAGGAAATCTATTATTTCACGTTTTTTCATCTTACCCTCCCCTTGTGTAAATCATAGCACAATATTATTATTCTGTAAACAAAGTGGTTGTCTACAAAAAAATAGTGCTGTTCTTGCACTATTTTCTTAAACCTAATTTTTTAATTACTTCACGATAGCTTTGAATATCTTTCTTAGCTAAGTAGTTTAACATATTACGACGTTGTCCAACTTTCTTTAAAAGTCCTCTTCTTGAATGATAATCGTGAATGTGTGTTTTTAAGTGTTCTGTTAAATCGTTGATTTCCTTTGTAAGAATTGCGATTTGTACTTCTGCAGAACCAGTGTCTTTTTCATTTTTAGCAAAATCTTTGATGATTGCACTTTTTTCTTCTTTTGTTAATGCCATATTAACACTTCCTTTCTTATAAATTCACCAAAACTAAGTAAAAAGTCGGAAATTCTTTAAACTGAGTATTGGCAACACATATAATATACTATATTTTTTTTATTTTGGCAAGCCCTATCCTATGATTTATTGTTTAAAGAGGTAAATGCAAGTTAATAATTATTATTATATAAAAGTTGCAT
>ENA-ORTU01002075-ORTU01002075.1-human-gut-metagenome-genome-assembly--contig:-NODE-2075-length-18934-cov-18.720748_pt1 | contig 18934 bp, 18 predicted proteins | sample MGYA00241910_ERZ509184 | MGnify/ENA primary metagenome ERZ509184 (study PRJEB26280, sample SAMEA2338847) | human gut metagenome | biome: human gut; feature: human-associated habitat; material: faeces... | reverse complement strand
ATGCAACTTTAAAAATATATAAAATATAACTTGCATTTACTTCTTAAACTAATAGAGAAAGCTAAATAGATTGACTTTCTAGGCTTTTTATTATATAATATAGCTCATTAAAAGGAGCAAGGATAAAAAATGAGTAATAAACTAAAAATGCTTCGAGAAACGTTAGTTAAAAATATCACCGACGCCTCTCAAGTTTTTATTGTTGGACATAATACACCCGACTATGATGCTATTGGTTCTGCTCTAGGGGTTGCCACACTATCAAAGGAATTAAATAAAAAAGCATATATTATTGTAAATGATTTAGCTCAAGACCTAGATCCTGGTGTATCAAAAGTGATAGAAGACAGTAAAGGGGATTATCACTTTATTGATTTGGAAGGATATCGTACTTTAGCTGATACAGATTCATTATTAGTAACAGTAGATGTAAATAAAAAATATCTAACATCAGTACAAGAAGATTTGGATAGAGTAGGAAGCATAATAATTATCGATCATCATGGTGAGGATAATCTTTCTATATCTACTCCTTATAAGTTTATAGATGAGACTGCATCTAGTACCTGTGAAATGGTGGCTGGAGTATTACATGCCAAAAAAATACGTTATACAAAAAATATGGCAAACTATTTATTAGCAGGAATTATTTTAGACACCAAGCGTTTCCAAAAAAATACAAGCCCCACAACTTTTGATGTAACAGAGAAATTATGTCGTAATGGTGCAGATTATGATGCAGTTAATAAGCTGTTTATTTCTAACTTTTTAGAAGACAAACAGATTTATACTTTGATTTTCGGAGAAAAAACAATGATTGAAGAAAATACACCAACAGAAATTACGATTGCCAATACACATATTCAAGCATATCCGCAACTATTTGGTGAACCAACAGTAGCCTTTGTAGTAAATAGAATTAGCCCACATACAATCTACCGTCGAGATATGTTAGCAAAAACAGCTGACAAAATGTTAGTGAAGTATGCAGACGTGGCTTTTGTATTAGGTTATACAAACGAAAATGATGTGACAATCTGTGCAAGAAGCAAATGTGATATCAATGTTGGAGAGATATTGAAAAAACTAGATGAGATGGATAATTCTCTATTTCCGATGCAACAAAGCGTAGTAACACCAACTTGTAGTGGTGGTGGAAATAAACACAATGCAGGCGGATGTATTACTACAAGTGATATCTTTTCAGTGGAAAAGTTCTTAATGGATCGAGTATTACAGATGACGACACCTGATGAAGTGTTAGAACAGCCAGAAAGAGTAGAAAAACCAGTTGTATTAGTAAAAAAGCGAGAAGAAGTACCTATAGATACAGAATAAGAAAAGTTCAATAAAAACTTTTCTTTTTTTATCTAATAATAAAAGAGAGGAGGTTTTATGTCATTTCATTATCGCCATAGAAAACAAATTATTATAATAGTAATCGTTATCTTAGTAATAACAGCACTAATTACAACGACAATATATTTTTACGAACCTAAAAAAGACCAAAAAATTTCATCTTTAAAAATAAAAAAGACAACAAAAGAATCAAAAAAATCTCAAACCGAACAAGAAAAATATATGGTAGATATCAAAGGAGAGGTAATAAGTCCAGGAATTTATGAATTAGAAAACAATTCTAGAGTAATCGATGTAATAAAGCTAGCAGGTGGATTAACAGAAAACGCAGATACAACAGTAATCAATTTAAGTAAAAGAATAGAAGATGAAATGGTAATCATTATTTATAGTAAATGGCAAGTAGAAAATTGGAAAGAGACGAAAGAACAAGAAAAGTATCTACAAGAGCAGTGCATATCACCAAAAGAAGGACAAACTAAAAACGATGCTTGTATAGATAATACTGAGGAATTTTCAACTACATCAAGTGTGATAAATATTAATACCGCAACAAAAGAAGAATTAATGACATTAACAGGAATAGGAGAAGCCAAGGCAGAAGCGATTATTTCGTATAGAGAAAAAATACCATTTACTAAAATAGAAGATATAAAAAATGTCTCTGGTATTGGAGATAGCGTTTATGAAGATATTAAAGATTATATTACGGTCTAAACTATTTCTTTTGCTTCTAATAACAATTACTATCATAATAACAATAAGTAGAGTTCTAACTCCATCAAAAACCTATTACACACCAAATACTACCAAAGTAACAGGAATAATAAAAAGTATAATAAAAGAGGAAGAAAAAATTACATTACTAATAAAAGCAAAAGAAAAAATCCAAGGAATTTACTATCTAAAAGAAAAGAAGAAAGATCAAATAGAAAACTTAAAAATAGGTGATAAAGTTAAAGTACTAGGTACAATAAAAACACCAAGCTCTCCAACTACTAAAAATCTTTTTGATTATTCTTTTTATTTAAAAAAGCAAGAAATTTATCATTTGATAATGATAAATGAAATTAAAGTAATAAGTAGTTCTACTAAGTTATTGGATAAAATAAAAAATCTATTGCAAGAAAAAATAACTCATCCCTATATGAAATCTTTTCTTCTTGGTAACGATGAAAAAATAAATGAAGAAGTAAAATTAAGTTATCAAGAAAATGGAATTAGTCATCTTTTTGCAATCAGTGGGATGCAATTTTACTTGATTGCAAATACAATATTAAGAATATTGAAGAAAATAAAAGTGCATAAAAAGACAAGCTATCTAATAACATTTATAATAATATTCTTATATTTCTTTATTTTAGATTTAAATGCTTCTATATTACGAGGAGTACTATTTTTCTTTTTATTTTCTATTAACAAAGTATGGAGATTAAATCTACCCAAAAACAGATTAATTGTTTTTTCAATAATAATTACCATGTTAATAAATCCCTATTTTATAACAGAAGCTGCTTTCTGGTATTCTTTCATAATAAGTATAGGATTATTGTCTTTCTTTCAAAAAAGAACTTCTTATTGGAAAAGTTTATGGTATAGTTCTGTTCTTTCTTTTCTATTAAGTATTCCTATTAGTCTATACTATTTCTATCAAGTTAATGTACTAAGCATAGTATACAATCTATTCTATATTCCATATGTAAATCTAGTAATATTCCCATTAACAATCATTACATTTTTGATCCCCATCATAGAGCCAGTATATCAACTATCAATCACTATTCTAGAACAAAGTTCTCTGCTTTTAAGCAAAATAAAAATAGGGAAATTTATCTTTCCTAAAGTAAATATTTTTCTTTATTTTATGGAGTTTTTATTTCTACTTGTATATTTAAAAAAGAAACAGAAAAGAGTATTAATCATCTTAATAACTCTTTTTCTAGGACATTATCTGTCATTTTATTTAAAACAAGATTTCATAAAAATGATAGATGTAGGACAAGGGGATTCCCTATTAATATATTCACAAGGGAAAACGGCTTTAATTGATACTGGAGGGAAACTACAATTTGATGGAAAAACATCTACCACAATAACAAAATATACAACAATTCCTCTCCTAAAAAGTTTGGGAATTAAAAAGTTAGATTTTCTTTTTTTAACACATGGAGATATGGACCATATGGGAGAGGTGTTTTATTTAATTAACCATTTTAAAACGGAAAAAATATATATAAATTTAGGGCCAACTTCACTTTTAGAAAATAACCTTCTAAAGGAAAGAAAAGTAGCAGAAAGTAAGCAAGATTCCGTATTTCAAGTAGGAACTTTTACGCTTTATCAATTAAATAAATCATGGAAGGATGAAAACAGCAGTAGTTCCGTTTATTATATAGAACATCCCAATTTAACATTTTTATCGATGGGAGATGCTACAATAGATACAGAAAAATATCTATTAGAAAATTATAATTTAAATATAGATGTATTAAAAGTAGGCCATCACGGTTCTAAAACTAGTACAGGAAATGCCCTGTTAAATGCTACATCTCCAAGACTAGCATTAATTTCAGTAGGACAGGACAATAACTATGGTCATCCTAATCGGGAAGTTTTAAGAAGGCTAGAAAACAAAAATATTCCCTATTTAATGACAAAAGATTCTGGGACGATTACTATTTTTCCAAAAACAGAAGTAATTATAGAAGATAAAAAACTAGAATAGACAATTCCTAAAAAACAAGATACAATAAATATAAGTAAAGGTGATTACATGAAAGCAATAAACAATATTTTAGAAAAAGATGTAAATGATACAGAATTAATCCATTCATTTCAAGATGCCTGCAGTAATAAAGAATTTTATCAATTTATAAAAACATTACCAATCGAAGAAGAAATTTTAATGAAATATACATCTAGTCTAGAAGATGCATTGATAGAACATAAAAACTGTAAAAATTGTAAAGGTCTAGAGTGCTGCAAAAATAATGTAGTAGGGTATTGTTATACTCCTGAAAAAGAAAACAGGATTATTAAATTTTCTTATGTTGCCTGCAAATGGAAAGAAAAAGATATAGAAGAAAATGCATACAAAGAAAATCTAGAACTATTTGATATGCCAAAAGAGATAAAAGAAGCAAGCTTGAAAGATGTTTATACTGATGATAAATCTAGAGTTCCCATTATTAGATACTTTAAAGAATTTATAGAAAAATATAACAAAAATGAAAATCCAAAAGGGTTATATTTAACAGGGTCATTTGGTAGTGGAAAAACATATTTAATTGCGGCCCTATTAAATGAAATGGCAAAGAAAAAAATATCTTGTGCCTTAGTATATTATCCTGAGTTTTTAAGAAGCCTAAAATCATCTTTTCAAACAGACTACAATGAAAGATTTGATTTTATAAAAACCGCACCTTTATTATTACTAGATGATATAGGTGCTGAAAATGAAAGTAACTGGGCAAGAGATGAGGTGTTAGGACCGATTCTTCAGTATCGTATGCAAAATCATCTAGCAACTTTTTTTACTTCAAATTTAACCTTAGAAGAATTAGAATCCTCTTTAGCCATTACATCATCTGGGGTAGATAAAGTAAAAGCCAGAAGAATCATAGAACGAATTAAACAATTGACAATACCTATGGAATTAATTGGAAAAAATAGAAGAAATTAGCTTCTATTTTTCTTTACAAAATGAAAAAGTAATGATAAAATAGAGTCAATTTTTAGGGGGAAGAAGTATGCAAAAGATATTATCTAATAAAGAACTTATCAAAAAGATATCTTGCGCACTATTACTTCTTTCTTTTTCTTTGGTATACTATAAAAATAATCTATCAACTCAAGCTTTCCAATTGGACTATGAATTAGTAAATACAAAAGATATGGCAGCTGTTGAAGTGGCGGAGAAAAAAGAAACAACAACCGAAACAAATAATATCTTTCAAATATATAAAGAAATGAAAAGTGGAACCTATGTATCGAAAGAATCCCCAACAGCAGTAGCGTTACCAGCGAGAAAAAATACAGTTGCGACTTTAGAAACGCCAAAAAGGATATGGTATTTGCCAACGGAAATGGGAACAATTACAAGTTACGTGAGTGCATCTCACTTTGCTTTAGATATTACTAGTCCAATAGGAACTGCAGAACCTATTTATCCTGTCGCTAATGGAACGATATCTGGAATTTACAGGGATTCTGCAGGAGCTAAAATTGTAACTGTTAATCACAATATTAACGGTCAAAGCTATACTTCTCAATATGTTCATTTATCTAGCTATGCTCCGGATTTATATGTAGGAAAACCAGTAACGATTAATGATTATTTGGGATTCATGGGAAGAACTGGTATCGCAACAGGAGTGCATCTTCACTTAGCTGTGCTAGATTGTAGTATTTTTGATGCAAATGATGGAAACTGTTCTTCACTAAATGGATTTTTCCGCTATGGAAGGCAAAGATACTATCAAGGTTTCTTAGGACTACAATCAGTGATGAATGTACCAACAACTTGGTACAGCAGATAAAAAAGGGTTGAATAAAATAAAAAAAGGTGCTATGCTAAAACTGTATTTGAGAAATACATTGACAAAGGACATGATAAATTAATCACTTTTAAAAGAGACTTCGTGGTCGGTGTGAACGAAGAAAAGTCTAATTTATTACTCCCTTTCGAGTAGAATTATAAAAAGTAATTCCGGGGAACCGTTATCAAAATTAAGTAAAAAAAGGATGGTACCGTGTATAAAAGCACTCCTATAAGGAGTTGCTTTTTTTGTTTACGTTAAAAGTGAGGGATAATATGAAAAGATATAAGCCAAAGGTAAAAGATTTTCATGAACAAGCATTACTTATTTTAGTGCAACAAAAACAGGATGAAAAGTTTACAAGATATGTAAGAGCAATCTTATTAGAAAGATACTTATCAGAAAATGTAAGCTTAAAAGAACTGTCTAAAAAACTCTCGAAATCAGGAAATGATTTTCAAAAACAAATTATATGGGATGCAATAAATGCAAAACTATTAGTAGAAAAGGATAATAGTCAAATCATTAGAGCTTACCACTTAATGGAACAAATGCCTATTGATAATTTAGTGCAATTAACACAGAAAGCAGAAAATCCTAATGTAAAAAAGCAAGCACAAAAAATCTGTCGTGAAAAAGAACTGGAATTAGAAATTGAACTAGATTTAGAAACCATCGACTACGAAAAATATGAACAAGATAATGTGACTTATGAAGAAGAAACCAAAACACCTAGTAGAGAAAAATCTAGAATTAACAAAGAAAGACAATTTGATTTAAGCATTACTACAAGAAAGTTTTTACAAGATTATTTTGGAATCCCGTGCTTACAAGAAAAAAAGCTAACACATGAAGAAATGGAACAAATCATGCGAGTAGAAGGAATAGAAATTCCAAAAAGAGGAAGAATACAAAACATTTCGTATGATCAAGTCGCAACAGGTGAATACATATTCGTAAGAAATGAAACAAATAAGGAAACAAATGCAAGAATAATTCCTTATATGAACCCATATGGGACATCATTAGAAAAACTTTGTCAAGAATTAGGGGCTCAATATCGAAAAAAAGGATAAAATATAAAGGAGAGATAATATGATAAATATAAAAGAAAATGAAAGATTAAATAAGATGAATCACTCTTGTGCTCACTTATTAGCACAAGCTGTAAAGCATTTATATAAAGAAGCAAAATTTTGGGTAGGACCAGTAATAGAAGAAGGGTTTTATTATGATATTGATTTAGGAGATAAAACTCTAACTGAAGAAGATCTTCCTAAAATAGAACGTGAAATGAAAAAAATCGCAAAAGATGGAAAAAGAATCGTTCGTCATGAATTAACTAAAGAAGAAGCATTAGAAATGTTTAAAGAAGATCCATATAAGCTAGATTTAATTTCTAGAATGGATGAGAATGAAACAACAATTTCTTGCTACACACAAGGGGATTTTACAGATCTTTGCAGAGGTCCACATGTAGAAACGGTAAAAGAATTAAAATATTTTAAGTTAATCAAACATAGTGGAGCATATTGGAAAGGGGACGCCAATAACAAAATGCTTCAAAGAATCTATGGTGTATGTTTTGAAACAGAAGAAGATTTAGATAATTATCTACAAGAGTTAGAAGAAGCAAAACAAAGAGATCATAGAAAAATTGGAAAAGAACAAGAGTTATTTATGACACACGAGTTAGTCGGTTCTGGAATGCCTCTATGGTTACCTAATGGGGCTCTAATTCGCCATGAACTAGAAAACTACATCTACCAAAAAGAAGAAGCCATGGGATATAATCATGTCTACACACCATGCGTTGGAACTGTAAATTTATATAAGACTTCAGGACACTGGGATCATTATAAAGAAAACATGTTTCCTATGATGAAAGTAGATGATGAAGAGTTTGTACTTCGCCCAATGAACTGCCCACACCATATGCTAGTATATAAAAACAAGATGCATTCTTATAGAGATCTCCCAATTCGCATTGGAGAGTTCGCAACTGACTTTAGATATGAAGCGAGTGGGGCCGTAAAAGGATTAGAAAGAGTTCGTTGCATGTGTCAAAACGATGCCCATCTATTTGTTAGACCAGATCAAATAGGAGACGAATTCAAACGTGTAGTAAGCTTAATTTTAGATGTTTATAAAGACTTCGGAATAAAAGATTACAAATTCAGATTGTCACTAAGAGATAAAAACGATAAAGAAAAATATTTCGATGATGATGAAATGTGGGATACTGCAGAAAATAAATTAAGAGAAGTATTAAATGAAATGGGAGTAGACTACTTTGAAGCTGAGGGAGAGGCGGCCTTCTACGGACCTAAATTAGATGTTGAAGTAAAACCAGCTGTAGGACCAGAAGTAACACTTTCTACTTGCCAATTAGATTTCTTGCTACCAAGAAGATTTGAACTTACATATGTAGACTCTAATGGAGAAAAACAAACTCCAGTAGTAATTCATAGAGCGATATTTGGAACTTTTGACCGTTTTACAGCCTTCTTAATTGAAGAGACAAAAGGAGCATTCCCTACATGGCTTGCTCCAACGCAAGTAGAAGTAATTCCAGTATCTTCTGAATTCCAAGGTGATTACGCAAGAGAAGTAACAGAAAAGCTAAAAGGCCAAGGAATTCGTGCAGAATTAGATGATCGAAATGAAAAACTAGGATATCGTCTAAGAGAAGCACAAACAAAGAAAGTTCCATATACATTAATATTAGGAGACAATGAAAAACAAGACAATACCATTAGTTATCGCTTACATGGAGAAAAAGATACTACAACAACAACTCAAGAAGAATTTATAAATTTAATAAAAAAAGAAATAACAACTAAGTCATTAAAAAAATAAAAATATAAAATTGTAAAAATGAAACTATGAAAAAGATAATATTATCCGAAAATTTAAGTATAAAAAAATCAAACCCTAACAATCCATTAGATACAGGCTTAATAGAAGAATTGGAAAAAGATGAAGAAATAAATGGAAAAACTGGATACTTATGGCCTTTAAGCACAAATCTACGAAACAAAGAAAGCCTAAAAAATAATGATTTATTGAAATCATCTTATGCGATTTACTTAGAAAAAAATCCCATTGGCTTTTTAGAAATATCAGATATTTTTAAAACACCAAATATGTATACTGTAGATTTAGCCTATGCACTACATAAAAGTGCAAGGAAAAAAGGATATATGAAAAAAGTATTGACTGAAGTAAGTTCACTACTTTTCGAAGAATATATAGAAATAGATGCGATAACATTAATGATAGATCCGAGAAATATAAACAGTAGAAATACAGCTTCAAAAGCAGGGTTTAAAACGGATGGAAGAAGAGAAGAAGAGTATTTAGAAGAAGGCTGTGTAGTTTATCAAAAAAGAAGAAAGTAAAAGCAAGGGTTCTTTGAGAACTCTTTTTTTATGTCAAAAAAATGTAAATAGATAAAAATTTTTTTCTCTCATATTTACAAATAACCTTATTTTAGTTAATATATAGTTAATCAGTGGTAACTGGTGGTGAAAAGTGGGGGATTTTTATGTTTATGGGTGAATATCATCATTCTATTGATGATAAAGGAAGATTAATTATTCCTTCAAAATTTAGAACAGAACTAGGCGATAAATTTGTCATTACGAGAGGTATTGAAAACTGTTTATTTGCTTATCCCATAGAAAGATGGGAAACCATCGTCCATAAACTAGAATCCTTACCGTTTACCAAGAAAGATGCAAGAAACTTTACCCGTTTCTTCCTATCAGGTGCTACTGTAGCAGAATTTGACAAGCAAGGCCGTATTAATATTACCTCCCCACTAATTGCCTATGCTGGTATCGAAAAAGACTGCGTTGTAATCGGTACTGGAGACAGGCTAGAAATATGGTCAAAAACTGCTTGGGAAAACTTTTTCGATTCTGCTTCCATCAACATGTCCGATATAGCCGAAAATCTATTTAACGAAAGTGTGGATTTATAATGGAAAAACATGTTAGCGTACTATTAGAAGAATCTATCTCTGCACTAAATTTAAAAGAAGATAGTATTATTGTAGATTGTACCTTAGGCTATGGCGGACACAGTAGTTACATCTTGCAACGAATAAAAAGAGGGGCCTTATTCGCCTTTGACCAAGATAGTGAAGCAATTCGGCATAGTACTAATCGCTTAAATGCGATTGGTACTAACTTCACTATTATTAAAAGTAATTTTGTAAATTTAAAAGAAGAACTAGAAAAAAAGAATGTAACAGCAGTTGACGGGGTTTTATTTGATTTAGGAGTATCTTCTCCACAACTAGATGATGCTTCGCGTGGATTTTCATATCATGAAGATGCCAAACTTGATATGCGTATGAATAGAGAAAATCCTCTTTCTGCATATGAAGTAGTAAATAATTATTCAAAAGAAGAATTAACAAGAATATTCAAGAAATATGGAGAAGATAAGTTTTCAAATAACATTGCAAAAAAGATTGTAGAATATAGAAAACAAAAACCAATAGAAACTACTTTAGAATTAGTAGAAATTATAAAAAGTGCTGTACCGATGAAATTTAGAAAAGATAAACATCCAGCACGACAAATTTTTCAAGCAATAAGAATTGAAGTAAATCATGAATTAGATGTATTAGAACCAGCGCTAGAACAAGCACTATCATTAATCAAGGTAGGAGGAAGAGTGGCGGTAATTACATTTCATTCATTAGAAGATAGAATTGTTAAACAAGTATTTAAAGAAAAATGTAAGATTGATGATAAAGTAAGGGGATTACCAAATATTCCTGACGAGTATTTACCAGACTTTAAATTGGTTGTCAACAAAGCAATTCTTCCGAGTGAGGAAGAGTTAAAAAATAACAACCGTGCAAGAAGTGCTAAACTTCGAGTAATTGAAAGAATAAAATAAGGGAAAGAGGAGAAAATATGAGGAAAATAAAGAAAAGACTAAAAATGTCAAAGTTTGAAAAATTACTTTATACACTAGCTTTGTTTTTACTAGTAATTTCTCCAGTATCCATTGTGTTCTCCAAAGCAACCCTAGCCAATATTAACTACGAGGTTGAAAAGCAAAAGCAAAAAATAGAAGAACAACAAAAAACCAATGAAAGTTTAGCTATGACAATTAATGAATTAGCATCCCTTACAAAAATTCAAGAAGTTGCAGAACAACAAGGATTAAGTTATAATAATAATAATATTAAAACTGTAACAGAAGATAAATAGGATGTGAGAAAAGTTGGCAAAAGCAAAAAAGAGAAAGAAAAATAATATCAAATATTCTAAGATAGTAATTTTTACTTCTCTTTTTTTGTTTGCTTGTATGATAGGAAGAGTAATACAATTAGGACTATCTACAGAAGTAGATGGGGTAAATTTAAAAGAATTAGCTAGCAAAAGAACTACGGCAACAGAAACCTTATCGGCAGAACGCGGTAGTATTTATACATCTGACGGAGAAGCAGTAGCCCAAAATGTATCTTCCTATAAATTAATTGCCTACTTAGACTCCAAAAGAACAACAGACAAAAAAAATCCTCAACATGTAGTAGATAAAGAAAAAACTGCCAAAGCGCTAGCCCCAATTTTAGGCATGGAAGAAGAGGAAGTATTAAAATATTTATCAAAAGAAGGAGTTTACCAAACAGAGTTTGGAGCAAAAGGAAAAGGGTTGTCTGAACTTACAAAAAATAAAATAGAAGCTTTAGATTTACCTGGAATTGATTTTGTAGAAAGCTTTAAAAGATATTATCCCAAAGGAGATTTTGCCTCTTACACAGTAGGATACGCCAAAACAGAAATAAATGAAGAAACTGGCGAAGAAACCATTGTAGGAGAAATGGGAATAGAAAAATATTATGATAAAATCTTAAAAGGGGAAGACGGTTATGTAGAATATCAAAAAGATTTACAAGGGTATAAAATCGCAGATACAAAAGAAAGACGCAAAGAAGCTTCTCAAGGTAAAGATATCTATTTAACAATTGATAGTCAGATTCAGTTTTTTGTAGAACAAGCACTAAACAATTCGGATATAGATTACGACTGGGAGTGGTTTAATATTACTATTATGGATGCAAAGACTGGAGCATTACTTGCTACTGCAACATCTCCATCGTTTGATCCTAATATAAGAAATATAACGAACTATTTAGATCCTACAGTATCATCTCCATATGAACCTGGTTCAACTATGAAGACATTTACCTATATGGCAGCCATGGAAAATGGTGTATATAACGGAAGCGAAACTTATCTCTCTGGTGTTTATACCACAACTGATGGCACACAAATCGGTGACTGGGACCGCAACGGATGGGGAACAATTACTTTTGATAAAGGTTACGCGATGAGTAGTAATGTCGGAGTTATTAATTTAATTAATCGCTATATGACAAGCTCCATGCTAAGAGAATATTTTAAGAAACTAGGTTTTGGTAGAAAAACAGGAATTAGTTTACCAAATGAAGAAGCAGGCAAACTAGATTTTAAATACGAAACAGAAATTTATAATGCAGGATTCGGTCAAGGTATTACTACAACACCGATTCAAAACGTAAAGGCTATGACATCATTAACAAATGATGGAATGTTACTAGAACCATATGTCGTGAAAAAAATTGTAGACCCAGACACAAATGAAGTTATTCTAAAAAATAAACGTACAGAGATTGAAAGAGTAGCCTCTACAGAAACAGTACAGAAGATGATTCAATTAATGGACGACTGCGTAAATGGTATAGGAAATACAGGTAGTGGATTTAGAATACCAAGCGGTGAACTAATTGGAAAAACAGGAACCGCTCAAATCGCAGCAGAAAACGGCGGCGGATATTTAAATGGAAAAGAGGATATCATATCATCTTTTGCAGGAATTTATCCTAAAAGTGATCCAAAATTAATCATTTACGCTTCTGTAAAACGACCATCTGGTGGAAGTCAGAAACCTTTATCAAATGCTATAAAAGAGATTGCAAATAATGCTTCTAAATATTATGGCAATGATGATACGAAAACTCAAAAAATAGAAATAACTGAATATAAAGTACCTAGTTTTATAAATCAAAAATTAGAATCTGCGAAAATAAACTTAACATCTAACGGTATTACTTATCAGGTAATAGGAAACGGAGATAAAGTAATTAAACAATATCCAGAAAAAAATGATAAAATAACAAATAAGGATACGATTTATTTAATAACAAATGATCAAAACTTAACGATACCAAATGTAGTTGGTTTATCATCAAAAGTAGCAAATAACTTATTAAATCTATTAGGAATAAAAGTAAAATTAGATGGCGTTGGTTACGTGACTACGCAAAGTATAGCAGAAGGAACTGCCATTACTGATGGAATGGAGATAACCCTGACTTTAAGTCCTAAATTTACGACGACAGGGTAGGTGGTGTTATGAAAAAAAGTTGGAAAATATGGATTTATATACTAGAAGTAATTGCTATCATAGCAGTAGTAGTTTATCTAGCAATTACTAAAGCATTACCAAAATATCAAGAAACGTTAGGTAGCAGTGAAAAAATATTTTCTACAGACAATTACGAAACTGGAGTAGAATTTGATATCACAACAGGGCCTGCTTTCTTTTTAGTAATCAATAAAGATAATGAAGTAGCGAATATTTTTATTGAAAATGAGCAAGCAGGAGTCATTGCAAATCAAGATATAGAAGGAAAAAGTATTGAAGATGCAATACCAGAAATATTTCAAAAATTAATAGATGCAAATTTAATAGAAAATCAAATAATTAATGCTATAAATTATAATGATCACGAAATATATGAAAAGGTAATATCGTTAGCCAAGAATAGTTTACTATCTAATGCTAAAACTGCACAAATAGTAGAAAGCAAATCTACTCTACAAGAAAAAGCAACAAGGCTAAATATGGAAGAAACGGAAGATAGTCAAATTCTTTGGACTTTATATTTAAATTCAACAGATCTAATAGAAAATTTACCTAAAACACCATCTGCAACAACAGTAAATATTACAAGAGAAAATGCAAGTATATATGCAGATACAATTTATGAAAAAATAATTACTTATATGGTAAATGCTAATGTAGAAAATCAAGAAAGGAATAATACGAGCATGCCAATTCAGTACATTCCAGGGAACAATGAAAATACAGTATATGCCAGTAGTGATAGTTGGTATTACATAAGAGATTATAAGGTATATGCACAGATTACAATATCAGGAGAAGAATCTTATACATTTTGTTACATGGGATCTAAGACCGACAAAAAGGAGGGGATGTGTTCATGAAAAAACTAATAAAAAATAAAAATCTTATTATTATGATACTTTGCATTACAATAATTCTTCTATGTATAGGTTTTACTTTAGTATCAATAAAATTGAAACAAAAAGAGGCTGAAGGAAAAATCTATGATGTAGAAATAGTAAACATCCAAGAGGGAACTGCAATCAAAGGTGGAACAGTATTACCCACAGGAACACACGAAATAGAAGATAATGGTAAAACCGTTAATTTTACATTTAACTTAACCAGTCCCAGAGATACTCTTACCTATATTATAACTATAAAAAACAACGGGAATTTAAAGGCAAAAATTGACGGACTTGCAGAAAGCCCAGACTATTTAAATGATAATAATCAAGCCAATTCTATTTTACCAGTAATCATAAATCATAATGATATTACCAATCAAGAATTAAATCCTGGAGAAGAAATTAAATTAACAGTAACAGTAGAATTTTCTAATAGTGGACAAACAATGAACAAAACGGTTCCTTATGCAATAAGTGTTTTATCTTCTTATGTAGAATAGCTCAGATTGAGCTTTTTTTTTGTAAAAATATCGCAAATCAGAAGACTTTCTATCGACAATAAATGACATCTTTGTTATAATTGAAATAATAGGAGTGAGTAGGATGATGGAAAAAGATAAAAAGAAAAAGGGAAAGAAACTAGTAGTAGGGTTAATAATTTTAGGGTTAATTCTAATAGCCGGTGGTGGAGTATTAACGTATTTCTCATCACCTAGTTATGTTTCAAAAACAGTAATTAAAGAATTTGGACAAAAAGCAACTGAGCTAATGAACAGTCGTATAGAAACTGGGCTAGAAGATAACTATAAAACTACGAGTAATATAAAAGTGAATTTAAAAAGTGATTATTTTAGCGCTTTAGCAACTATGGACCCGTCCTATGCCATGATATCAAATCTATTAAATAATCTTTCAAATACTGAAAATAATATTACTATGGTACAAGATAAAGAAAACAAAAAGTTATTTTTTAATTTGGACAGCAAATTATCTGGTCAAAGCCTAATCAATACAAAGTATTTAGTAGAAAATGCAACTGCCTATTACTCCATTGATGGTGTTACAAATACGTATGTAAACAATGGCAATAATAATTATTTTGAATCACTAAATTCTTCTACGACTACGAATGAAAATCTAAAATATCTGATAGAGAAAATTGCCGAATCAATGGCTAATAATTTAGAAGAAAGTTATTTGTCGGAATCATATACGGATGAGTATAAAGTAATAACAATAACTTTAACAGAACAAAACATAGTAACTTATGGAAACAAAATAATAAACGATTTAAAAAACGACGAAAAAGCAAATCAAATCATGACAGGATATAATGCCAATTTTTCGGAAGTAAAATTAACAGAAAAAGATGTAACAGGAACTGGAACAATAAAAGTAAATATTTATTTAGATAAAATATTATCTCAAGTATCACAATATGAGCTTGAATTAGGAAATGGTAATAAATGTATATATTATAAAGAAAACGGAAAAGAGATAGTAGAACTAATAAGTGAAGAAGAAACTACTACTTTAGAAATAGAAAAACATGGAGAAAAAACAGAAATTAATATAAAAGACGGTTCCAATGCATCTCTTGGTACAGTAACAATTAGTCAAACAAGTACCAACTATGATATTGTTGCTAATATCACAAGTGAAGAAGCAACATTAGACTTTGGTTACAATTATCAAATCACGAATTTAAAAAAGAGCACATCATATGATAGTGCGGCAACGATAACGATAAAAATGACTGCACAAAACACCACAATTATTGACGGAACGATTACAGTAACTAGTCAAACTACGAATGATACAACAATATCAGAAGACACTTCTAGTTCTGTGTTAGCCAGCACGTTAAGTGGAACGCAAACAGAATTATTACAACAAAAAATAGCTTTAATAATATTAAGCTTGATGAGCTAGGGGGAAATAAAAATGAAATATATGGAAGAGGCTATAGAAGAAGCTAAAAAGGGAGCATCCCAGGAAGAGGGGGGACCATTTGGCGCGATTATAGTTTCAACAGATGGAAAAATAATTTCTAGAGGACATAATCAAGTGCTATCCACGAACGATCCAACTGCCCATGCAGAAATTGTAGCAATTAGGAAAGCATGCCAAAGTTTAAATACAAAAGATTTAAGTAATTGTGTTATTTATAGTACATGTGAACCTTGTCCGATGTGTCTATCAGCAATCATCTGGTCTAATATAAAAACTGTATATTATGGAAGTAATCGTAAAGATGCAAAAATTGCAGGTTTTAAAGATGAAGACATATATAATTTTTTAGCAGGAAAAAACAATCTACTGGAAAGAATAGAGTTAGAGGACAAATCTTGCAAAGATTTATTTATAAATTATGATGGTGAAAGGTATTAGGTGATGATTATGGCAAACAAAAAAAAGACAAAGAAGGTAATAACTAAAAAGCGTAAAGAGCAAGCAAAAACAGACACAAGCAATAAGGTGTTATTGATTATATTTTTAATATTATGTGTAGTGGTTTTTGTTCTAGCAACAATTATGATTACAGAAAATGCAAGCAGTAAAAACAGTAAATACGATATTAAAGTCCCAATCACTCAAGAAGAGCTAGCTGATGAAATTAATATAAAAATTAATATGGATGATGTAGAAAAAAATCAAAGCAAAGAATATCGTATCCAACTAACAAACTATGTAGATGATACGATTAATGATAAAATAATGAAATACAAAATAGAATTATCTACATCAAGTAAAAAAGATAAAGTAGATATAGAATTGTATAGTAGTAAAGACAATTTTGAATTGCTAGAAGGAAAGAAAAAAATAGATGGTCTAAGTATCAGAAAAGATAAAAAAGATAAAATTACATATACATTAAAATTAACCCAGAGAAAAAATCCAACAGATAAGCAATATGTAAATGTAAAGATTACAGAAGATAAATAATGTGGTATAATATATAAGGAGGATAGAAAAATGGAACAAGTAGATCAATTAGGAACAATTACTATTATGAAAGATGGTAAAGAAGTAGAGTGTGAAGTATTATTCACTTTTGAAAACGAAGAGTTAAACAAGCAATATATTGGTTATACAGATCATAGCATTGGAGAAAATGGAAGAAAAAATATTTATGTAAGCAGCTGGAATCCGGTATTAGGAACGGATAAACTAGAAGATATTACAACCCAAGAAGAATTAGATATGGTAAGAGACGTATTAAATCAAATTGCGGATGAAGTGTAAGGGGTGAAAAAAGATGAATATAGAAGAAATACGAAGATTAGTAGGACAACATCAAAGAGAAATTGATCATCTTAATGATGAAAGAAGACAATTAGAAGAAAATAGAAATACTATGTCAGAAGAAGAATATAATAGAGAGTTAGAAAATATTAATACACATCTTACTAGGGAACAAGAAAGCTTACAACAAAATGAAGAATTAAATCGTAATTATAGTAACATGGTAGAAAATCTTAGAAGACTAAATAGTTTAAATGAAATAAGTCCAAGCGATGAAGCTGAAAGAGCTGGTATTGAAGCAGAAAGAAATGCCCGCCTAGAAGAAGTACAAAGAGCAGCCTTTGCACTTCCTGAAGATTTACGTAGAGAAGCTAGAGAAGAAATTCTAAATGCTAGACAAACAACAACTGAAGAAACTGTAGAGGAAATTACAACCGAAGAAGTTGAAAATACATCAAATAAGACAAGAAAACAAGAATTAGACGAAGAAATCGCAAGACGTCAAGAAGAAATTATCCATTTAGATAATATGATGAGTCAATTAGAGGCAGCACGTGGAGTTCTAAGTGAGGAAGAATATAATAGAGAAAGAGAAAACATTACTAGATATATAGAAAGAGAAAATAATAGATTATCTGATAGTAGAAGAATTGCGTCTGCCTATGACAACATGATTTCTAATATTAGAAAATTAAATGAATTAGATAACATAACGCCAAGAGATAGCCAAGATGAAAATCAAGTTTTGGAAGAAAGAGAACGAAGAGAAGAAGAAATTAAAAGAACAAGAGAAATCTTGCCAGAAGAATATCAAGCTGAGATTAGAAATATGATCCAAAATGAATCAGCTAGCAAAGAACAAGATAATCAAGTAAGTAGCCAGCAACAACAGACTCAAGACCAGCAACAAAATCAGAAAACAGCTACAGAGCGAATGTTGGATCCAGAATTCCAACCACATTTAATGCCTTGGGATGAGTATAAGAAGCTATTTAGACAAGCTCAAAGAGAAAATCAAAATAATGAAGAAAATCAAATTGCTTTAAATCGCATTCATAACAAATATAAATCAGATAGAAAAGCATTTCAAAAAGATGAGAATGGTAATGTAATTTGCTACGACAATACAACAATACCAAGACCGAGAGAAAGAGAAATCGGTGAAGACCCTAAAGAATACGAAAAGTTTTTAAATGAAAAGTACGGACCAATCATAGAAGACTATTACAAAAAACAAGAACAGAAAGATAATGAGCAAAAAAGAATTGAAGAGAAAAAGCCAGTCGGTTTGATTGAAGAAAAGGAAAAAAATGATAAACAACTACCAATTCCAAAACCAAAACCAGATCCAGATCCTAATCCTAAACCTAATCCAGAACCAAAACCTAAACCTCAAGAAGAAGAGAGAAAAACTTTACAACAAATTATGTATGAACTACAAAAAGGTTTAGAAATTAAAGCTAAGAGTGG
>ENA-ORTU01002073-ORTU01002073.1-human-gut-metagenome-genome-assembly--contig:-NODE-2073-length-18938-cov-2.075306_pt1 | contig 18938 bp, 7 predicted proteins | sample MGYA00241910_ERZ509184 | MGnify/ENA primary metagenome ERZ509184 (study PRJEB26280, sample SAMEA2338847) | human gut metagenome | biome: human gut; feature: human-associated habitat; material: faeces... | reverse complement strand
AGTGGCGCAGGATCGCGTAGCTCCGGCTCGTTTCGCCCACGTTGAAGTCGCCCGTGAGGATGACCCGCTCGCCGCGGCACAACTCTTCGATCTTCGCCAGTATCAGGCGGCAGCTCTCGGCCTGAGCCTGTTCGCCGCGGTGGTCGGTGTGGGTCGTGAAGAACCAGAACCGCTGACGGCTCTGTCTGTCATAGAACCGGCCCCATGTGCAGATGCGGACGTATTTGGCGTCCCAGCCCTTGCCGGGCTTCGAGGGGTCTTCAGAGAGCCAGAAATGGCCCGAATCGAGCAGTCGGAAGCGGCCGCGCTTGTAGAAGATCGCGGAGTATTCGCCGCCTGCGGCCCCGTCGTCGCGTCCGACGCCGACGTAATCGTAGCCGGGCAGCGCCGCGAGCATGCCCTGCAGCTGGCTGTGGAAGACCTCCTGCGCCCCGAAGATGTCGAAGTCGTGGAACCGGATCAGCGACGAGATCACCGGGAGACGCCGCTCCCAGCCGTTGCCCTCGGCCGTGTCCTTGGCGTTGAGCTGGCGGATGTTGTAGGTCGCGGCCGAGAAACTCTGCGCCGCGGCGTTGAAGGCCGTCACGCATGCGACGGCCATGCAGATCAGTAATTTGTTCATGTCGCTCGGTTATTTGCGCCGGCCCTGCGCTTCGAGGTAGCGGATCAGCAGTTCGGGCCGGTCGGTCTGGATGATCGAAGCGCCCATGTCCAGCAGGCGGCCGTACACCTCGTCCGGCGATTCTGTGAAGGCCTTGTCGTCGCTCAGACCGCCGCAGAGCGAGTCCCAGAGCGAATTGACCCACAGTTTCGAACCGCCTGCGACGACCTGCCGCATGCAGGCTTCGACTTGGGGCGTATAGTCGTCCCAGCACACTTCGTAAGCCAGCGGGACGACGCCCTTCGAGGCATATTCCTCGAAAAGCTCCCTGCCCTGCGGCTTGAGGATGTCGATGATCGGCATGTACATCATGTTGTGTCCGTATTCCGCGAATTTTGCAGAGACGGTCTCCACCGGACGTTTGCCTTTGATGAGCACCTGATCCGTGACGCCCAGCTCCTCGGTGATGGCGAGCGCGAGGTCGTAATATTCGTAGCCTTGGTCGATATTCACCGCGATGCGGTCCTTGCAGACGGCGAGCGCTTCGCGCAGGGTCGGCATCTTCTGGGGCGTACGCACGCCGTGCGCCGTACGCAGGAAGCAGCGCTGAATCGAATCATAGGTGATGTCGCACACACGTCCCCGCCCGGTAGTGGTCCGGTCGATGGTATGGTCGTGGCAGAGCACCAACACGCTGTCCTTCGTCAGTTTGAGGTCCAGCTCCATGATATCGACGCCCATGCGGATCACCGGCTCGATGGCGGGAATCGAATTCTCCGGATAGTTGCGCCAGTCTCCGCGGTGCGAAGCCACCACGACGTATTTCGACGCGGGATCGTGAATCTCGGCCACGATTTTCGCCGCATGCGTCGGGTATTCCGGAGCGGCGGTTTTAGGTCCGGCGCATCCCCACAACAATGCGGGGATGGCCAGAATACAGCTGACAAGTCTCTTCATAAAAGTTTATGCAATTTGGTTTATCGTTCGATAAAATAGTCGCCCTCGTTACCCAGCACGATCTGCTCGGCCACCGAACGCAGGCCGCCTTGTCGGGATTCAATCCGCAGTCGGCCGGATCTGCGCCGAACCGCTCGCCGAAAAGCACCAGATAATTGACGCAGGCCTTCAGGTATGCGCCGTACTCCGACTGATGCTTGCTGTCCGAGTAGTAGAGGTTGATGCCCGAACCGCCCTCGCGCACCTGCCTGAAGGCGGGGCCGATCGGCGACACCCAAGTCCCGGCGGCCTTTGCCATGGCTTTGGCTCCGGCGTCGTTATAGGTCTCGAAGGTCGGGAAATCGGTAAAGCCGCCGTAGGACGCCGACGAGAAGGTCCACGTCTCCTCCAGAATCACCTTGCACGAAGGCGACGCGGCGCGCGCCTTGTCGGCCAAGGTCGTAAGGCCCGTGAGGATCGACGCCGTGGCGTCGCGGCCATAGTTGGCGGGATTCTGGCTCTGGTCCTGCAGGAAAGCGAAATCGTAACCGCCCTGTTCGATGACGTCGGTCGAGAACCCCAGCGACAGATGCTGGGTCAGCGTCTGCGACCCTTTGAAGTGAGCCTTGATGTTGAGAGCATGCCCTTCGCGCCATGCGATCTCCTTGAGCATCCACGCAGGGTTGCTGTAGTAGGAGAACGAGTTGCCCAGACACAGCACCTTCTTGGTGTCGCGGGGCGTCGCCGTGCCGAAGTTCTGCACGTAGCTGCCCGTAAATCCGTAGGGAGGAATGGAACTGGCGGCGTTGGTCGCCGTGATGTTCTGCGTACCGCCCGCGCAGGTATAGGGTCCCACGGCGCGGCAGCGGATTTTCACTTCGCCGTCGGTCACGGCGTTTTCGAAGCGCATCGTCTGCATGACGGTCGCGTGCTGATACGAGGACCCGGTGGCAGTGCCCGAACACTTGTAGGTATAGCGGACAGCCGGGTTTTCCGGAGCCGTGAGCAGATCGGCCTCGACGCTCTTCCAGACTCCGCCGTCGAGGTATTCGACGATGAAGTATTTGGGCGAATTGGCTTCGCCCGCCATCGTGGCGTTGAAATCGACGACCGATCCGGCGGCGAGATTCTCCACCGGGAAGGTATAGAGCCAGTAGTCGCCTTCGACCATCGTCGAAACCGCAGGACGGTTCGTAACGACGCTCCGCTTGAAAGCGGCCGAAGCATTCGCATCGCCGCGCACGACCGAAATGAAGCCCGCCGCGCCCGATGTCGCAGGAATGACGTTGTCGTCGGTCCACGACGAGCCGTAAAGCGGCAGCGTCGAAGCTTGGAACACCCACTTGCTGGGGAACGCTTCGCCCCGCGCCTGCTGATCGACCCTCACCGTCGCGCTTTTCGAGCCGTCGGTCGAAGCGAACGTGACGACCGCCGACCGCGGCGCGGTCTTCGTATTGGCATCGGCCCCGATCTTGATATACTGCACGCCGGGGTCCTTGACGCCCGAAACGACGGGTACGTCCGAGAGGTCCGTAATATGCGCCCAATCCCCATCGGCGCTCACCGTCCAGTCGTAATCGACCGACGAAAGCTGTACCACGGCGGCATTGCTGCCCTGAGCATTCAGCTCGACCGACGAAAGGTTCACGCCGAATTCCGGCTCGGCGGGCACCTGCGAACCGTTGGGATAATAGAGGATGTTCTGGCTGTTCACATGCACGGCCGTCGCATTGTGGTCGCCGATGTAGGACATGTAATTCGTGTAGTTCACGCCGACCAGCGCATAGGAGCCGTCCTCGTAAGCGCCCAGATCGCCCTGCGCGATGCAATCGCTGAATCTGGCCGCCTTGTTGCACTGTCCGAAGAGCGTGCCCTTGTAATTGGCGCGGTCGGTGATCACCAGTCCGTAATTCTCGCAGCCGACGAATGCGTTGCCGTCGTCATTGACCAGACAGATGATGCCGCCCGCCGCGCCGCTCGTCTTGCAGATCACATTGCCGCGATTGACGGTATTGGTGATCTTGCTCCCGACTGCCGTAATGCAGGTAATGTTGCCGATGCGGGCGCTATTTACCGTGGCAAAGGCATTGACGTTGTCGCCTTCGTTCACGCAGTTCTCGATCTCGGTGTAGCGGTTCGCAGCGGCCACGATACCCGAAGCGCGGGCTACCTGCGTGTCGAGGTCTCCGTAATTGGCGCACTCGGCGATCGTCACCACGGCCGTCGTGTTGCTCTTGTTCGAGCTGAAGCCGACGATACCGCCCACGTGAATGCCCGTCGCGCCGTTCTTGGTGTGGCCGTCAGAGCGCCGTGGTTGACCAGTTTTTCGAGCCGCGCCCCGTTTTTGTCGGCAAAGGCGAGTCCCACCATGCCGATGGTCATGCGAGTTTCGTCGGGAGCCGCCCCATCGAAGGCAATCGAAGCCTTATTGACTACGTTGCGCACGGTTGCTTCGTAAACCAGACCGGCCACCACACCGCAGTCGGTGCCCGCCGTCGCCTTGTCTTCGAGCGAGCAGCTCGCGTCGAAAATCAGGTTCTCCACCACGGCCCCGTTGGCCACGGCCCCGAAGAATCCCCATGCCGAGGTCGCCTGCGCGGCCTTGCAGACCATCTTCAGGTTGCGGATCGTATGGCCCTGTCCGTCGAAATAACCCGTAAAAGGTCTTCCCGAAGTGATCGAAAGCGCATTGCTCGCCAGCTTGGACGTAGCCGCGCCGATCGGCGTCCACTCCGTCACCTCGGCCAGATCGATGTCGTCCAGCAGCACCACGACGCCCTTGTCGTCCTGCCACGGAGCGAGCGTCTCGCCCGCATTCACGGCCGCCGCGAACTCGATCAGGTCGTCGGCCGTGCTGATGCCGCCCTGCGGCGCGAAGGCGTAAAGCGCCTTGGCCATATGCTTGGCGCGGAATACGCCGCCCTGCTCGGCATAGGAGGTGATGCCGGTCTTGTAGATATTCTTCGAATAGCTCTTGCCGTCGGCCGTGCCGAGCGTAAGCCGCAGCCCCGCTTCGGATCTGAAACGCCCGACGGGGAATTTGATCGTCTGGGGCTTGGTCAGATCCACGCCCTCGGCGAAGTTGAAAACCAAGCTGTTGCCCGTACCGTTCTCGGCGGGCGTCAGCGCCAGCGTTTCGGGGTCTACCGTCCCTTCGAACGACAGAAACCCTTCGAAAGCCGCTTCGTCGGCCGGCTCGACGGTCAGCGACTGCGCCGCACTCGCCAACTCCCCTGCGTCGATACGCAGTTCGATGACCGAGAAGATATTGCGGAAGGTCACCTCCAGTGCACCTTCGGCAAGATTCCCCGAAGTGGGCAGTCCCACGAGCGGCGCCCGCGCCGGATTGCTCTGCGACTCCGCGTCGAGCGCAATCGTCCGCTCGGCCTCCACGGCGACCACCCCTTCGGCAGTCGTTGCGGGATAGTAGGCCGTCAAAGGCTTCGAAGCGTCGTAGTCGGCGATGCCGGCTTCGCTCGTGAAAGCGGTCGTCGGTCCCGCTTCCGCGGCCGTGTATTCATAGGCCGCGCCGTCGTAAACGACCGTGATGCGGTCGCCCGCCTCCCAAGTCGATTTACCCTCTTCGATGTCCGTGCGGGTCGCGGGCGGGCAGGCGGCCACGATCACCAGCCCGTCGGCATTCTCATATCCGCCTCCCCGCACCGGCTCCGCCAGATCGGGAGACTGCGCGCACCCTGCCGCGAAGAAAATCGCGGCGAATAACCATGCAAATATCTGTTTCATTGGATTACTGCTTTACTCTTTGTTCGAATCGTTTTCAAAATCGGTGTCCTCGATCCCGTTGCCGGGCGTCTGGGTGCCGGACGACATGTCGGTCACGGCAAAGGGCGTTGCAAGGGCGTAGCGCGCCGCCTGCAGCGCAACCGGCTGATTGTCGTCGGTCACGGGCGTCGTATAAGTGCCGTCCGTCGTACTCGACACGTTGTAGCGGAAGCTGTTGCCGTCGAGTTTCTTGCCGCCGAACGAAGGCGAGATGATCGACTCGAAGACGGCGCAGGCCGCGGCATAGCGGCTCAGGCCGTAATCCATGTGATAGCCGTCGCGCGTGAGGTCCATGTCGTTGTTGAGCGACGAGGTGCGCAGGTTCTGCAGCACCGTTCCGGTGGGTATGATCTGCTCCACGTCGGTCTGGTCGAGCACCTTGCGGGCCTGCGCCACGATCACGTCGAACATCTCGTCCTGCGTCGTGAAATTCTTGTAGGGCCGCTGCGCCGTACCGATCTTGTCCATGTTGAAATAGGCCTGCGACATGATATAGACGAACTTGGGCGTATGTCCGTTCTGGTCGGCCCTGATGTCGGCGATCAACCCCTGAATGGCGTTTTTCTCGGTATCGTTCCATATCCAGCCGCAGCTGTTGCCCGTATGTTCCTGCAGGCAGACGATGTCCCACGTATCCGACTTGACGATCTGCTGAATGTTGTATCCGGTGTAGGAGAGCCAGAGCGAAGTGCCGGGGTTGTACTTGTAGCAGGTATAGTCGGACTTGGTCGCATAGCCGTCGGCATATTCGGGAATCGTACGACCGCCGTAATAGAGATGGACCATCTTCAGCGTCGGGATGTCGGCGGCTGAGACCATTTTCGGGAGGTGTTCGACGGCGTCCTTGGTAAAGCTGTTGCCAATGAAGAGGATGCGCAGCGTCGGCTCTATATCGTCACCGCCGCCCGAACCGCCCGAACTCGAACCGATCATGTAGGTAATGTTGTCCGCGTTGATCGGATCGGTAGATTTCTGCACGCCCAGATAACGCACCTGCTCGTTTTCGCCGTACGAATCGTAAACCGCGGTTCCGCCGTTGTAAACCCCGACCTTGCCGCCCGCGATGCAGTTGATCCAGCTGGTCGCATAGGCGCTGTAGCCGAAGAACACGCCGCGGTTGGCGTCGTCGGTGAGGATCTCGCCGTAATTGGCGCACCCGCAGAACGAGTTGGTCGCATGGTTGGCCAGACTGAGCAGACCGCCGCAGCGGGCGCCGCCCGTCGAGACGAGATTGCCGTTGTTGATGCAGTCGGTCATCGAGCATCCCGTACCCGTGATGCAGGTGATGTTGCCCAGACGGCCCGTCGTACCGCACGAATTGAGCTGGTTGCCGTGGTTCACGCAGGAGTTGATCCGCGTGTAGTTATTCGCCGCGGCGACGATGCCCGAAGAGCGCGCCGAGTTAGAGGTGATATTGCCGTAATTGTCGCAGTAAGCGATGTCGTTGCAGATCTTGTTGGTCGCGTTGCCCGTCGCAAAGCCGCAAATGCCCGCCATGTGGATCGCCGCGCCGGCTCCGTTGGCCGAATTGCCGTGGGTATCGGCCTCCACCGCGCCGTAATTCTGCAGGCGTTCGAGCTTCGTGCCCTCCGTTTCGCTGAAGATGAAGCCCACCATCGCCGCCGAAACACGCGCGGCGCTGGTGCCGTCGTATTCGATCTTCGCATAATTGACGCAGTCGGAGACGTTCGCATCGCGGCATACGCCGGCGATCACGCCCACCTCGGCCGTGCCACCCGAAGCGGTGACTTTCAATGCGCTCGCATCGCCCAATGCCGCGCCGACCGTCAGGTTGCGCACCGTCGCGCCGTCCAGCACGCCGAACAGTCCGTAAGCCGTATTGGCCGCACTGCCCCCGTAGGCGAGTTTCAGGTTTTTCAGCGCATATCCCTGCCCGTCGAAGGTGCCCTTGAAGGCGTTGCCCTCGATAGTCAGCAGGTTCTTTTCCCATTTATAGGAGGCGTTGCCGATCGGCGTCCAGCCGGCGACGTCCTTCATGTCGATATCGCCGAGCAGCGACACCACGCCGCCGGCATCCTCCCACTGCGCCGTACTTTCGCCCGCATTGACCGCGTCGCGAAAAGCCGTCAGGTCCTCGACCGTCGCAATGCCCGGCTTGGCGGGTCCGCCCGAAAAGCTGTTGTTCTCCAGCGTCGGCACGCCGCCGCCCGTGAGCGTGAAGTAGATATACTGTTCGAAATTCTGCTCCGTAATCTCCGTCGCGCCCTGCTGGCCGTCCGAGAAGGGACCTATCCGGCCGCCGATCTTGCAGTTGCGGATCGCGATGGTCTTCTTGTTGGTGTTGGCGCAGACGATGCCGATGTACTTGTTCGCCGCGGCATTGATGATGTCGGAGAGTACGGCGCCGTAGTTCTCGCAGCCGTCGATGGCCGTATTGTTGTCGTTGGTCTGGCCGGCGATGCCCGCGGCATAGCCGTGCGTCGTATCGCCCGCAACGGCGAAAGCGACCGTGCCGTTATTGACGCACGATGTGAGGTAGGTGTGGCCGCCCATGGCCGACACGATGCCTGCCACGCGGCTGTTCGAAGCCGTCACGTCGCTGCAGATCACCGCCGCATTGTTCGCGCAGTTTTCGAGCTTCGTGTATTTGTTCATCGTGGCGACGACACCCGCCGTACGGGTCGCCTGCGCATCTATCGCTCCTTCGTTGACACACCCCACGACGTTGTTGTAGCGTTCGGTGGTCGTCGAAGCGTCGGCGAAACCGACGATGCCGCCGATCGAGAAGCCCGTGGCTCCGTTCTTGGTGTTCACGCTGTTCTTCGACGTGATCTTGCCGTAATTGGTGCAGGAGAGGATATGACTGTCATTTTCGTTGGCGCAGATCGCGCCGACGATGCCGCCAGCCGATTCGCGTACGTTGTCCCCGCCGCCCTGAATGTCGATCGCCGCACGGTTCTCGCAATTCTCGATCGTGGCTTCATAGGCATATCCGGCCACGGCTCCCACGGCCGTCATCGCGGCCGCGGTCGAAACGACCGACGAGCCTTCGCCGATGGCAAGGTTCCTGACCGTGGCGCCCTTCAGCACGCCGAAGAGTCCCCAAGCCGAACCCGCCGCAGCGTCGGCCGGAACGACGATCTTCAGATTCCTGACCGCATGGCCCTGTCCGTCGAAGGTGCCCTGAAACGCCGGTCCCGTCATCGCGTTGGCCGTCGTATAGGCGCCGTTTCCGATCGGGGTCCACGCCACGTCGTTCATGTCGATATCCTGCGTCAGCACGGCTTTGGCGGCCGCCTCCTCGCCGCCGGCATTGACCGCCGCGGCGAAAGCGACCAGCTGGTCGGGCGTCGAAATGGCGACCGTACCGAGCGTCGCGGCCTTGTAGAAGAGCGGCTTCACGATCACGTTGTCGGCCAGATCGTAGGCCATGACGATAACCGTACCGCGCGAGAACGAAGCGTCGAACGAAACCGTCACCGTCTTCGCGTCGCGGTCGATCACGGCGTCGAGCCCCTCGGCCTTGGCGACGGCCACAATGGCCGTCTCCTTAGCCTCGCCCGAAAGCTCGTAGGATACCGTAATGCTCTTCGAAGGGTCTGCGACGGTGGTAACCGGCATCGCGTCCAGCTTGAGGTTGAGCGAGTTGAAAACCCGCAGGGTGATCGTGCTTCCGTCGCCGAGCGTCAGGCTGAAATTGCCGTCGCCGTCCAGCTCCGCCGAGCGGAATACCGACGTGGCGTCAGTCGTGGCCTTGATCGGGTTGCCCGAAGCGTCGAGTATCTGCACGCCGTCCACGGTCCAGCAGCCGTCGGCATCGACCGAAATCGTCGGCGTGTAACCGCTCACGGGGAACTTCTCCCCGTCGTCGGTCAGCCACGTGATTTCGCCGTCGATGCACTTGGTCCAGTAATAGACGCCGTTCTCGTCGAGCTTCACGCCGATGATCGGCACGTCGACGATGTCGTCCATCGTCGCCAGCACGACCGTATGTTCGACGTCCTTGTTGTCCTTGTAGGTGACGACGTATTTCCCGTCGGCGTCCTGCGACACGGTGGTGATGACGTTGCCGTTGGTCAGATAGCTCAGGTCCGCGAGCTGCTTGCCGAGCGTCTCGGCCTTGGCTTTCAGGGCTTCGATCCGGTTTTTGTAGCCGTCGATCCGGCCGCGCAGCTCCGAATCGTCGAAGTCGCTGCAACCGCAGAAGACCACGGCCGCAAATAGTATGATGATATTCAGTATCTTTTTCATTGTCGTTCCGTTTTTCTGGATTACAGCCTTTTAGTTGTTTATCGTCGGATCGTAGTACTCGTCGTTCTTGTACGAGAACGCATTGTGAACGGTCGCGGCAGGCGCCGAAGTCGGATTGTCCTTGTAGGTGGTGTAGCTGCCCACGTATCCGCCCATCGTACAGCTGCTGACGTTGACCCACTCGCCGCTCGACTGGCCCGAATATCCGCAGGCCCATGCCGGACCGTGGTCGGAATTGTAGACGTCGCCCAGAATGGCGCCCTGATTCGCGCAGCCGATGATCCGGATGTTGGAGTGGCCGATGAATCCGCCCGTGCGGCAGCCGATATGGGTGAACACGTTACCGTAGTTGGTACAGCTCTCCACGGTCGCCGTCAGCACCTTCTTCAGGTCGTCCGTACCGCCGATCAGGCCGCCCATACGCTTGCTGTTGTAGGAATTCTGCGCAGCCGCTCCCTCGAACTTGCCGACGATGTCGTCCTCGAAGTATTCATCGTCGCAGATGGGGAGGATGCCGTCGCGCGGTTGTCCGAATTCTTCACGTTGCCGTTCATCAGCGTAGCGACCAGACCGCCCGTGCGGCCCGTCGGGCAGCTGATGTGTCCGTAATTGACGCAGAACTGAATCAGGTTGCCTTCGTCCTTGGCCATGAAGCCGCAGATACCGGCCGTCTGCATGCCGTTGCCGCCGTTGCCGTTGTTGGTGATCTTGCCCGTGCGTACGAACCCGTAATTCGCGCAGCCCAGCGACTTGGCGCGGCCGCCGATGGTCGAGTTCTTCATCACGCCGACCAGACCCGAAGCCACGCAGAGCACTTCGGAACCGCTGTCTCCGGCGAAGTCGATGTTGTAGTAGTTGGTGCACGATTCGATCGTCGAGTTGACCGCATAGACGGCCAGCGATGCGACGCTCGTCGCCTTCGGGGCGTCGCCCGTGAAGGTCCACGTGATGTCGGTGTCGGGATCGCCCAGCGTCAGGTTGCGGACCGTAGCCCCGTCGAGCGAGCCGAAGAACGCGTAGCCCCACTTGCCGGTGGACATGTCGGCCGTATAGTTCAGGTTCTTGACGGCGAAGCCCTGACCGTCGAAGGTGCCCTTGAAGGGATTGACCGTCTTGTAGGGAGTCGTCGTATTGTACTCGCTGGCATCCACGCCGCCGATCGGCGTCCACGACTCGACGGCCGCCATGTCGATATCGTTCAGCAGCACGACTTCGCCCGCCTCGTTCTCCCAGCGTGCGGCGCTGGCTCCGGCATTGACCGCCGCGGCGAAGCCCATGAGGTCGGCCGCGGTCGAGATGCCGCCTCCGCCGCCTTCGGGAATCTTGGGCGACTGCTTGACGACGATTGCCGCCGAGATGTCGTAAAGCGCATTCGAGAAGCGGATTTCGCCCGTGCGGAGCGCGCCGCTCGCATCCTCGTAGTAATCGGCCGTGAAGACGTGCGTGAGGGTCGTCATCGCGCGGGTCGAGTTGTATATGAGCCACTTGGAGGCCGACTCCTCGACCGTCACTTCATAGTCGATGCTGGCCGAAACCTTGACTTCGAACTGCGTCATGTCGCCTTCGAGCACGATGTCGGCCGTCGAACCGTTGTAAACCGGGTCCTGAATCTCGGCCGTGCCGTAGGTGAAGAAGAGCGGTTTGAGAATCGTATTGCCCCCGGCGTGCGCCATGACGAGGATATTGCCCTCTTGGGCGCCCTCCTTGAGCGAGACGGTGATCGTCGATATGGATTCGTCGATCTCGGCGTCGACGTTATAGGAGGTGAAGATATCCACCAGCGCGCCTTCCGCCTGCGAACCGCCGACGATGTATCTGATCTTCACTTTCGAGGCATAGTCCGGAACGGCCGTGTAGGTCGGCGAGTCGAACGAAACGGACAGCGCCTCGAACATCTGCAGGCGCAGTTCGGTGCCGTCGGCGAGAATGAAGACGGCTTCGCCGGTCTTTTCGTCCACGTAAGCCTCTTTGAAGAGGATGTTGCTGACGTCGTCGGCCAGCACCTTGTTGCCCTTGGCGTCGGTGATCGGCTTGCCGTTCACCGTCCAGAAGCCCTCGGCGTCGATGCCCACTTCGGGCTTCTCGCCGCCTGCGGGAACCTTCTCGCCGTCCACAAGTATCCATTCGTAGGTCTCGCCGTTGTCGGAGGTCTGGCGCCAGTACCACACGCCGTCCTCGTCCTTGGCGATGCCGACGATCGGCAGGGTCACGACCTCTTTCTGGGTGGCGAGGGTGAGCGTGCGGCTCTCCCCGCCGCGGTCGATGTAGGTGATGACGTAGTTGCCTTCGGCATCGGTCGAGATGAGCGACACGAACGAGCTGTTTATCAGCTGCATGAGCGCGTCCATCTGCGTACGGAGCCCGTCCACGGCCCGTTCCAGTTCATCGAGAATCTGTCCCACGTCGTCGAGGTCCTTCTTGATACGGGTATCGTCGTATCCGTCGCTGCATGCCGCTGCAAACAGGAATGTAGCGAGGAAGATCGTATTCAATATCTTTTTCATCGTTCTGTTCATTTAGTCGTTTATGGGTTCCTTGCTACTTGATCCTGACATGCATGTAGTTCATGCAGCTGCGCTCGCCCTTCGAGTCGCAGGGCCTGTTGGCGATCGCGCCGGCGCCGTTCTCCCATTTCCACAACGTCGTGGAGCCGCCGCCGTCGAAACGGATCGCATTGTGAAGCCCCAGTTTCTTCATGGTCATGTAAAGCTGCCAGTAGTTCATGCCGGTGTCGATGCTCGTGCGGCCGTCCACGCAGACCAGCTTGACGGTCGTGCCGGCCTGATCGGCTCCGATGCAGGTAGCCGGCATGAGCGTCGCGTCGTTCACCGCATTCCAGTTGCCGCCGTTCAGGAAGCGGTACATGCTGGAGTTGTGCATGATAATCTGTTTGGAGACGCTGCCGATAGACACGTTGGCGTTGATCCGGACAGCGTCGCCCACCTTGAGCGCCGCAGCCAGCGCCGCAGCCTTTTCGCCCGTCACCTGAAGCACCCAGTCGGTCTTTTCGCTCACGAACGGCACCTCGACCGAGGCTCCGTTGCGACCGTCCACGATCGCCGTGACCGTCGCATCGAACCAGCCGTCGTTGACGGTCATCTGCTGCGAGCAGCGGCCCACGACGAAGAGCGCATCGCTGCCCACCGGATTGTAGATGCCCGGATGCGGCTCCTTTCGGAAGCGCGAAGTATAGAGATTGGCGTCGTAACCGTCGGTGTTGTTGAGCCGGACGATCGTATCGTTCACCGAGTAGTATTCGTAGTCCGTATCGTTCACCTTGAGATAGCCCGTGAAGCTGCGGTTGTCGAAGCTGACGGTACGGTCCTCGAAGAAGGTGAAGCCGGGACGGTGGTTCGAAAGCGACTGGCGCACGGTCGGGTTGTTGATGAAGACCGGTTCGCCGTATTCGATGTGGAATCCGCGCGGGAAACCGTCGTGCGAATTGAAGAAGCCCGTGTTGATGCCCGCAACGATGTTGCGGCCCTCGGCGCGGCGGCGCGTACAGGTCTCGGAGAGCGTTTCGCGCAGTTTCTTGCCGTTGTTCGAGTTGTTGTTGGCATTGGGGTTGAGACAGAGTTCGTCGGCCATGACCGTTTCGAGCACCACGTTGGGATTGGTCAGGTCGGCCTCGACGACGTAGACGTTCTGGGCGAAATTCTTCATCGCGTAGTGGTAGAACTTCACACCCTCGGCCAGCTGCGTCTCCGCCTTCACCTCCCAGTCGTAGAACTCCTCGTACTGGTCGCTCAGGCCGTTGAGCGTCGGATCGAATTTTCCGTGTACGATCGCCATGGCATAGGTCGCTTCGGGAGCCGACTGCGGATTGTCCTTGTATGCGGTATAGTCGCCCACGCGGCCGCCGACCACACATTCGGTAATCAGGTCGGCGCTCTTGTTGTAGCCTGCCGCCCAACCCGAACCGTGGTAATTGGTCCCCGACAGCGTGTGGTCCGAAAGGATGACGCCCTTGTTCTCGCACTTGGTGATCTTGGCCTCGTTATGGCCGACGAAGCCGCCCGTGCGGCAGCCCAGCTGCGAGAAGACGTCGCCGTTGTTGACGCACGAAGTGAACGCGGCGTCGGCCGAAGCGCCGCCGGCGAGTCCGCCCATGCGCTTATAGCCCGGATTGGCGCCGAAAATACCGTTCACGTCGTCCTGCACCTTCCCGTTGTTGACGCATGCGGTCACTTGACCGCTGGTAGCCACGGCCACGATGCCGCCGCTGCGTCCCGACGGAGCGCTCAGAGCGCCGTTATTGGTGCATTCGGTCAGCGACGAAGTCTTCATGTAACCGACGATACCGCCCTGATGGAATCCCGAATTGGAGCCGTTGCCCGTGTTGGCGATCGTGCCGCAGGTCAGCGCGCCGTCGTTGACGCACTGCGTCAGCGTCGCGTTCTGGAGATATCCGGCGATGCCGCCCAGACATACCGAGATGTTGGCGGCGTCGCTGCCCGCGAATGCGATCGCGGCCTTATTGGTGCAGGAGGTGATTTTGCCTTCGGCATAGCCGGCGAAAGCGCCGATCGCCGCACCCTGCGGAGCCGCGCCAGTCAGACGGATGACGCCTTCGATGGTGAGGTTCTTGATTTCGCCTTCGGCGCCGAGGGCCGAGAAGAGGCCGTGGGCGACGTTGCCGTCCGCAAGGTCGAAGGTCCAATCGACGTTCTTCAGCGCGAAATTCTTGCCGTTGAACACTTTATCGAAGACATTTTCACCCATTGCATAGGTGACTGCCTTGTTCGCATCGGCGGTGCTGGGAGTTACGACTCCGCCGATCACATAATCGCTCCAGTCCGTGCCTGCCATGTCGATGTCGTTCATCAGGCAGACTTCGCCGTCGATCGTATATTTGGCCAGACTCTTGCCGGCATTGACCGCCGAGGCGAAAGCCTTGAGATCGTCGGCGTTGCGGATGCCCGTCGGCGCGCCTTCCATCGTCGTAAAAATCAGCGGCTTGATAATCACGTTGTCCGCGCCGTCGTAGAACATCACGACCAAACGGCCCTCCTCGAAGCCGTCGGGGAAGGTCACGGTAATGGTTTTGGCCTGCTCATCGAGTTTGGCCGCGAGTCCTTCGGCCTTCTCGACGGTCAGCACCGAAGTTTCGGTCTCGCCCACGAGCGTATAGGTGATCACGAGCGGCTGCGCGACGTCGGGCACTACGGTCCGGGGTTCGACGCTCAGCAGCACGTTGAAGCCGTTCTGCACCTGCGCCGTGACCTGCACGCCGTCGCCCAGCGTGAAGACCACCGTGCCGTCGTCCTTCATTTCGACCTTGGTGATCACCGAAGCGCTCTTGCCCTCGGCCTTCACCGGATTGCCCGACGCATCGGTTATCCGCTTGCCGAAGAGCGTCCAGTAGCCCTGATCGTCTACGCCGATTTCGGGCGTACGGCCCGTAACGGGAATTTTGGCGCCGTCGGTATCGAGCAGCCACGAGGTCTTGCCGCCCGTGGTGACGGTCCAATAGTAGATTTCGCCGTCGGCCTTCATGCCGATGATCGGCTGGGTATTGGCGTCGTCCATGGTCGCGATGTCGATCGTGTGCTCCACGTTGTCGGCATCCTTGTAGCTGAGGACATAGTGCCCGTCGGCATCCTGCGTGATCGAGGTGACGGCACCGCCGCTGACGACTGCGGCCAGCGCGTCGAGCTGCTGCTGCATCGTCGTGACCTGAGCCTTGAGTTCGTTGAGGCTCTTGTACATCCCGTCGATGTCCTTCCACAGGGCCGAATCGTCGAAGTTGTCGCTGCATCCGTAAGCGAAAACGGTCGCAGCGGCGAACATCAGAGTCAAGATTCTTTTCATTCGTTTTAATTTTAAGGTTTGTTGAGTTTCGGTCGGTTCAGAGGCGCCGCCGTAACGACGCCTATATTAAGAACACATATCCGGCTCCGAATACGTAACCCGCAAAAGATGTTTTTGCCTGACGAATGAAAAAATCCGCTCCGCATGCCCCGGCGGCGGGAACGGCCCGAAAAGAGACGTCCCGGAGACCGCAACGGTCTCCGGGACGCACCTCCTCAGATCGGTTCCGCGCGCCGCTATTCGGCGTCGTGCGGGAAATATTTCATGTATTGAACGCGCTGGTAGACGTCGCTTTCGGCATTGCCGTAATTCATCTTCCCGCGGAACTCGGCCAGCGACTCGAAGCCGTGGCGTTCGGCCCACAGGTCGATGAAGCGGTTGATGTCCACGATCACGCCGTAGCCCTTCTCGTGGATCGCCGAGCAGATCTGCACGGCGTTCGCGCCGCACAACAGCGCCTTCACGGCCGCTTCGCCGTCGTGCACGCCCGTCGATACGGAGACGTCGAGCTGCGGCACGGCCGTCGTGCAGAGCGCCACGCTGCGCAGTACGTTGCGCAGTTCGGCCGGCTCGCTGAACGGATCGCCGTTCACGAAGGTCATGCGCTCCACGTCGATATCGGGTTCGAAGAAGCGGTTGAACATCACCACGCCGCGGGCGCCGCGCGCCAGCAGCGAATCGGCCACGGCCAGCACGTTGGTCAGGCGCATGGGAAGCTTCACCGACACGGGAATCTTCACGGCCTCGGCCACGCGGCGGACGACGTCGGCGTACTCCTGTTCCAGCTCCTGCGCCGAACGGTGACGGTCGGTCGGCTGCAGGAAGATGTTCAGCTCCAGCGCCGCGGCGCCGGCCTGCTCCATCGAGACGGCATAGTCGGTCCACGCTTCGGCCGAAGCGATGCAGTTGATGCTGGCGATGACGGGCACGCCCGTCGTGCGCGCATCGGCGACGAGTTTGAGGAATTCACCCTTGTAGGCATCGCCGATATAACGTTCGAGGTACTCGCCCGAATCGCCCATGCCCTGCTGCGACGCATAGTCGAGGGCCGCGGCATGGCGGATGATCTGCTCCTCGAAGATCGACTTGAGGACCACGGCGCCCGCACCGTTGCGCACGCACTGTTCGATGTTGGACACCGTGGCCGTATAGGGCGAACTGCTGACCACGACGGGACTCGAAAGGTCGAGTCCGAGGTATTTTGCTTTCATAAAAAGAGCTTTTTATAGTTACTAATCGCTTTCACGGCCGGGAATGGCCCGGCTCAGGCGGCTGTTCGGCACAGCCCCGCCGCAGCGGATTAAACGAACGGAATCTTCACCACTTCGGCGCGGAGGGGTTTCTCGCGCACGACGACGGCGATTTCCGTTCCCGCCTTGGCGTATTCGGGCGTCACGTAGCCCAGTCCGAAACCGACCTTCATGCAGGGCGACATCGTACCCGAAGTGACATGGCCGATCCGCGTGCCGTCGGGTGCGGCGATCTCGTAGCCGTGGCGCGGAATGCCGCGGTCGATCATCTTGAATCCCACCAGCCTGCGGGTCACGCCCTCGGCCTTCTGCTTCTCCAGCAGGGGGCGGTCGATGAACTCCTTGCCCTCGGCGAATTTGGTGATCCAGCCCAGTCCGCCTTCGAGCGGCGAGGTGGTGTCGTCGATGTCGTTGCCGTAGAGGCAGAAGCCCTTCTCCAGACGCAGCGTATCGCGCGCGCCCAGACCGATATTCTTGAGTCCGAACTCTTCGCCGGCCTCCCAGAGCGCTTTCCAGAGTTTGTCGCCGTCTTCATTGGCCGCGTAAATCTCGCAGCCGCCCGATCCGGTATAGCCCGTGATCGAAAGGATGGCGTCGCAGCCTGCGACCTTCATCTTTTTGAAGGTATAGTACTCCATCTCCTCGACCGGCTCGTCGCACATCTTCTGCACGATCTTCATGGCCAGAGGTCCCTGCACGGCGAGCTGGCAGATTTCGTCCGAAGCGTTGTAAAGCTCCTTGCCGTGGCCTGCCTCCATGCCGAACGCCCGGCCCTGTTCGCAGATGTGGTTCCAGTCCTTTTCGATGTTGGCGGCATTGACGCAGAGCATGTAGGTCTCGGCATCGACCCGGTAGACGAGGATGTCGTCCACGATACCGCCCCGGCCGTTGGGCATGCAGGTATACTGCACCTTGCCGTCGTAAAGTTTCGACACGTCGTTGGTCGTGATGCGCTGCAGCAAATCGAGCGCCCGGGGACCCTTGACCCAGATTTCGCCCATGTGGCTCACGTCGAAGACGCCGGCGCCGCCGCGGACGGCCATGTGCTCGTCGTTGATGCCCGTGAACTCGATGGGCATATTGTATCCCGCGAATTCGGCCATTTTAGCCCCCGCGGCAATGTGGTACTTGGTGAATGCAGTGGTTTTCATATCAGGATTTTAAGGTTTTATTCGCGGCGTTTGACACCCAGACGCGGACAGCGGTGGAACTCCTTCGTCCGGTCGAACAGGTAACGGTAGGTGGTGTGCATCTTGTGGCGCGTGGCGCAGACGTAGCTTTCGATCATGCGGTTCATCACCGGATTGAAGTCGCCCACCCATGCGAACTCGATGGTCTTGTAGTGGTTGCGCGGCGTGCGCATGTATTTTTCGAGGATGAAGCGCATCATGCCCGACTCGACGCCCTTGCCGTGGAATTCGGGCGCGATGCCGAAGATGATGCCGAAAATGCGGTCGCTGGCCTTGCGGACCTTCAGGTCCCAGAGCATCCGCAGCTTCTGAATGAGTCCGAATTTGCCGTTGAACTTGCCGATGATGCGGTTCAGGTCGGCCACCATGATGAAGAAACCGATCGGCTCGTCGTTGAAATAGGCGAAGAAGATGATCTCCGGGTCGATGATCGGCTTCATCGTCTCCATGATCTTCATCGCCTCCTCCTGCGTCATGGGCTTCACGCCCGAAAAGAGCGACCACGCCTTATTATATATGATGCGGAAGTTCTCGGCCTCCTCCTCGATGCGCGACATGTCGATCTGGCGGAAACCGTAGCCCGGCGTCGAGAAGAGACGCTTGGCCCGGTCGTGGACCATGGCGTTCACGTCGTCGTCGTAGATTTTCCAGATGTAGGTGTTCTGGTTGAAGTAGTTCCGGAATCCGTAGTTCTCGAACAGCTCCTTGTAATAAGGCGGGTTGTAGGGATTCTCGTACAGCGGCTGGAACTCGTAGCCCTCGACCAGCAGGCCCCACCACGCGTCGCGCTGTCCGAAATTGATCGGGCCGTCCATCGCCTCCATGCCGCGGCTGGCCAGCCACATGCGCGAGGCTTCGAACAGCATGTCGGCGACCTGCTGGTCGTCGATCGACTCGAAGAATCCGCAGCCGCCCGTGGGCTGCTCTTCGAGTGAGGCCTTCTCGCGGTTGTAGAACGCCGCGATGCGCCCCACGACCTCGCCGGCACGGTTGCGCACCACCCAGCGGACGGCTTCGCCGTCGGCGAACTGCTCGTTGCGGGCCGGATCGAAAACCTTGCGGATATCGGTATCCAGCGGGCAGACCCAGTTGCGGTTGCCCTTGTAAATCTTCTTGGGGAGGTCGAGCCACTCGCGTTCGAGTGCGGGCGTGACG